>Ga0316209_1000670_pt1 | contig 51502 bp, 45 predicted proteins | sample 6monopyrite_MG_FD_204945 | JGI IMG/M metagenome (GOLD analysis project Ga0316209, IMG submission 204945) | Microbial mat bacterial communities from mineral coupon in-situ incubated in ocean water Damariscotta River, Maine, United States -... | ecosystem: Environmental > Aquatic > Marine >... | reverse complement strand
CGATGGATGGCGCGGCTATAACGGGCTTGTCGATGTCGGATACGAAAAGCATTTACGTGTCCAGCATGGCAACGATGAATTCGTGCGTGGTAAAGCACATATCAATGGTATTGAAGGGTTCTGGGGCTTTGCAAAAGTGCGTATGGCAAAGTTCAGAGGCATGAATAAATCTACATTCTATTTACATTTGAAAGAAACTGAGTTTAGATATAATCATAGAAACGAGGATATATACAAAATCATCCTCAAATTATGCCGAGATAATCCTCTTAGCTAGGCATGACCCTAAATATTTTCAAAAGAATTAGATATTTTAGTACAATGATCCATAGTTGTAGATGCGCAACCAGATAGATATAGCGTCATATATATTAAGCAAATTTTTCTCATCACTCCCATTCAATCGTGCCGGGGGGTTTTGAGGTTATATCATAGACCACGCGGTTGATGCCATGGACTTCGTTGATAATTCGAGTGCTAACGCGCCCTAAAAATTCATGCTCATAGGGGTAATAATCCGCGGTCATGCCATCAGTGGAAGTCACAGCGCGCAGCGCGCAAACGCTGTATTAGAAGCATTACAGATTATTCTAGCCCTGACATTTAAATTTAAAATATTTTAAATTTTTGATGAATTTCTCTTTCAAACTTAATGCCTATGCTTTTACTATGCGTGGTTATGATTTTAATTATAGATAATTATGATTCCTTTGTTTACACACTTGCTGGCTATGTGCAAAAGCTTGGCGTGCAAACGATTGTAAAGCGCAATAATAAAATAAGCTTAGAAGAAATAGAAAAGCTATCCCCTAATGCAATTATTATATCACCGGGTCCCTGCACACCCAAAGATGCAGGAATTTGTATTGAAATTATAAAGCAATTTGGAGAAAACATACCTATATTAGGCGTATGCTTAGGACATCAAGCTATTGGTGAGGCTTATGGCGGTAAAACAATAGCTGCCAAGAAGCCAACACATGGTAAAGCAAGTAAAATAGAGCATGATAATTCAGTACTTTTTAACAATATCCCAAGCCCCATAAATGCAGGTAGATATCACTCCCTTATAAATGACTTAGGTCTGTGCAAAGAACTAAGAATTACAGCTCTAAGCAGTGAAGAAGAAATAATGGCTGTTCAACATATAGAACACCCAGTTTTTGGCGTTCAATTTCACCCTGAATCAACACTTACACCGATGGGAATTGATATAATAAGAAACTTCTTAAACTATGCTAAAAATTGGCATATCAACCACAATAAGGCATAGTAGTTATTAAACATGGGAAATGATAAATAATGGATCATATTAAAAACCTTACCGTATATCTGGGTTCATCCGGTCGCTGCCGATCTGTATTCAAGGACCTGGCAAAGGAACTGGGAACACTTATAGGTGAAAAAAGTAAGAACCTTGTTTATGGTGGCATGGACGCAGGTCTTATGGGAATTGTTGCTAATAAAGCATTAGAGTCAGGATCTTGCGTTACTGGGATAATACCAAAAAGCCTTAAGGACAGTGAGCGTATTCACCCAGACCTATGCGAAACTATCCTTGTTCCAGATTTATGGGAGCGTAAATTAAAAATGTTCAAACGCGCCGATGCTATTATATGTCTTGCAGGCGGTTTTGGAACAATCGATGAAATGCTAGAGGCACTATATTGGGCGGATTTAGGATCTCACGCAAAACCCATTGTTATTGTTAACACTCAAGGATATTGGAATGACTTAATAAAATTTATAAAGTCAGCCCCTGATCTTTCTAAAAAATACCTTATTATAGCCGATTCTCCAGAAGATGTTTTTGAAAAACTCAATAAATGGGAAGTACCAAAAATTAAAGGTGATCCTGAATTTTTACCACATTTTGAAGAAAACATACTACAAAATGAAGATGAACCACTAATATTTAAAAGCCCCACTATTAAATGCGGATATATGCTTGCAACTGCCCTAGGGCTAAAACAGCTTGGAAAGCATAACAGGCATATTGGCATTTTAAATAATGAAGGTCAGTTTGACTTACTGCTCAAATGGATAAAGACCGCGCAAAATGAGAAATTCATTACCGAGCATTGCACTGAGCTTTTTAGCGTTGATAGTGATATAGATGAACTTAAAAGCAAACTTGACGCGCAAAGAAAAATTAATATAGATTTACACCATGATAAATGGGGGCCTAGCGAAACTAAAACTCATATAGAAGTTCGCGAAACAGAGTAATTATTATGAATGACGATTTCAAAAAAGCGGTTGGTAAAATATCAATAGATTTACGTAGGATTACTGCCTCTGGTGAATGGGAGGAAGACCTCGAGGTCGCTTTGGAATCAATAGATTTAAGCCAAGACGATATTGATGTAATAAAAAAAATATCTACCCCAACCTTATTCAATGATATAAATGATGCTGACGGGAATGCTCTGACTAAATCCATAGAACAACGCCTTATGCATGCATTTAAAGACCCTGCTGTCAAAAGTGGAATGATGTTTGAGCATGCAAGTCTTGGAGCATTTAATGATAAAGATATGATGCGCCTTCTGATCGAAAGCAGAAATGCTCTTAAAGACATTGTTTATAACTATAAGAAAATACTAGGGGAAGAAATGCCAGGAAGTGTGGCAGACATTATTTCTGATTATGAACAAAACACAATTAATCTAAATGATCAAATTGACAAGCTATCTGAACAAAGCGGTATAAATCCTGATAATATAGTACCTAAAGGTGATGGCTGGGAACATATATTCAGACTACCAGAAGATGCCTTTACCAATGAATAGAATGATAAATAATCTATATTTCTAATTTAGGGCCTGTTTCTATTTCAATTTTTTTTAGTTCCAAAAGATATTCAATCACTTCTTTTGTAACATCTCTTTGAATATTAGATATAAAATCCAAAGCTCCTCCATTATCTTCATCTACCTGAATATTAAGATAATCAGATATTTCTAAGCGAGCCATTTCTAAAGCATAATTATCATATTTTTCCTCTACCATATCATTTATACGGCTTGTTAAATCATCACTTTTAAAAAACACGGCCAAATCTTCAACCAAGTCCTTACTTAGGCCTAAGGCTTGACTTTTTGCTTCTTGGGCTACTTCTTGAAAATCCTCCAAGGGATAAAGACTGTGAATATCTGCCATACGTTCACTGGCTATCTTAATAAACAGCTCCTTGAAATCATCAAAACTATCAGGGTTATAAGGATCGCTAGCAATCCTAGAAGCTAAGTTACTAAGCTCTATATTTTCTTCACTACAATCAAAAAAAGTTTTGATTTCATCGGTTCTCCGCTCCTTATATTCCTTTATAGCATCTGACATATCAACGCTATCATCAGTGCTGCCTCTAAAATCATAGCCAGATATAATACCATTATAAATATCACGATTAACTAATTTTTTGACAAGATTATCATCGCATAACTGATTGTCGGCAATACTGCCTGTAACAATCGGCTGATAAATATCTGGATTGTTCTGCACATAATCATCAAGCTCATCTTGCATTAAACCACCATTAGATGCACAGCCTGATACTGTAAGCCACAATGCCGTGACGGCACTGATTGCAGAAGTTTTAACTTTATCCATTATTTACCCGCCTATTTTTTTAACTTTATATTATTTAATGAAATCAAAATTATACAATTATGTCAAGAAAAGCAAAGAGCTGCAAATAATCGCAGCTCCTAAGGGTATGACTAAAATATAAAATTACTATGCCACAGCAGCAATTTTAGCTTTTGTTAGAACTATTTTTTCTTGAATATGTTTTTTATCAATTTCTTCTGAAGCCATAGCAATATCTTCGCTAAGATCTGTTAATAACTGCTCAAGGCTCTCTTTGTTAAGATCGCTAACAGGAATTGCTTCCTCTGCCAGAACGGTACAGTTTCCATCTGCTACATCAGCAAAGCCCCCAGCTATAAATATTTCTTTAGCCTCGCCGCCCTGCTCCTTAAATAAACGCACGACACCAGGCTTTAATGATGAAAGCAAAGAACAATGGCCATTCATTACGCCAAAACGCCCTTCATCTCCTGGAATTTCAACCATATAGACACTTTCAGAAATTAGTTTTTCTTCTGGTGATACAAGTTCAAATTGAATTACGTTGCTCATTATATTATTTCCAGTTTAGGTTCGTTACTTACAATAGGAAGTGGAGATCCAGAAGATATACCGTTCACATAATCCCATGGAGCTTTTACAACTACTACAGGGCCAATTTCAGAATCTGATAATGTATATCCATGGCCGTCTTCTATTACCATTTGACCTGCTACACTTTCAATAAACTGAACAAGTAAATTTTCCCAATCATGTCCGTTTTTATTATCGGTCATTGAGATTACGCTGCCTCTTGTGCCATTTTAGTTGCTTTTTCAATGACTTGCTCAATAGTACCCGTCATATAGAAAGCCGCTTCTGGCAAGTGATCATATTCACCTGCAACAATCCCCTTAAATCCCTTGATAGTATCCTCAAGATCTACAAAAATACCCGGTGAACCTGTAAACACTTCAGCAACATGGAATGGCTGCGATAGGAAACGCTGGATCTTACGCGCACGCGCAACAACCTGCTTATCTTCTTCAGACAGCTCGTCCATACCCAAAATAGCGATAATATCCTGCAAGTTTTTATAACTTTGCAATGTTTGCTGAACCGATGAAGCCACTTCGTAATGCTCATCACCAATAACGCGTGGGTCAAGAATACGCGATGTTGAATCAAGTGGATCAACCGCCGGATAAATCCCTTGCTCTGCAATTTGACGAGATAAAACGGTAGTCGCATCAAGGTGAGAGAATGTTGTTGCAGGAGCAGGGTCTGTCAAGTCATCAGCAGGAACATAAACCGCCTGAACTGATGTAATAGAACCTTTATTTGTTGAAGTGATACGCTCTTGCATAGCACCCATCTCAGTAGAAAGTGTCGGTTGATAACCAACAGCCGATGGAATACGGCCAAGAAGCGCAGACACCTCTGCACCAGCCTGGGTAAAGCGGAAAATATTATCAAGGAAGAACAAAACATCTTGCCCCTCTTCATCACGGAAATATTCCGCCATAGTCAAAGCAGATAAGGCCACACGCGCACGAGCACCCGGAGGCTCATTCATTTGCCCATAAACAAGTGCAACTTTTGATTCCTTATGATTACCTGGCTTAATAACACCAGATTCAATCATTTCATGGTAAAGGTCATTACCCTCACGAGTACGTTCACCAACGCCACCAAACACAGATACACCGCCATGTCCTTTAGCAATATTGTTAATCAATTCCATGATGGTAACTGTCTTACCAACACCGGCTCCACCAAACAAGCCGATTTTACCACCTTTTGAATATGGACAAAGTAGATCAACAACCTTAATCCCTGTAACAAGAATTTCAGTATCTGTGGCTTGCTCTGCAAATGTTGGTGCATCACGGTGAATAGGCCAAGCTTTCTTAGTTTTCACAGCCTTACCTTCGTCAATAGGCTGACCTATAACATCAAAAATACGCCCCAAAGTTTCTTCACCAACTGGAACTGAAATACGATCACCAGTATCAATAACAGGTTGACCACGTTTCAAACCATCAGTCATATCCATAGCGATAGCACGTACAGAGTTTTCACCCAAATGTTGTGCGACCTCAAGAACCAAAGTTTGTCCACCATTATCAGTATGAAGAGCGTTCAAAATTGGAGGTACAGAACCTTCCTCAAATTGCACGTCAACGACCGCGCCCAGTACTTGCAAGATTTGACCTTGTGCTTGTTTTGCCATTTTATTCTAGTCCTCTTTGTTTAATCAATAAAATTCTTCAATATATTACTAGTAAGATCCACTCTTTTTAGGTCCATCTTTATCCGGATCATACTCAAACTTTTTTGGCCTCTTAGATAAATCAGGCTTAATATAAGATGCTTTAGCTCTTTGATATTTCTTTTCAAATACTTTAATTGCACGCAGACGAGCAAGCACATCTGCCGCCAACTTACGCCCTGCCACACTGTCACTAGTATAATGAACACCAGCAATTTCACGGCGATGCGCTATATCAATAGCAAACTGCTTATAAACTTCCGCATTTTCAGGATCAAAATCCGCTAGTACCAATGCATTTATATATGTTTGAGTAGCATGACCAGAGGGATAAGCAGCATGAGGCGGGTTATCTATAACTGTAGTTAATGTTGGATCAATTTCTGATGGGCGTGGGCGAGCAAAATGTTTTTTACGCTCTATTATGAAATATATATTATCATTATCAATCATTTCCATTAGAGCCAGAGTTTGATAATTTTCTTTATCAATCAAATTTTCTTTAACAAACATAGCATGAGCGCTAACACCTGTATTTTCATATAAAATACGCTGAACTGTTTCATCTACACGCTCTTCTTCAGCAAATTTATGCAACTCGGCTAGCTCAGCTTGTGTTTCTTTACTAGAATTTTTAGGGGGCGGGGCAACGTCAAAAACCTCATCACGTGAAAATAGGACAGGGCCATCTTCTATAATTCTCAATAATTTGGGCATCCAATTTTTTTGCAAAAACTTTATGTCATCAATATTATTTTCTTCCGCAACGGCGCTGTTAAATGAAACACCAAGGACAGCTATTACCAGAAGGCATGAAAATATTTTAAAATACTTGGTCATAATCATTCCTCCTTCGCTACGTCTTATCAAACAGCTTCCGCGCCAGATATAATTTCAATCAACTCTTTAGTGATATAAGCTTGACGAGCTCGGTTATATTGTAATGTCAGATCATTTATCATCTCACCAGCATTACGCGTTGCGTTATCCATAGCCGTCATGCGAGCAGCCTGTTCTCCTGCTGCGCTGTCTAATAATGCGCGATAAATTTGAACGCCAACATTACGCGGCAATAATTTTCCTAAAATTTCTTCTTCAGCAGGTTCAAAATCATAGGGAGATTTTACAGCTACTGTATCAGTTTCAACCTTATCCTCCTGATCGTCTAACTCGTCAACTTCGAATGGAATTAGTTGCTGAGCTTCTGGAGTTTGCACAAGCACGGACTGAAATGAGTTATACATCAATATACATTTATCAAATGCACTAGCATCAAATTTATCAAGAACAAAACTAGCTATTTCATGAGCCTGAGCATACTCAACACGGTTTTTTCCAAATATTTCACGAAAAGCATGAAGAATTTTACTACCATGCTCACGCTGCAACAAATCATAGCCTTTGCGACCTGCGCATATTAGTGAAACTTCCTTACCTTGCGCTTCTAATTCCTTAATTTTAATTCTCGTATCACGCACAATATTTGAATTAAAACCACCACAAAGCCCACGGTCAGCGGTAATAACAATCAAAAGATATTTATTATCCTCGCCACTACCAGCAAGAAGTTTTGGTGTAGCAGAGCTAATAGTTACATTAGCCGCCAAGCGCGATAACATTCCCCCCATTGCAGAAGCATAGGGTTGGGATTTTTCCGCTTGCTCTTGCGCACGGCGAAGTTTACTGGCCGCAACCATCTTCATCGCAGATGTAATCTTGCGAGTGGATTTAACAGACTTAATACGATCCCTATAATCTCTTAAACTTGGCATAGTATAAATATATCTTTCTTATCGTTATGCATTGGCTATTTTTTAACCACTAAGCAGCGTCTTTCTTAGACCCAGCAAATCCTCTAGAAAAATCACCAAGAAATGATTTCAAGCTACCTTCAGTATCTTCATCAATCTTTTTATCATTGCGGATTTTATCAAGAATTTCAGATCCTGAACTACGTAGACTTTCAAGCAAACGCTGTTCATATAATTCAACATCATCTAAATTAACATCATCTAGGAAACCTTTTGTTCCTGCATAGATAACGGCCACTTGTTCTTCAACCGGAAGCGGAGAATATTGAGGCTGTTTCAGCAACAATGTTAAACGCGCACCACGAGCAAGTAATTTTTGTGTTGCAGGATCAAGATCAGATGCAAATTGAGCGAAAGCCTCCATCTCACGATATTGCGCAAGTTCTAGTTTCATAGAGCCAGAAACCTGTTTCATCGCTTTAATCTGAGCAGCAGAACCAACACGTGACACTGACGCACCAACATCAATTGCAGGGCGGATACCTTTAAAGAACAGACCTGCCTCAAGGAATATCTGACCATCTGTAATCGAAATAACGTTCGTTGGAATATAAGCAGATATATCTCCGCCTTGCGTTTCAATAATCGGCAAAGCCGTCATTGAACCACCGCCATGATCATCAGAAAGCTTACATGCACGCTCTAAAAGACGAGAGTGAATATAAAACACGTCACCAGGATATGCTTCACGACCTGGAGGTCGACGAAGTAGCAATGACATTTGGCGATACGCAACGGCCTGTTTAGACAGGTCATCATAGATAGCAAGTGCATGCATTCCATTATCACGGAAAAACTCACCCATTGCCGCACCACAATAAGGTGCAAGATACTGCAAAGGAGCAGGATCAGAAGCCGTAGCGGCAACAACAATAGAATATTCCATCGCGCCCTGTTCTTCCAATTCTTTTACAAGCTGCGCCACAGTAGAGCGTTTTTGTCCTATAGACACATATATACAATATAGATGCTCTTTTTCATTATCTGACGCATTAATTACCTTCTGGTTGATAATAGCATCAACAGCGACAGCAGTCTTACCTGTTTGACGATCGCCAATAATTAGCTCACGTTGCCCACGCCCAATAGGAACAAGCGCATCAATAGACTTCAAACCAGTTTGCATTGGCTCATAAACAGATTGGCGAGGAATAATCCCCGGAGCCTTAACTTCTATACGGCTAGATGTTTTTGTTTTTAATGGCCCTTTACCGTCGATTGGATTACCAAGAGCATCAACTACACGCCCAAGTAATTCGCGACCAGTTGGCACTTCAACGATTTGACCAGTACGACGAACAATATCGCCTTCTTTAATATCACGGTCACTACCAAACAGCACGACCCCAACATTATCAGCTTCAAGGTTAAGAGCCATACCCTTAACACCGCTGGCAAATTCAACCATCTCGCCAGCCTGAACCTCATCAAGGCCATATACACGCGCCACACCATCACCAATGGATAAGACTTGCCCTATCTCTGCCACATCGGCTGCTGCGCCAAAATCAGCGATTTGTTTCTTTAAAATATCTGAGATTTCTGCTGCTTTAATTTCCATTACACGACCTCTTTCAAGTTTTGAACTGTATTTTGATTACTAGATTTTAGAGCCACACCAAGGCGCTCTAACTTACGGCGTACAGAATCATCAATCATATATGATCCTATCGTAACAATTACACCGCCCATAATTTCTGGCGTTACTTTTTCCTCTATAGAAACTGAACTCCCCAGAGCTTTTTCTATATTTTTCTGAAATTCTTTTGACTGAGCTGCTGTAAGCTTAACAGATGTTTCGAGACTAACCTCAATCAAGCCTGACTTTTTAGCAATAATTCTCTTATAAGCTTTAATAATACCTGACAAAGCATCTAATCGGCGATTCTGCACAAGAACAGCAAGAAAATTACTTGTAAGCTTATTAAACTTAGACTTAGCAGCGATAGCATCTATTGCATTAGCTTGTTTTGACTGGCTTACAAGTGGAGAGTTTACAATTTCAGCCAACTCAGGAGAGTTACTAATCATATTATCCAAAGCAGATAAGTCCCCTTGAACCTTATCAACGGACTTTGCTTGCTCTGCCAAATCGACAAGAGCCCCCGCATAACGGGTAAATACGATAGAAGAAATAGGCGTGGACGATGACACGTTCAGGTTCCTTAATCTATAGTTTACACATGCAAAATAAATTACTTAAAGCTACTCATTTTATTTTGCGTTGGGGAGAATTAGCACACCAAATCACAACTGACAAGTATCAAGATTAAGGCTTTTGCAAAATATTGATAATTTTCTACTATATTTTACTAACATCACAAACAAACTATAGCATTAAGACAATAGTGACATTAATCCTGCCGGAGCAATCTCCCACTCCATAAAACCAAATCTATCTGGGTTGTAATACATTGCAACAGCGCGGAAAATTAATAAATGTGCGATATATATTTCCAATGTTCTGCGCCCAAAAAATTGAAATAGACGTATAAAAGATGGAGCCATAAACTTATCAGCATCAACATAAACAACGGGCTCAAACCGCCACAAAATAAAGCCTATAGCTATAAAGCCGCCCATCATAAACAACGCCTGATCTGCGGCCAGAGATGGCATAATTATACCAATAGTTAAGTAAAAGGAAGCAAATGACGCCACTGTAAACATAATAATATACTTCTTATCTATACGTTCATAGATTTCATCTTTACGCCTTACTATATACCCTATTAGCACAAAAAGCATTGCAATAGAGCCATATTCAAACAACATTGCCGTTGGGAAGCTTAAGAAAAATAAAATAAGAAACATACCCCGCAATGCTTCAGGAGAATGTAATGAGTGCCTAATAACTCCAGCTCTATATATTCTGAGAAAAGCCATTGTAAAAAGTATATTTATTGGCAATAAATATTCCCCAGCGGCTATAGCTGAGGCCACTAATACAGACCCTCCAATCCAGAAGGTTTTTGGAACACTTGTAGTATTGGCAAACCCAATTAAGAAAAACCATATTGGTAAGCAAAGGCGTCCCCAAATACGAAACCACATATCTTCCGGATAAAAAAAGTACCCTACATGATCTACAATAGTCAAAACTATGGCTAATGTTTTTAACAAATCATATGAAGTTAAATCTTTAGGGAGGGCTTTATTCATAAAAAAACTCTTTATACTTTAATTTCTTAAAAGAAATATACTATACTGCGCGCGTAATAATTTGGATATAGTTTTTATGAAATCAATCAAACAAACGTTGCTACTTTTTTTTATTATTGTGGTAGAGGGATATATTGTCCTATCTTCAGAACTATTAGCAATAAGGCAATCAGTTCCCTATGTCGGTAGTGGTACAGACACAATATCTATAATCATAGCGGCCGTCTTAATGCCCATGGCTTTTGGCTATCAAAACGGGGGAACATTCAAACCTCACAAAATATTTGGACACTTTGTTACTGTTAGAAAAAAACTAATCATAAATATTGTTATGGCCGCCACAATCTTGCTTATTGGCCTATCTTATAAATCTATGAGCTTATTCTTTACTTGGCTACCAACTATTGGCGTTTACGACAGAATTTTGCAAATATCAATATATTCCATATTATTTTTAATCGTTCCTGTTTATCTTCTGGGGCAGACAGTCCCATTGATTACAAACTTCTTTTCTAAACAGCATCTACCCATTGTAACAGGGCGGATATTATTCTTCTCAACCATTGGATCATTTATAGGTGCGGTTTTTTCAACACTTGTCTTAATGACATTTTTGGGAGTACACCATACAGTCAGCCTAAATTTTGTACTTCTGGCAATTCTTGTTATTGCCCTAAGTAAAAAAACTGCATCTTTGCCTGTATTATACACTGTAATCCTTGCCTTAATTGCTATGTTTATAAACTCAGACAGAGTTATGTATGATGAACATATTATAAAAAACAACCAATATAACACCATACAAGCCGGCGAAACTATAGGCGGAACTCGCGAAATGATTATTAACGGCAACAGATCCTCAAGCTATAATGATGAAGGGCGTAAATATTCATATATAGAGTTTGCAGAACGCGTTGCAATAATGCCAATTATAAGCTCTGTTCCACCGAAGGACATTCTAGTTATTGGTGCGGGAGCTTTTACATTTGGGCATAACGACAAAAATAACAATTATACATATATTGATATTGATCGTGATTTAAAAGAAGTTGCAGAAGAATACGTACTAAGAGAGCCTATTGGTGATAATAAAATTTTTATCCCCAAACCGGCCAGAGCTTTTTTACAAGAATCAAAAGAAAAATATGACTTGATATATTTAGATACATATTTAGGCGGAGCAAGGATTCCAGAACACTTAGTTACAAAAGAGTATTTTGAACAAGTTAAAAACCACCTTAAAGATAGTGGTATTTTAATGACAAACTTTATTTTGTCCCCAAACTTCAAAAGCAAATTATCACGTAATCTTGATAACACGTTTAGATATGTATTCCCTCATTCATCACGGGTTGTAATTAAGGAACAATATCAACTGTGGTCTGAAAATACTACGCAAGTAGCCAATGTAGCCTATATATACCGCCATCAAGATAATTACAAAAAAGGTCATATTTATACAGACAATAAAAACACCGTGTTTTATGACAAGCCCAAAAAGTTGAGTCCCTAGTTTAAGGTATAAGCATAAAATATGAAAAAGTTAGAAAACACATTATTCTTATTTATAGTAATAATCTTTGAAGGATACATAATACTTTCAGCAGAGTTAATTGCGATGCGCATGACAATTCCTTTTGTAGGAACTGGAACCGATAATATATCTATAATTATAGCTGCCGTACTACTCCCCCTTGCCGCAGGATATCAGGCAGGAGGTAAATTCAGCATAAAATCTAAGAACGGCAAATATATTTCAATACGAAATAAACTAATAAATAATATTATAATATCATCAATATTTTTATTACTAGGTCTAAGCTACTTCCTTATGCAATTTTTCTTTTACTACGGCCTTGAGCAAAACGGTATAGAAAATAAACTAATACAAACGACAATATATTGCCTGATATTTATTGTGACCCCGGTATATTTACTTGGGCAAACAGTACCCCTCATAAGCAATTATTTTGCAAAGGAAAAACTATCAAAAACCACAGGAAAAATGCTGTTTTTCTCTACTATGGGGTCTTTCGCAGGATCCGTCTTAACAACATTAATACTGATGCAATATATTGGCGTACACCACACCGTTTCGTTATTATTCGGACTATTATTCATACTAGCAATGATATTGGTTAAGAAAAAAAGCTATGAACAAATCTTGATAATGTTCTCAATAGTTTCTGTATCATTAGTAATCAATTCTGATCACGTTATGAAAGATATGTTGCATGTAGTGAAAAACAACAAATACAGCACAATCATGATTATGTATCTTAATGATGATAATGAAACAGACGAAAATGGTACTCCACATTTATTCATTAACAATAACGACTCTTCTAAATATTCTAAGGAGGGAGAGAAACACAGCTATATTGAGTTTGCTGAAAAGATAACAATAGAAGCTATCCCCGATGATGCTCCACCTAAAAACGTTCTAATCATCGGTGCTGGTGGTTTCACTTATGGTCATAACGACCTGAAAAACAATTTTATATATATTGATATTGATAAAGATCTAAAAGAAATTTCAGAGAAATATCTATTAAGGGAAAAACTTCAACCCAATAAAACCTTTTATCCCCTTCCCGCTCGTGCTTATCTTAATATGACTGATCAGAAATTTGATATAATCCTTCTTGATGCATATCTCGGGGGGCTAAGTATTCCAGAACATTTAGTAACACGTGAATTTTTTATGGAAGTCAAAAAACATCTAAGTGATAATGGTGTACTTGTCGCAAACTTCATTACATCACCCAATTTTGGTAATCTGTTTTCAAAGAATATAGACAACACATTCAGAACTGTTTTTCCTTATGTTTCACGCCATGATACACATAATGAGTATGATATATGGAGTAATAGCTCAACTCAAAGCTCAAACTTTATGTATATATATAAACATGATAAGACGTATAATAATACTGCACTAAAGTAGCAAAAAGAAAGGTGAATTATGTCATGGACTGGTTAATGCAAATCGCAGACCTTATTGATCGTGTCTTGCCTGATGCTATAGAAATCATAATATTTGGCCTATTATTTTTCTTTGTTGAACGCATTAAGCCAGCAGAGAAAGACATTGGGTTTTTCAAAAACGACATGAAAAACGAAATATTTTTGGCTACAGTTAACCTATTAATATTTATTCCTCTTTCTGCATTCATAGTGACTATATTTATTGATGTAACGCTCAGACCATTCGTAGATGAGCAGTTATTTGCAGATCAAATAATGGCATTACCTCTTTTGCTACAAATAATATTAGGAGCGGTTATTATTGATTTTGCTACCTATTGGCGACATAAATTTACCCATTACTATTTGTGGTCATATCATTCTGTCCATCACAGTGTTAAGCATATTACATGGATAACTGGTCTACGTTTACACCCGATTGATATCTTTGTTGCCACACTATTCACATATGTGCTTCTTTACTTCGTAGGCTTCTCAGGTGCAGGTTTTCTTGGTGCTGTAATTTTAATGAAATTCATGAATTATTTTACACATATCAATCTAAACCTTAAATTTAGCAAGCCATTACGCTATATCATAGCATCACCAGTATATCACCGCTGGCATCACGCAACGGTAGAGCGCGCATATAACACCAATTTCTGCGGAGCTTTTCCATTCCTTGACTTGCTATTTGGAACATATTACCACCCTGAAGACCTCCCCGAAGCAACAGGATTATCCCCCGCAGAACAAAAGAATTTCCCTGAATTTGGATATATTGGCTGGCTTACATATCCATTCAAACGCGATTATAAATTTTGGAAAAGAAAGTTAAGCAAAAATGAATAAGAAATCTTGTTTTTTAATTTTAGCCTGTTTTTTCTCGCTTATATCATTTCCCCTCAGCAGCAAAGCATCTGATACTAACACAGCTATCTCTATAATAGAGAACATGAAAAATACCCGCGTAAAAGTCTATGGCTCAGGCTGCGGCCATGATTGGAAAAATAAATATGATTTTGTATCCTCAAGAGCCAAAATTCTATTTGTAGGGCAAGTAATATCCATTGGTGAAGTCTTTGAAGGCCGATCAAAAGTCAGCTATAAAATTATTACCCCCATAAATGGTGTTTCACAAAGTCAAAAAACTATAGATATATACACGCCAATATATTTCAAAGAAAAAGGCAAACTCAAAGCTACGCCACTACCTAAAAAAGATGCAACCAGAATGGTCATGGCTTATAAACACAGAACAATATTTCGTGAGTTTAAATTTTCTTACTGTAAGGAAGAAAAACTCGGCCAAAATAATAAACAATATTAGGGTTTATGCTTATAAAATTTTTCTACCTTATAATTTAAAGAAAGCTTTGCGGGTCGATGTCGATATAAACGCGCACAGTTGAGGGCACTTTTACGCCCTTCACCCACATAGCCACGGTTTTTTGCAAATTAATTTTCTTATCAGCGCGCACCAATAAACGATAGCGATATTTCCCCCTAAGCCTCGCCATTGGCGCAGGTGCAGGGCCAAGAGTTTGAATATGCGCTCCTTCCTTTGTTACACCTTGCGGTGAAGTTTTGCCCAAGGCTTTGGCAACATCCAGAACCAAAGATTCCTCTCTACCAGATATTATAATTCCTGCCAAACGGCTATATGGTGGCATTCCAGCCTCCTCACGCTCCGCGGATTCTACGTTTAGAAATTCATCGCGCCCTTCACCAGCCATCGCCTTCATAATTCGATGATCAGGAAACCAACTTTGCAACATAACGCAACCCTTTTTATGCTCTCGCCCTGCTCTACCTGCCACTTGATGAAGCATTTGATAGGTGCGCTCGGCTGCGCGTAGATCCCCACCCTTTAATCCCAAATCCGCATCAATTACCCCAACAAAAGTAAGGTTAGGGAAATGATGCCCCTTGGCAATAATTTGCGTTCCAATAATTATATCAACCTTACCATCAATAATTTTACCCAGCATAGCTTTAAGCTCTTCATTACTTTCGGCTGTATCACTGGCCAAGACCATAATCCGCGCATCAGGAAAATTTTGTTTGGCTTCCTCCAAAATACGCTCCACCCCAGGGCCACACGCAGCAAGACTATCCATATCATCGCAAGATGGGCAATGCTTTGGCACAGCGCTATGAAAGCCACAATGATGGCAATGCAAACGGCCAGAGCGTTTATGCTCCACCAGCCAAGCGGTACATCTTGGGCACTCCATTCTATGACCACAAGTGCGGCATAAAGTAAGCGGAGCATAGCCGCGGCGATTTAAAAACAGCAAAGATTGCTCGCCCGCCTCCAGCTTTTCTTGCACCTTATCAATCACGGTTTTGGATAAAAAACACCCGCGCTCTGGCTTATCTTCTCGTAAATCCACTACCGAAATATCAGGCAGAAATGCACCGCCATAACGACTAGGTAGCACTAAATGCTTATATTTACCCTCCCAAGCATTCATCATGGTTTCAAGTGAAGGAGTAGCCGATACAAGAACAATGGGAAACTTACCAAGATTAGCACGCACCACAGCCATATCCCGCGCATGATATATAACGCCGTCTTCTTGTTTATAGGCAGGATCATGTTCCTCATCAACAATGATAAGCCCAAGAGTTTGATATGGTAAAAACAGAGCCGAGCGAGCGCCGACCACTACGCGCGTATCACCTTGCACCACACCGCGCCAAGTATCACGCCTTTGTGCAGGCGTAAGGTGAGAATGCCAAAGCGCAGGAGCACAGCCAAAGCGCGTTTTAAACCTCTCCAAAAAGGCATTAGACAAAGCAATCTCAGGAAGCAAAATCAAAATTTGCTTACCCTCTTTTAACGCTTGCGCTACAGCTTCAAAATAAACTTCAGTTTTACCTGCGCCCGTTACCCCATCAAGCAATGATACGTTAAACCCACCTGAGCGCACATCAACGCACAGCTCATCGGCTACCATCTGTTGATCCTCTGATAAATCAGCCAAATATCCATCGGTATCAGGATATAAACACGGCGCGCAGTTATATATACTAACCTCCTCAAGCAAGCCTTTATCTGCCATACCACGAATAACCGCAGGCGAACAACCTGCAAGATCTGCTATTTCAGAGGCTTTGCGAGTTTTCGTATCCGCCATAATTTCTAAAACTTTTTTGCGCTTAGGCGATAACCCTTTGTCTGGAATTTCCCTATCAATATCCAGCATAAACCCGCACGATGCTTTTGGCGTCATTAAGCCCGCAGGTGCGCTTAATGCCATTTTAAGAACAGAGCCTTTCATTGACACGGTATATCCCGCCACCCAATCAATAAATTTACGATGAGCTTCGGGCATAGGATCAATATCATATTTAGATATTATAGCTTTGAGTTTTTTAGGGCTTACATCTCCTGCGGCCTGCCCCCAAACAACGCCAGAAATCTCTCGACTGCCCAGCGGTACACAAACATAATCCCCCTCAGATACTGACAAATTTGAAGGGACTGAATAATCATATGCTTTATCAACAGGATAAGGCACAAGCACGCAAACAACCCTATCGCTTGTTTCTTGTATGTTTGGCTTTTCTTCCTCAAAAAATGATGTTTGATCCATATAAATGATGTAGCATTTTGCAAAGGTAATTCATAGATTCTTGCGTTAATCATTTACAATGTGATATTAGAACCCATGAACAAAGTTACCCAATTTTTTAAAAATGCAGTTTCAACAATCTTCGGACAAGATGAAGATGAAAAGCCACATCCCTTGGCCAAAACATATAATGACCCACAGGTTAAGGCGGGGATTGTTCATTTAAGGAATGTACTAGCCAATAGCGACGTTCAAGCAGATAAAGATGATTACAGCTCTGCTTTCCAACAAATACATATAAAACCAGATATGAATGCTGATGAAATAAAAGAGCAAATGGATATTGTTCTTGATGCGCTTTATGAAAAAAACCTTATATCTCCAGAAGAACAAGAGCGGGTAAACCGTGAAACTTTGCTATCCTCAATGACGCAAACTGTAATTTATGGCATTGAAAAAGGTGATCCCAACCAAGTTCTGTTGGATTCTATCCGCTTTGAGCAAGAATTACGCAAACCACAATTACAAGTGGTTGATTCCAATATCCCTGAAATTCATTAAGTTCTGAGCCTAAGAATATACATAAACTATAAAACCCCTCTTGCTCTCTTAATAGAAAGCATTTACGTTTGCATCATCAAATTCAAATGTAAATAAGGGTAATAAAGCACATGAAATTTTTTGCTGATACTTCAAATCTTGATGAAATCAAAGAACTCGACAGTTATGGTCTTTTAGATGGGGTAACAACTAACCCGTCTATAATTGCAAAATCAGGCAAGGAGTTTATGCCACTTATCAAGGAAATATGTGAGATCGTAACTACAGGCCCTGTTAGTGCAGAAGTAGCGGCAACTGATTATGATACTATGCGCAAGGAAGCCGATGTCTTGCGCGCCATTGCGGATAACATCGCGGTGAAAGTTCCGCTAACCCAAGATGGCTTGAAGGTATGTAAAGAGCTTTCAGACGAAGGAACTATGGTAAACGTTACGTTGTGTTTCTCTGCTGGTCAGGCTTTATTAGCCGCAAAAGCAGGCGCGGCCTTTATATCGCCATTTGTTGGCCGCCTTGATGATATTTGTTTTCAAGGGCTGGATCTAATTGCTGATATTATAACTATATATGACAGCTATCCGCAATATGATACAGAGGTTCTTGTAGCTTCTGTACGCAACCCAATGCATATTATCGAATCCGCAAAAATGGGCGCTCATGTTATGACAGCTCCGCCAAGCGTTATAAAACAACTATACAATCACCCGCTAACAGATAAAGGCTTGGCTGCCTTTGTTGCCGACTGGGAAAAAACTGGTCAGAGCATTTTATAACAACACTATAAACGAAGCGCGCTTGAAGCATTTTGCAAGAGCGCCCTTCTATGGTATGATTCGCCTATGAGTGACGTTCTTTCAAAAGCTGAAATCACAAAAACTGATATTATTGATTTTCTTAGCGATAACCCTTCGTTTTTGCAAGATAATCCAGATGTCGTTGATGCTTTGATTCCACCTAAAAAACGCCCTGTAAAAGGCGGAATTGCTGATTTTCAATCCTATATGATTGAGAGATTAAAAGCCGATAAAGACGAGGTCTTAAACTCAACTCGTGAAATAGTTGAAAATGCCCGCTCTAATATGAATAACCAACAACGTATCCATAAAGCAGTTCTTAGGTTACTTGAGGCACAAACATTTGATGAATTTATCCATTGCATAACCATGGATTTATCGCCATTACTTGATGTTGATATATCGGTTTTAGTCGTTGAATCCGATGAAAACGATATACCCCATATCAATCAAAATGGCATAAGAATTATACCTGAAGGCACAGTTGATAAATGGATGGACGGTAAAAATATCCTCCTTCAAGATGATATTGGCGGTATCGAAGCCATTTATGGAGGGGGAGCAACTCTTGTTTGCTCTCAAATACTTTTGCGAGTTGACATATCTATGGGTACACCACCCGCAATTCTTGCATTTGGCAGTCGCAATCCCAATATGTTCCATGATGGGCAAGCAACCGATCAAATATTATTTCTAGCCAGAGTTATAGAGCGATGCTTTCGCTCTTGGCTAACCCTTCCCGCCTAGTCTTTTCATAGTTAGGCAAAACTTAATTCTAGGACTCTTCCTATTCGGAGGAAAACATGATTAAACAAGAAATTATGGCGTTATGCGCCGAGGATTTAGCTCAAAAGCTTGAAGAATGGCAAACATATTTGCGCATTGAAAAAAATGTATCAAAACACACTTTAAGGGCTTATAGCTCCGATGCAGGTCATTTCATAAAGTTTTTATTCGATCATTTGGAAACAAACCCTTGTATTAATGATTTGTCAGAAATTACCATTCGTGATTTCCGAAGCTGGCTATCCAAAAAAGCCATGGACGGCACATCAAATGCCAGTCGAGCAAGATCTTTATCTGGTGTAAAGAACCTGCTGATCTGGTTTGATAAACAAGGGATTATGCATAACGCAGCTATCAAAACAGTTCGCAGCCCAAAGTTACCACATAAAATACCCCGCCCTTTACACGAAGAACAAGCAAAAGAAGTTATTGAAAATGCAGGGATATTAGAAGATAAAGACTGGATTGGTAAGCGTAACATTGCTCTTTTTACAATGCTCTACGGTTGCGGCCTTCGAATCAATGAGGCCCTATCATTAAATCTTGATGATTTTCCACGCGATGGATTTATACGGGTTGTCGGCAAGGGAAGCAAAGAGCGTCAAGTTCCGGTAATTTCTTTGGTTGAAACGACTCTTAGTGATTATTTATCAGACTGCACGTACCCTAATGAGCCAAATAGAGCAATATTCCTTGGCGCACGCGGCAAACGTTTGAACCAAGGCGTAGCACAGCTTGCAATGCGGCAATTACGTGGGGCTTTAGGATTAGCCGAAAATGCTACCCCTCATGCACTACGCCACAGCTTTGCAACACATTTGCTTAAAGAAGGCATGAATTTACGAGAGATACAAGAGCTATTAGGGCATAGCTCCCTTACATCAACCCAACGTTATACAGAGGTGAACCCAGAGGAGATGATGCGCATCTATAACAATGCCCACCCACGCGCCTAAAATATTATTATAATTAGATAAAACTAGGTTTACACCTATAGATAAGATATTCTAAAATTAACCAAATTTTAATACTATAAGCACATACAATAGGATACATATTAAGCATTTAAATATAATTTTACACATCATGTCTTTTTTCAAGAGATTTACATTTTACTTAATTTTACTAATTTTCACTGTTTCTTACGGTGAGGGCAGTTTTGCCGACTCCAAAACAGATCAAAAATGGAATGGGCATATATCACTAGAAGCTCGCAAAGGAAATCAACGCAACTTAGGTGAAACAAGGCTGTTTATGCCACTACGCCAGAACCATAACAGCATGATATTCCTAGATGTTCGCGGATTTATGGACAACCAAGGAACCAGAGAAGGTAATTTTGGCTTAGGATACCGAAAAATTCATCGAAAGCTATTCTTTGGACAGGACTGGATATTAGGTGGGTATGGGTTCTTTGATTTACGCCACACATCGAACGGCAACAAATTCATACAAGGGACATTCGGGGCAGAAGCATTATCAGAAAAATGGGACGCCAGAGCCAATATTTATATTCCGCAGTCAAAAGAAAAAGATATAGACGGCACTGATGATGTGCAAACATCTGTTGTTGGAACGCAGTTACGGTTAGTCGGAACAAATAATATCCGTGAACGTGCAATGGCTGGATTCGATTTAGAACTTGGATATAAGCTCCCTATTTTTGATAAATATATCGATGAAGTAAGAGCCTATGGCGGAGGGTTTTACTTCGCAGCCAATGGCTATGATAATGTAACAGGGCCAAGAGCAAGGTTTGAGCTACGCTGGAACGACTTACCCCATTACGGCAAAGGGTCACGCTTTTCTTTAGGCGCAGAAATACAGCATGATGATGTAAGGCAAAGAACAGGGTTTCTAATAGCTCGCCTGCGTATCCCGTTCCAAACATTTAAGTCCAAAGATTCTAAATATCGACATTTATCATCATTAGAGAAAAGAATGACAGATTCGATAGAACGCGATATTGACATCGTGGCAGGAAAAGAAAAAGCCCCGCGAGTGGTAAATGAACCTGCAACCATCACAGTAAATGGTCAGGAAATATCAAACGTAGTTTTACTTGATGCCAATGACAATGTTCCTGTTGAGATAACCAATGCAGGCGTAGGTGCTACTATAATATTAGATGGCAAAGCCGGCATAATTAACAACGGAGCATCATCAATCACACCCCTAGATAATCAAAATATATTAGGCGCAGGAATATATGTAACAGGAACTGGAACTGGGCTAAGCGCGCCAATAGGATCACGCCCTACTCTATCATCGGATAACGTTACAGATGTGTTTAATATATCAAATGTAGATGACCTTACCATCAAAGAAGTTGATATCGACGGAGGCAGGCAAGCATTCACAATAGCCAATTCTTCAGGATCAACCTATGACAACATAACTATATCTAACACCCTTTTAGATGCCATCAACCTTAGCCTTAGCAACAACAATCTTCTATCTAATATCTATGCCAATAACATTGGAAATAATGGACTAATACTTAGTAATGCGAGCAATAACACGATAACAAATGTAACCGTTAAAGATTCAAATAGTACAGGGTTCACCTTAAACTCAGGCTCAAATAATACATTAACAAATATAACCAGTATAAATTCTGGAAGCTACGCCGTTCTTAATGCCCTAAATAACGGTAATATATTTCAAAATTTTTCAATAACAAACCCAACCACCTACGGCATAGTCGCAGTTATTGACAATGGTACAATATACAGAAATGGCACAATAACTGATTCTGGACAAGACGGAATATATTCAATATCTTCGCAAAATTTGGTTATAAATAATATAACTGTAGAAAACTCTGGAACTAATAGCTTTCTATTCTCAACAACAACCAACCTGTCAGGATCAGGAAATATTAGTATAAACCCAGCAAGCTCTACCTGTTCAACCGTTGGGGCTAATACAGGAAGTATTGAGGTTAATGAAACTTCATGCCCATAGATAAAATGCTCGTACTTAATGGTTTCTTAATTTACACTGCGCGCCATGGAAAATTTACAATCCCAAAAACAGAGCTTCAAATCCCCTGATATTGCAGAAAAATATTTGCAGCTAAAAGATCATGATAATCATGGCATGCTCGAAGATATTGCATATGTGTACCCAAAGGGCAAAAAGCCTAAATTTGTGGTTAATTCCCTTAAAAATAAAAATGGCAATATAGAAAACATCAAATACTTAATTGCGGGATTATTTATATTATTATTCCCTGCATCAATATATATGGGAACGGCTCTAACCCTCTTATTTATTATAGCAATAATATCAATTTATTATTATTTAACCGTAATAAAAGAGAAAAAGCAAAATGATGATTTAGAGGAAAACCAACCAGAAATAGCGGTTTTTAATAACGGCATATGGTTTTTCCGCTATAACACCTTTATACCATTTGAACGTTTTTTTAGAGTTTGGGTTATAAATAAATATAAGTCACAAAATCTGCGTCAAATAATATTTGATATATATTTAAAAAATGAAGATGTAGAATCTGTAATAGAGCGCATGGAATTACTAGGATATGAACAATTTTTTACTGATAAAAACCTTCATCATAAAACCAAGCTAAATAATGTATTATCAATTCGCTTACCCTATCGCGATGGAGGCATGGATTACAGCCATGATGAAATAGTAGAAAAAATATCCGCTCTTATCAAACGCAATGCCTATGACAACTCCCTACCTGTTGATATCGGAATCGAAAGGAAGATACAAGATTAGGAATTAAAACCTTGAGTTTTTATTACTAAAATATTACAACAATTTTTATATAGGGGCTTTTGCGCCCTTTTTTTGTTTAAAAATTTTCCTACAAAAAAATAAACTAAAATAAACAAACACGACAAAACAAAACTGTCGAACAAAGTGAGTAAAACGCACTTTATTATTTAAAAACAATCGCTTACAAAGGGCAAAATATACTAAAATATCCATATTACATGTGAATTTGACGCTTATGCACCGCCAGCGCCGCTTCCTTTACCACCTCTGGCAAGGTTGGGTGAGCATGGCAAGTACGGGCTATATCCTCAGCTGTGCCTTCAAATTCCATTACGCTAACGATTTCTTGGATTAGATCACCTGCGCCCGGTCCAATGATATGAGCACCTAACACACGATCAGTTTCCTTATCGGCCAAGATTTTTACGAAGCCGTCTGTCATGCCCATAGCTCGCGCGCGACCATTTGCCATGAATGGGAATTTACCTGCATTATAGGCTATTCCAGCTTCTTTAAGCTGCTCCTCAGTTTTGCCGACATTAGCTACCTCTGGCCAAGTATAAACGACCCCGGGGATACAATCATAATCAATATGACCTGACTGCCCTGCCAGCATTTCTGCCAACACCACGCCCTCATCTTCTGCCTTATGAGCAAGCATAGGCCCTACGATAACATCACCAATCGCGTATATACCCTCAACCGAGGTTTCATAAAACTCATCGGTAATAATGCGTCCACGCTCATCAAGTTTTACACCAACCTTATCAAGGCCAAGCCCCTCGGCGTAAGGCTTGCGACCAATAGCCATAAGGACAATATCAGTTTTAATTTTTTCGGCCTTACCGCCAGCCGCAGGCTCAACGCTCAGATCAACGCTTTTGGCAGAGCTTTTAGCACTTACGACTTTACTTGAAAGCTTGAATTTTAAGCCTTGTTTAGCAAATATTTTTTTGGCTTCCTTGCGCACTTCGTTATCCATGCCCGGCAAGATATTATCCATAAATTCAATAACGGTAACTTCTGCGCCTAGCCTACGCCAAACAGTACCTAGCTCTAGCCCGATGACACCGCCGCCAATAACAACCATGCTCTTTGGCACTTCCGATAGCTCAAGAGCGCCCGTGGAAGACACAATCTTCTTCTCATCAATTTTAATGTTAGGTAGAGAAATAACATCTGATCCGGTTGCGATAATAATATTATCCGCGCCATAAGTTTTCTTACCAACCTTAACTTTGCCTACTTCAACTATCTCTCCAGTACCTTCTATGCGAGTGATCTTGTTTTTCTTAAACAAAAACTCAATACCCGCTGTATTAGCATCAACTACATCGGTTTTATGCTTCATCATGGCTTTAAGATCAAGCTTTGGCGACACTTTAACGCCCATTGCGCCCATGTGATGCTCAGCATCTTCAAATTTTTCAGAGGCATGCAACAAGGCCTTTGATGGAATACAGCCAATATTCAGGCAAGTTCCGCCAAGCTCTTTACGCTTTTCAATTACGGCCGTTTTCATGCCAAGCTGCGCGCATCTAATCGCAGCAACATAACCACCAGGGCCTGCGCCAATAATAATAACATCAAATTGATCGGACATATCACTTAAAACCTTCTGTTAGAGCGTAAATTCTACCCCTTATGTGATAGTCACTACTACGCCTCAAGGCAAGACCAAATGCAAAAGTTTTCTTTGTATTGTCATGTAATATTATTATAAGCTAAATTAACTTTTAAAAATTAGTCTGAGTATATATATGGGCGATATAAGAAGATTAACAGACACTTTCAAAGAGCAAACAAGCTTCGATGAAAAGTCATTAACTGATATAGGTATAGAGCTTATAACTCGCAGTCGTATGATCGCAAATGTAAGTGATCATCACCGTTATCATGTTGGATCATCTTTATTATCCATCACCTCTAAGGGGAAATATAACTTTTCAGATAACGCCAATAAAATCCCTGAAACCCTTAAATATCAAGGCTATACATCTCATGTTACTATTGGCAATGGAAGTCCCACAGTACATGGAGAATTCCCGCTTTTATATGATGCTCCGCCATCTGAGCATTTATTCTTGGGCTGCAACACACCTAACTGCGCGACATGCCTTAAGTCAGCCATTATGAGAGATGTTGATGCGCTTTTTATAGATGCAGAAAGCCTGCCTGGAATTAAAGGAACAAATGATAAAGAAAATCCATGGACACAAGATAGAGCAGATTTTTGGAACGATTTATGTATACCAATCGCCAGAGCCACTCAAATCCCCATATACGCGATAAATATGCAAAGCGGAACTTTAAGCATTTTAGTAAGTGGAAAACCTCCTCAAGAAAGACCACAAACACAAAATATTGCGCGTGTACTTGATGAAAATGAAATTGGGGCGCTAGAACATAATCCTGATTTATTCATGTCGCAAGCAAGGGGCGTTCGTAGCGTTATAGGCGTTGCTAAAGATAAAAAAACAGATCAAGAAATGTTCATTTATGCACAAGATAGCCTTCCCCCTGGGTTTTCTGAACAACTAGGAAAGAGCATGACTAAAGGCTTCGAAGGCTCTCATTATCACTTCCCCTTAGACCCGATAATTCATATGATGATGGTGGCATCAAAACATAATTTAGAGCTTCAAAACGGTAAAATACTTACCAATTTTGTGCCTAGTTCTGGGCGGCAATTAGACCTAGCGCAAATCGGACTATCAAATATGTTTATTACAAATCACCACATTCCGCCCTCACCAGAATCTCGAAAAGCCATGAAGGAATTAGCCGATGCAGGTTTGATTGAATATTCAAAGGTTAAACCTAAAAAAGCCATAGCTGAGATTATGCAGCCCAACAGCCGTGAGAAAAATAATCATACTCAATATGATATTGAGGGATAATATCCCTAAGCCTTATTTATATTTCAGGACGATCGTGATCCAGTTCTGCACTATAGGCACTACGAGGAGAATCTATGTCATACCCTAACTCAGCGGCATGTTTATTGCGTGCTTCCAAAGCCTGTTCTGGCGTATCATAAAAATGAACATTAAGTATTTCCCACTGCTCTTCGGTTAACGATTCCTTCAAAGCATCATAAAATCCAAACTCTACATTTCCGCCATTCATAACCTTGGAATTAACAAAGTGAATACGCTTTTTTTCTTCATTATCAAATCCGGGGAATATACCAAATCCGCGCATTTCCACCATTAAGTTATGATACATCGCCATATCATATTCATAATCAGTACCAACGCCCCCAATAAAACTGGTAACAACATGTGCAGGAGCTAAAATCGCGTGTTGACGCTCACCAATATTATCAAAGGTCAGAACATGGAACTTTTCATCACCAAATGACATATAATCACGATCAAAATCTCCCACATCTATATCAAGATCATGTTTACGCAATAACGGCTTTAATGAACCTTCTTTCCTAGAAGCCAAAGGAACTCGCATAGCCAAAGATAAAAACTTGCTATTACCTTCTTTCATTGCCTGAACTGCGCCTTCAAAAAACTTACCCATAATAAAACGCCCACCGCCACCATGGGTCATTGTTATGGTTTTCTTTGATGTTTCTTTTGTATAGAAAATAGCGTCACTATTACCTGATTTCAAATGTGAGCTTGCCGAACCAAGGAAAGCCTCGGTAAAGCCTATATCAGAGCGACCTACTATATCTAGCAAATCTATCTCATCAATAAGATCATAATCCTTATATTCTGGAATAGGCTTCATATGCTCTTTATCCCACTGCCCTTCCGCCATCACAGACATAAAACTTCCTATGTCTGAAAAGCCACGAAAAACGTGATCCGAACGTGCAGTAATTGTACGAAACTTAACGGCATTGTGATAAGAAGGCATTTCCTGTGAACGTATATCATGATTTATTATCAAAGGTCTTCCAAGAGCACTAGGCTCTGCCAGAGGTTTTACCGTTGCGCGGTCAGCTATAATGATACGTGCTACAAGCTTTTGCTCTAGCTCATATAAATCCTGATTCACACCTGCTGGAGCTTGAATATTATACTTTTCTACTACTGTTCCATCACCATTCAATAAACCATTCTCTATATCTTTATGAGAATAAATTCGGTTAGCATCAGGAGCACGCAAATAGCTTCCTATTGTTTCCCCATATTCAAATTCATGAGCAAACTCACCAAAATTTAGATTAGAATTCAACCGCGCATCAGGAATATCCTCCATAATATGCTCACGCGGTTTATCCAATATTGGAATATTCATAACTTCAACAAAAGACCGCATAGCGCGTGCACTTGCGAATTGATGAGAAAAATATCGGCTATGAGGGTCAGAGCGCAATGTTTCAATTGTTATTGGCTCTTGCTTATCATCAACCAGACCATAGTAATCTGCGGGAACATCAAAATCATTTAAATCAAATTCAACTATACCAGCCTTCTCCATATCAATATGTTTTTGAAGGACTGGTAAAAAACGCCTTCCCTTTTCTGACGCAGTAATGAAAATTCCTTCCTCTGGCAATGACTGGCTCTCATCATATTCAAGGAATTTTATAAAATAACTTACATAGGCCGTATGAGTATCAGGAACATAATGCCCCTTTGATCTCATTTCTTCCGTTGCATCTTGCATTAAAGATAATAGATTTAATGCTCCGCCAACTGCATTTTGTAATTCATTAACGCGCTTACCTGGAAAAGCTTCGCCTTCTTCAAAACATTCCTGCACCAGTGGTAAATCTCTATAAGAATCCCAAACCGATGCATGTTTTAAAATACGGGGCATCATCATTTCCCGATCTTCACTCATAACGACTATATGTTTAGAATCTTTTGCATTGATTGCGGCAACCGACTCTTTCAATTCTTTTGTTGTTGCGTCTTTTACAGGATCAAGAACACCAATAATAACTTTACCTCGTGCAATATCAATTGCATTATCCTCTTCTTCTATTGAATCAGGTCCGGCAATAAAACTTTTTTTCGTCTCAAGAGCAAAAGATGTATGACGTAAGGGGTGATCATTTTCCCAATATTTCAAATCATTTTCTGTTACTATGATCCCTTTATAATCAGAATCCCAATCATTTTGTCGTTCTGCCCAATCTTCTGTAAGGAATACGGAACTACTAACAGCCTTAGAATCTAATTGAACAAACGTATCATCAAAACGGTTATCATCTTCATAATATTCACCCCCACCAGGAGATTTCGTAAAAAGCTCTTTAAGAGAAAGCCCTTCCCGATAAGGACCTATAATAACTCTGGACATATACAACCCCAAATTACAACCACCGTGCTTACTATCCTTAATTTATACTTAGTCATAAGTTCAATAAGCACTAATAATAAGTAACATAAAGCTTTCAAATAATGCAAACTTTTACAATATTAAGACCATTCTATTTTTCTGTTAATTAACAATGAATTAACAACGATAAGCCATAGTATTTACCTGTGTTTTAATAGAGTATTTATTTTATGGATATAAATCACTTCAAACGAATGGATAAAGCGCTTACTTGCGAAGATAAAAGCCAGCACCCAACTCATAAAGTAGGCGCACTGATATGCGGACTTGATCTCGACGGACAATATTTTGAGCGCACAAAGCATAATTTCTGGCCTGATATTCTGAAAAGCACTATAGGCACGGATAAAAAACTCGGCAATTCCAGCACAACAATTCATGCAGAGATCGCCGCGCTATTCACTGTACCAACAAGCAATAATGCCGATATTTACATTACCGATCTTCCCTGCCCTAACTGCGCCAAGACGATTATTCATGCGGGAATAAAAAATGTTTTCATCGACTCTCATACCCATAACACGCCTTTAGGGTTAAAGATGAAACCCTATTTTAATGATATTTCAATGCTGTTTTTTGAAAAAGCTGGATTGGGAGTTTTTGAGATGAATTCTCCTCAAAAAACAATTACAACTCTGTTGAAATCAAAATCAATCAAGGAAGATCACAAGAAGGCATCATTTGAAATAACTCCTTTTAATAAAGGCAAAGATAAGTTTATAGAATTAGTTAAAAACCATAGCCCTAACAGAGCTTTTGCAGCATGTTTGGCAAAAAACTACAAAAATAACATTGTCTTTTTATCCGCAGAAACCAGCACTACCGAGGGACTGAGCAAACAAGATATTAATAAAGTTAGAACTATTCAGGATAAATATGCGGCTACGCTGCAACCTATCAATCATTTATTAGCACTTTGCGCCAAGAACGGCTTAGCCTTAGACAAAAAATTCATTTTCTCCAGCCAAACACCTACAGCAAGAGAGTTCGTTAACATTATAGGGGCAGGTTGTGACAAACTATATATTGGAGATAAATCAAAATGTCGTGATGAATACGGTTTAACCGCCACAAAACAGCTGCAAAACAAAAATATCATGGACATAATATCAATCTATATTGCTTGAAAAGTTTTTTTAAACTAATCAACAAAACAGGATATGGTGTGTATTTTGTTGATTTTAATATGCTATTTTGCGTAATATAAGAAAAATAATTATAAAATTTAAGGGTAACGGGATATATAATGGAAAAAACTAAAGGTGAGATCATTGATTGGTTTAATCGCTATAAAGGCGATGTCAGATCTATTGAATCACTAAACTCTCAATTTGAAGAAATTCTACAAGATAAAAGCCTAGACCCAAAAGAATTGGCTCTAATACTATACCACTCAGCTAAGGCAATAAATGATGGTGTCTATGGTGAGAATAAGCAAAAGGCTCAGATCACTGTTGGTACACATATTCAAAAATTAACAAGTAAAATGACAAAAGCCATAAATGGCAGAATATCCCCAGATATAAAGATTGATTTTACAATTGCACACACTCTAGACGCTTTTAAACTTCTTGAAATACAACCACCAGAAAGATTAACTGAGTGCTTACAGAAAAAAGCAACCAAATTCATGGATTCTTTTTCAACAAAAAATATGGTGTCTATGCTTTCATCTACCGCTCGCCTAGCATTACCAGTTGATGAAAAATTTATGCGCGCAGCAATTAAAAAAGTTGATAGTTTCAATGCAAATTCTTATTCCAGCCCAACTCAACCTTTGGAACTCCTACATGCCCTAGCTGTTATCGATGCCACGGAAGAGGCTAGAAAAGATGATAAACGTGTCCACCTTAAAAAGACATATAACAAAATATTCGGCAATAACACTGTAAAACAGACTATAATTGGAGCATGCGCAGACAGCGTTTCATGCCATAGAAGGCTTATTGATTCACTATACTGGTTCAAAAGAAAAGACGACTATAACTACCCAAAGCAAGGCGATAAAGCCACAATGTTTGAACAAGATGTACAAAAAACGCTTGAGCAACACGGAGCAGATCCATTAGAAACTAAGCCCCACCCGATAACAGGTGATCGTATTGATTTAAAAGCTCAATTTGGCAAAAAAACCTTTTATGCCGAATGTGATGGTCCCACCCATTTCCTTAAATCTGCCGATGATCATAATGTAGTATTAAATGGTCACACTATTTTTCAGACTCAATTATCAATTCTTCGTAATCCTGATGAGCCAATCGTGCGTGTACCTATTGATGTTTATTATCAAAATAAAGACAACACCGACCTATGGGAAAACTTTCTTTTAGAAATAGATGATAAAGACGGTGGGGGTTACGTATTAAGCGCGAACGGCTCACTTGTACCGCTTGAAAAAGGCTATAATCCAGACATTACCACCGAAGATACACATGAACCTGATTAAACTTCAAGTGCGCAGTATTTTTACAAATCAAAATCATTATAACTTGACGTAGATAGAAAGGTTCTCCAGAAAGATCCTTTTCCTGGTTTAATCTGTACATTAGCTCCCCTAATAATTGGATCGTCCTTTGTTATATCAAACTCAACTAAGTCCGTGCTCTTATCATGAATAGAAATAAAGTCAAAGTTAGTGTCATCAGTTTGAGGGGAAATTCCTGTTTGATAAACTGGATATAGAGCGTGAACATATTCTTTCCAAGATTCTCTTAGCTTGGCCGATAAACTTTTTCCATTATTTATCTTTCTAAACATATCTGCATCTATACCCGTAAGGGTTCTGTTTTTATCAGGTAATACATGAACATTTCGAGGAGTGTCATCTTTAGGAGAGAAATCAATACCAACCCTGTTCATAATAACCCTAAGCCTTTCAACATCATCTTTATCAACACCTCCTGATGACAGCAATGGATATGTTTCAATCATATAATTATAGTCTCCAGCAGTTATTTTCTCAGATGTAATAGGAGGCATACTATGAATAGGCTCTGAGTAATCATAAAAATTTGCAGGAATGACTTTAGACACAATTCCATCTCCAGCATATAATGCTAAAGACATAGTTGCATCAATATAACGGTGAGTTAGATTAATAAAACGTGTTTGCCCCATATCTCGCAGTTTTTGAACAATAACATCATGACCTTCTTGATCTATCTCTAATTGAGTTGTTGTTCTATTGTAACCCATTCCAGCACGAGCATACTCAAAAGCAAATATAATTGGCCGTATTTTATTCTTAAATGTATCATCGCTCATATAAAAAACTTCTAACTTAACTTTAATTACCAGCACGATATCATATAAATTTTCTTCAAAGCAAACTCATCAAAAAAACTATATGTATTTAATATTACCACCGAAGATACACATGAACCTCGTTAAACATATAAATTTTTAAAAATAGGCTCATCTTTCTTTTACTCCTATACATAAAAACCCCGCCAAAACTGGACGGGGCTTTGAAAATTTTAAAATAATCTTAGCGCTTAAACGTCCAATAACAAACGCTGAGGATCTTCGAGAGCCTGCTTTATGCGCACAAGAGAGCTAACCGCTTCACGGCCATCAACAATGCGGTGATCATAGCTTTGAGCCAAGTACATCATCGGGCGGGCTTCTATGCTACCGTCTTTCATAACCATCGGGCGTTTTTGAATTGTATGCATTCCCAAAATACCAGATTGCGGAGTATTAAGTATTGGCGTTGACATAAGCGAGCCAAACACACCGCCATTTGTAATTGTGTATGTACCACCGCTCATCTCGTCCATAGAAAGTTTACCATCGCGAGCGCGCTTACCAAAATCAACGATTGTAGCTTCAATTTCCGCCATGCTTTTCTGATCACAATCACGAATAACAGGAACGACCAAACCTTGCGGAGTGGAAACCGCAACACCGATATTATAGTAATTCTTATAAACCATCTCATCGCCTTGAATTTCTGCATTAACCGCAGGAAATTCTTTAAGAGCCTGAATAGTTGCCTTAATAAAGAACGACATGAACCCAAGTTTTATACCATGTTTTTTCTCAAATATATCTTTATATTCACTGCGAAGCTCCATAACCGGCCCCATATCCACTTCATTAAAAGTGGTGAGCATAGCAGCAGTATCTTGCGCCTCTTTTAAACGCCGAGCAATAACCTGACGTAATTTCGACATTTTCACTCGCTCTTCGCGAGGCCCCGTATCAACAGCAGATTGCACAGCAGATGCCAAAGCCATTTTAGGTGCTCCCGACGAAGCAAGATAATTTTGAACATCTTCTTTTGTGATACGTCCGTCCTTACCGCTAGCAGGAATAGAACTCGCATCAAGATTATTATCATTTATCAACTTACGAACCGCGGGCGAAGTCTTAGGACTATCACTTGGAGCAGCCGTTTTGGCTGTTTGCTCAGTTTTTGCTGGGGCAGCGGCTTCCTTCTTAGGCTCTTCTTTCTTAGCAGGGGCTGCGCTGTCATTGGCAACTGCACCTTCCTCCAACTCACCTAGAATTGCACCAACCTCAACATTATCACCCTCACCAACGGCAATTTTAACAATCACACCATCAGAGGGAGCATTAACCTCTAACGTTACTTTATCTGTTTCAAGTTCAACGATTGGCTCATCAGCTTTTACCGCTTCGCCCTCTTTCTTAAGCCATTGCGCGACTGTCGCTTCTGCTACGGATTCACCCAGTGTTGGAACAACGATTTGTGTCATAATTTCGTCTTTCTTTCAGATAATATTTTCACCCCTAATTTATGCACTGAACATCGCACAAAGACAAGGGGAATAGATCAGTAAACAACAGACTTATTTTAAAAATGTTTCCAGCCTGTTTTTGAAATATCTATTCCCATAGTATTTATAAATTTTAAACTTAAATCAGAATCTAAAAAATGACCTATAACCATAGGATATAAATTTATTTTCTGTAGTTCACCTAATAATGATTTTATATTCCCTTTAGAAACGGCTAGAATCAGCTCATAATCATCACCGCCTGTAATCGCCTCCTCAATAGAGTATAGCCCATCATCTATTGCTCTATTAACTTCTTGGGAAAAATTTATTTTTTCAATATCAATTTCTGCGCCAAGCCTTGAAGCCTTTGCAATATGCAGGCAATCGGCAATCAAGCCATCAGAAATATCCGTGGTCGCATCTGCATACCAACGTATGACCTCAATACAATTCACTCTAGGCATAGGAACAAGGTATCTCCCTATTGATTCTTTATATTGCTCTTCACCCAAACCATTTTGTAATGATTTAAGCCCTAAAGCAGCATCGCCCACACAGCCCGTTACAACGATCAAATCGCCTGCTTTCGCTCCGCCTCGTCTTACGGCCTGTCCTTTTGGAACTGTTCCCATCGCAGTAACCGAAACAGATAAGTTATCGCCCTGAATGCTTGTGGTATCCCCCCCAGAACAAAATATATTATAGCGCAAGTTATCTTCCACCAGTGCATTGGAAAACATGGATAACCACGCCTCGTCGGGCTTATGCGGGAAAGCAATATTAAGCTGATAACACAGAGGAGCTGCTCCCATTGCCGCCAAATCAGACAAATTAACCCGCAAGGCTTTACGTGCTATATTTTCTGGCGCTTCACCGTTTAAAAAATGCACGCCTTCATTCAATGTATCACTAGTTACAACCAATTCATGGTCATGAGGAACCTCAATAACCGCGGCATCATCACGCAAACCTACTGTCCCTTCATGCCCCATAGTAAGTGGACGGAAATATTTATCTATAATCTCAAATTCACTCATCGTGCTTGTCCACATACCTCTTGAGTAAAATAGTTGTTACTATCCAAGGTACCTCTATAAGAACACATAACATTGTAGTTTCCGCAGAAAAATACATCACAGAGATACCAGCAATCAGAGGTGTATTATTAACCGCAGAGCAAATCATATAGGTTTTTCTTTCATAAAACGTCATTCTGAAGGAAAATAAAAACGCAATACCATAAATAAATGCGAACAGCACAAACCCTATTGCCAATACCAGGAATAAACCGTCCACATTACTGAATATATGCTCTTTTTGGGAGGCGGTAACAATGCCCAGCATTACCGCAACAGATAAAGATGATAACAACTCTGATTCACGCTTTACCCATGATTTAGCCCTATTAAATCGCCGGACAATACCGAAATACATAAAAATTGGAACAAATATTCCAAGCCCTAGTGGAATAAATAAAGTTAGTACATCAATTTCAATCTCGCTACCTACCAGATAAAGTATAATTAAAGGCATGATGAGCGGTACCAACATACTGGTAATAACGGTCGCTGAAAGAACCAACGATGTATTTGCCTTTAACATACCAGACAAAGCCGTAGCAGATACCCCCACAGGTGCAAGCAATACAAGTAAAACACCAAGAGCATATTCTGGGAATAAATAAAGCGCCAAATAATATATAGGAACAGGGAACAATAAGAACCTAACAACATAAAACTTAATCGCTGATTTGATATTGATATGACGCAATTCATTAATGCTAACGTTAGAGCAAGAAAAGAATATACCTGTAGAAATCAAGAACATGGCAGATGACTTAGGGAGGTGCTCCAGTCCCGGAATAATAAGCCCTAGAATTACGCATATAATAACAACAATGTTAAAGTTATTTACTAAAAAATCTCTAACCATTCATTTTGACTTCCACCTATGATGAACTGAGCCGTGACCTTTACCAACAGCCAAATCATCGGCATGTTTTAAGGCATTTGTTAGATATTCTTTGGCCTTAAAGCAAGCATCTTCCAGCCCGTCACCTTTTGCCAAATTAGCAGCAATAGCAGATGATAAAGTACAGCCTGTTCCATGAGTATTTTGTGTGTTAACGCGCGGTAATTCAAACGCTATAACGCCTTTGTCATACGCCAAAACATCACGCGCTATATCCCCCTTTAAATGCCCACCTTTCAGGAAAACTGCTTTTGCGCCTAAACCCAATAAGCCCTGCGCCGCAACCTCCATATTAAGAACTGCTTTGCGAGAAAGCTTTTCAGCCTCTGGAATATTGGGAGTAATAAAATCACATAAAGGAATAAGACGCTCTTTCATAACCTTAATAGCATCACCGCTTATCAGGCTATCACCACTTGTTGCTACCATTACGGGATCAAACACAATATGGGGGGGAGTATATTGCTCCAAAGAATCGGCTAACACCTCAATTATATCGGCATTTGCTAGCATACCAATCTTTACCGCAGAAACTTCTATATCTTCAAATATGGCTTTAAGCTGATCTTTCACAAATTCAGGTGGTACGGCGACAAATGCACTCACCCCTTGTGTGTTTTGCGCGGTCATAGCCGTAATAGCCGCCATGCCATAGACACCATTTGCACAAAAAGTCTTTAAATCCGCTTGCATCCCCGCCCCTCCAGATGGGTCAGAGCCAGCAATGCTTAGTACATTTTTAATGGTGGACAAGCCTTGCCTCCTTTACTGAATTCACAAAATCGCGAACTGCTTGCTCTGGATTTTCTACCTCGCTCACAGCGCGCATCATTGCAACGCCGCTCGCCCCCGCCTTGATAACAGCACCTGCATTTTGGGGCGTTATACCACCAATTCCAACCACAGGAATAGGCGAATCTTTAGCCAATTTAGCAAACCCATCTATTCCCAGCACCGCCTTATCAGGTTTTGTTAATGTTGGATAAACAGGGCCTGTGCCGACATAATCGATAACATCAGAGGTAATATAAGAATAATGCTCTTTAGTAAAAGCAGTTAGCCCTAAAATCTTATCATTACCAATTATTTTCCTAACCTCAATCACAGCCATATCGCCTTGCCCTATATGCACACCATCAGCATTTATCTCAGCGGCCAGTTCCACATGATCATTTATAATAAAAGAAACAGAAGAATCGGCCAAGGTAGACTTTATGTCATGCGCTTGATCTTTAACAATAGCAAGAGGGTCAACTTTATTACGAAGTTGAATTATGCTGGCCCCACCGCGCAAAGCCATCGCGGCCACTTCCTCTACAGCGCGGCCACCACATACGGGCGGGTCTATTACAACATAAACAGACACATCAAAATTATCACGTTTTTTCATGGCAAGAGAGTGCAGAGCGTAACAATCTAAGTCAAGGTAAACGGTAAAAATTATACACTAATCAACGTTACGCTTAAGCCAATACTCAAGGAGAGCCGCATGCAATAACTTACTTCCTTGTATCCGTGGTGAACCTCCATGGGCTTACGCCCGGGGAGTTATTTCACGTTAAAAGTCCATCATTCTAGATACAATACGTTCATCAGCAGACTTGCCGTCAAAACGAAGCTCACCACATATCCCGCAGATAGTTTTTTTCGATCATTCTTTATATTAATAAAACTAACATTAAAACAATTCACCAATAAGCAAAAGAATATAATGCCCTCCGTATATTACTCTACAGGTATATCCCCCCCAAGCACTCCCTATGTAAATAAAGGTTATATGTTTCAAACCGATCATAAGCATTTTTATAAGCATCATAAGAGTTCCTATCAATAGTGACACTCTCAACCAATGCATACTCTTTCCAAATATTGACAAACGCATCACTATTTTCAGAAAAGAACTCTACAAACTCAAAATTACTATAAAAATTAAAACTTTTAGGTGAAACCAAAATTACTCCAGGTCTGTAACGTGAAATATCTTGAGCAACCAAGTCACTATAATAACGGATCTTATCCTTTAAAGTATCAGAGTCCCATACTGTAATATTCCCATCATCTACATTATTCTTCATTTGTAGAATTGGAGGAAGAAACCATAATGCAGAAAACCTAGAGGCGTTCATCTTGCCAGCATATAAGGGAACAAGACTAATAACATATGACCTGCTATCCACAACAAAAACACTGTTATTAGTTTTGCAACTTTTAATGATATCAACCAACTTAGACTTTTTGTACTCCTCATGTGACATTCTAGATAAATGAGGAACAAAATAAGATACAGACCAATATGCCAATAATGGAATTGTTAAAAGCACCCCAAGGGAAGAATACTGTTTCATATTTATTCTACTAAAAAATACTGATAACAACCTTTCAAAAAGTAAGAAAAAACCACACATAAAAAATAAGCGCGCTGGAATATTATGATAATTAGCGCCCTTTGCCTGTATAATAAACGGAATCAAACTCAAAACTGACATAGAAAATAAAAACAATAAAATTGTCTGTTTTTCAGGAAAAAGAAGAATAGATACAATAAACGCAGCCAAAATAATAAACAAATAATAAACGCTTTTTATCATCGCTCCCTGATAATTAACACTAGCATATAGCGTTATGGCATCAGGTAAAATTTCTGTAACATAATCGCTAAAAAATACATATATTATAGCAACATAAGATAATGAAATCACACCTAAAACCCACATGTCAGGAGATCTAAATGCTCTAGAAATACTTCTATGTTTGTATAGACCATAAGCCCACATAATTACTGGAACAATAATATAATATGGCTTAAGAATAATAAAAAAACTACTTATTATGAATGTAAACCACTTCAGAAAAACACTTACATGAACGTCTTGTATTATTAAAAGCTGTAGCAAGACAAATGGAAATAGGAAAATGGCAATATATTGATCTTTCTGACCAAATTCTACACCCACCATTAGTGTATTTGTTACAATAAACACAGCCATAATCAGATGTATTTCATCATAAGTAAGCCACGATATTTTCTGGTAATATATTAAACATTTGAACACTAGAAAAAATGATAAAATCACAAAAAAAATAGTTTGTATAGAAATTGCATAATATACAGGAATACCAACATATTTTGCCATGAAGGCCGCTGGTACTTGTAATATAATACTAAGAGGCGGATTAGTATCATAATATGAATCCGCCATATTATCACCATCAAGCAAATGTTCTGCAGACTGTGTTAAATAAAAAACATCGCTGTTTACACTTTTTTGTATATGCCCCACTCCCCAAAAAGCAAGCAACGATAAAGTAATAATATAAAGGGTTACTAGTATTATTTTATTATATGTAAGTTTCATAAATATATTTCTGCTTTCAAAACGACTGGAAATATTATCCTACAAGATGAAAAGATACAATTTTAGAAAAATTTTATCTTGTTAACCTTTTTTTTAATCTTAGGGTATTAAATAGGATCATAAGTTGTTCCAAACTTATTTTTCTAATTATTCTGCTGCGTATTATCCAACTAATTATAAGAGGCTGACATGAATATGGCATTATATGCTCGTGATTTTACGGGTACAGGAATAAAAACACCTTTTGATCAAATGCGCGCCAACGCAATGATAAATGCGCGCCATGATACTAGGGGTATGAGCATTATTATCTTTAACCTCAATGCCTTTCTGCAACAAGCACGCCATGAAGACATATATCACATATTAAGCCTTTGGGCTGTTGAGCCAATTAAGCGCTCCCCCGCTAAATTCAAGAAACACCCAGAGGCTGGAGAAAAGGCATTATATAAACGCGCTAAAGCATTGCAAGAAAACTTATATAAAACTCCTCATATCCCTGATTGGCTATCAGAAACATCACTTGAACATATGTTTGCCTCGATAGAAAAAGAAATGAGTATTTTCGCACTAGATCAAAAACAATCCCGTATGAAAATGGCGTGAATTAAAACGCATAAGAATAAAAAGGTGCTTTTGTGGGGAAAGCGCCTTTTTTTATGCGTGCTTTATTCCCTAGGCTTACTTTTTTTAAATACTATCTGATGGCTTGCTATAATAAGCTTTATATTTCCACATAAACCAACCAACGAATGGTCCTCCTATAAATATTCCAGGACGTAATGCTTGCCTATAAACCCCTCCTATTCTTAAATATTCATCTAGGATAAAGTAAGCATATGCACCAGCAGTAATCATACTTATGATAATAAAAATATACATCCAATATGGGTTATTAGCGTCCTTTGATAAATCAACGAAAATAAAAGAACTCAAAACAATTATAGGTAAATTTATTACTACAGTTACAAAAGCCCCTATAGCGCACCAACCTAAAAATATCATCAGATATTCACTATTACCCCCTAATATAGCATCGCCATAAAATATTTCTTTTAATACAAAAACAGAACCAGAAATGGCGCCTACAAAAATCCACGCCCATGTTAATGTTATTAACGCTTTGTGGTCCATATATAAGCCCCGCTTAAAAACGCTATTTGATGGTAAGAGCCTCATTTACCAAAGCTGCTTGCTCTTCATGGTGGCGGGAGTTAAGCCCCGTTGCCGGAGATGCAGACTCTACCCTGCCAACATATTTAGGACGTCCAGCCTTATGTTTTGCAATGGCCAGAGATTTTTCAATGCGACGATCAACAAAATTCCACGCCCCTTGATTTTCAGGCTCTTCCTGACACCATATAACATCTGCATTCTTAAACTGTTTTATTTCTGCGGCTAAAGCATTAGTTGGGAATGGGTATAGCTGCTCCAAACGCAAGATTGTTATATCATCAATTTCTCTATCGCGACGCTCTTGCAACAAATCATAATAAACCTTACCTGTACAAAGCACCACGCGTTTGATTTTATCTGCCTTAACCAAATCATCTTTGTCATCGTCCCAAAGAATACGGTGAAAGGTACTCTCACCCGTAAACATATCAACATCAGATACTGCAAGCTTATGGCGTAATAAAGATTTAGGTGTCATCATTATCAAAGGCTTACGGAAATCACGATGCATTTGACGACGCAATGAATGGAAATAATTAGCCGGCGTTGTGCAATTACAAACCTGCCAGTTATCATCACCACTTAATTGTAAAAATCTTTCAAAACGAGCCGATGAATGCTCTGGCCCCTGCCCTTCATAACCATGAGGTAACAACATAACCAATCCTGACATACGAAGCCACTTACTCTCTCCCGATGATATAAACTGGTCAATCATTACTTGCGCACTATTTGCAAAATCACCAAACTGCGCCTCCCATATTGTTAAAGTATTGGGATCTGCCAAGGTAAACCCATACTCAAACCCCAAAACAGCCATTTCAGAAAGTGGGCTATTGTGAACCTCAAACCAGGGTTGTCCCTCTTTTACATGCTGAAGAGCAATATATTTATCCTCATTTTCCTGATCGTGCCAAATTGCGTGACGTTGAGAAAATGTACCACGTCCAACATCTTGACCGGATAATCTAACGGCATAACCATCATCAATCAATGTTCCAAAAGCAAGAGCCTCAGCAGTTGCCCAATCGAACCCTTTACCAGTATCTAACATTTTGTCTTTATTCCCTAATATGCGCAAAAGCTTTTTGTTTATAGAAAAGCCTTCGGGAACAGTCGTAATTACTTTTCCTATGCGCTTAATATCCTTTTTAGGAACACCTGTATTACCACGACGATTATCACCATAAGCAACCTTCATGCTCGACCAAGCACCCTCAAGAAAATCGGCAGAGTCAGCTTTATAATCATCAACCGCGGCAAATGCCTCATCAAGCATTGAATTAAAATCACTATATATTTCTTGAGATTCTTCCTCGGTAACAACCCCTTCAGCTATAAGCTGCGCGGAATATTTACTGCGCGTTGTTTCCTGTTTAGCTATCTTTTTATACATAAGAGGTTGAGTGAATGCTGGCTCATCGCCCTCATTATGCCCATATCTTCTGTAACAAAAAATATCGATCACAACGTCTTTCTTAAATTTCTGACGAAATTCTGTTGCTATTCTTGAAACATGAATAACCGCCTCTGCATCATCACCATTAACATGAAATATCGGAGCATCAAGCATTTTAGCCACATCAGTACAATAAGGCCCCGAGCGCGAGAATTGTGGCATAGTAGTAAAGCCAATTTGATTATTTATAACTATGTGAATTGTACCACCTACGCGATAACCTGGAAGTTCAGAAATCATGAATGTTTCAGCAATAATCCCCTGCCCTGCAAACGCAGCATCACCATGCAATAATAAAGGCAATACTTCCTGAGCTTGAGAATCCTTACGTTGAATCTGTTTTGATCTAACCTTACCAATCACGACAGGGTTAACAAATTCTAGATGTGATGGATTAGCAGTTAGCGATAAGTGAATATTATTACCATCAAAGTCACGGTTACTTGATGTTCCCATATGATATTTAACATCACCAGACCCTAAAACGCCATCACGCACAGAAGACTGCCCTTGAAACTCTGCAAACATAGTCGTAAAAGGTTTTCCAATTATGTTAGCAAGAACATTAAGCCTTCCACGGTGTGCCATACCTATAACAATTTCTTTTAGACCTAACTGCCCGCCACGTTTCATTATCTGTTCTATAGCAGGTATAAGAGTTTCTCCACCATCAACACCAAAACGCTTGGCACCTGTGTGCTTTTTATTAAGATAGTTTTCAAATCCTTCAGCCGCAGTTAAGCGTTCTAAAATTGCGCGTTTTCCCTTTGGGGTAAACTCTGTTTTATTACGTGGTTCTTCAATTCGTTGTTGTATCCACTCACGCTCAACTGGATCACTCATATGCATATATTCTACACCGATCGTACCTGCATATATTTCTCTAAGAGCATTTATAATCTCTCTTAATGTGGCATATTCCAGCCCCATACGGCCATCAATGAAAATCTTATGGTCATAGTCACCATCTCCGAATCCATAAAATTCAGGATTCAGCTCTGGGTGATCACCTATTTTTTTCATGCCCAAAGGATCTAAGTTAGCTAAAAAGTGGCCTCTAAATCTATATGATCTAATAAGCATCAATGCACGAATAGAATCTTTGGCAGCGCGCTGAATATCCTCAGCAGAAGCACCAGAAGACTTTTTCCCTTTAATGTCATTTGCTGGCTCTACCAATATACCATCAGCAGGAGCAACTGCCGAGCTGCCGAAGTTTCGTTTATCCTTGGCATTTTCATCTGGTGTCCAACTTGCACCGCTAAGCTCTTTTAGAAAAGCGGCCTCTGAGTCATTTAGATCACCGAAAAACTCCCCCCAACTATCATCAATATTCGATGGGTTTTTAAGGTATTGAGCATAAAGATGTGCAATATATTCTGCATTTACGCCACTAAGGAATGTTTGATCTTGGTTTGCTTCAGACATGATATTAAGACAGCCTTTTTAGTTTAATTAAGCTACATTATAAATTATTCACACGAGATAGCAGGAGGAAAAGCTCCCCCTGAATAGGTTGTTATGCTGCAGCTTTTTTTAAGGACTGAGCTATATTAGAAATAGCAGTATCCTCCGCTGCACTTACATTCATTGGGTGATTAGCATCATCGGCAGAAACACCCGCCACAGATGAAACTATACCGCCCATAACTTTACCAAAAAAGCCCTTTTCTTTCTGTTCTTCACCAAACTCTCCATATGCTTGGGCAACAGAACTTGCTATATCCAAGGTCATTTTAATATAGTCCTTAACTTCTTCTTTTCCTGCCTGAGTTTTAAGAGCCATAATCGCTTTTTCACATTGAGGTTCAATATTAAAAACCCCTTCTGACCAATTAGACCACTTGCCCCGACTACTAAGTATTGCCGACGCAATTTCCTTAGTTAGCTCTTCGCCTTCATGAACCCGTGCTATTTCCTTAATACAAAGCTCTAATGCACGCATTTCACGCTCATCATCAACTTCGCCCTCTTCATCTTCTGCAAAACTAACATGCATACCAACGCGATAAGGTAAGCTTACTATTGCTTCTACATCTTCATCTGTAAAAAATGATAATTTTGTCATATTAACCCCAATTCTTTGTTTATTAATACCTACTAGATATAAGTTGTATTTAACGCCTTTGCAATAATCTGCAAAGCCTTACGCTCATCTAAGGATATATTTATAAACTGATCCCATTCCATTGCTACAATCCCCTGCCTAACGGCCTCTTTCCTGCTCTTTGTATAATACATATAGATCTTTATTTTATCCATAATTGGAGTAGACTCTCCATACTCCCTGAATGCCAAAGCAACTGACTCACCAATTTCTAACATGCTGCGTTTAAAAGCATTGACTTCTTTTTCATCTACAGCTTCTGATAAAATATCAATAGCCCTGTGACATTCACCTTCAATCGATTCAATATCTTTTGACCATTCCTCCCATTCACCTTTACGAGAAACAGTTTCACATATAATATACTGAACAGTTTCTGCTCCGAATACTTCTTGAGAATAAGCTGTAATAATGCTTGATAAAGCCTGCATTTCAGCCTCATCAGAATCATCACCACCAGACTCATCACTTTGGCTAATATACAAACCAACGCGATATGGAAGACTAACCAGCAAATTTCTTTGATCAGGTAACAGGTTATCGAGGAAACTCATATCAATCATACCTTTTTTAGATAAATATATTAAAAACATACACTGAAAAAACAAACATCTCAAATATGTTTTACAAAACCATACTATTATTTCAATACCAAGCGCTATCCTTATACAGCATCATTTGGGAACAAAGCCTCTTCAACGACTTCTTCTTCAAGAATTTCGTCTATACCAATAATTTGAAAACTACTGTTATATTTTACATCAGCAACAAATCTTGCAATATCTGTAGGTACAGCTTCATAAGATAGTATGTATGAATCACCATCAGTATGTGATGTATATTTATCAACAAACCTCTTAATATCCTCATAAGGAACTACGCAATATTCAACATCATTATTTTTATTATTACTACGAGCTACTATAACTAAATCAACCTTAGGAATAGCAATAGACTTACCATCAGGCCAAATTACGCCAACCTTAACCATTTCTCCATCTGTAAGGAATTTTATGGCTGGCACATAAATATCATCTCCCAGTTTTTGCTGCATACGGACTTTAGTATAATTCCACAGCCAAACTCTATGCAGCCATTCATATGGAGCGACGATAGGTTCATCATTATCACCATTAAGCGCAGATTCTATAGCCCATTGTTTCATAGCTTCTTCATTTTGATGAATCCAACTTTCAAACATTATTTCAGGGTCATAGCCTTTCAACCCCACCCCATCAGGCTGCGGATCATACATGGTCATAGCTGCACCATTCATCAATGCTTCAACCTCATACAAGGCTTCATTAGCAAAGAATGCTGGAACACAATAATCCAAGTTTAAAGATATTCTATATATACCCTCAGACCTTACATTATCGCTTCCTTTGCCGTCTTCATGTAAATAGCTAAAAACAAAATAAACCCCTGTATCCTCATTACTATAAAATGCTTGAGAACCCTCAACATTATAATGATCAAGGCCATCAAAATAGTTCTGAAATGCCTCTAGGTTAAAGCCATCATCAGCACTCTTGAAAAACAACTCATATTTCATTTCTTCACCCAAAATAAAACTCTCCCTAACTTAGGGAGAGTCTATCATTATTATTACAATACTCAATATATGAAATCGACTTATGCTGCCATCGCGGCAACGACAGCCTCACCAAGACCACCAGGGCTTTTAGAAACAACAAACCCAGCCTCTCGCATTGCTTCCATTTTTGCAGGAGCTGTATCATCTGATCCAGAAATAATAGCGCCAGCATGCCCCATACGTTTACCAGGAGGAGCCGTTGCACCAGCAATAAATCCAGCAATTGGCTTTTTGTTCTTCAATGATTTATAAAACTCACACGCTTCAAGCTCTGCCGTTCCACCGATCTCACCGATCATAAGGATTGCTTCGGTTTCAGGATCATTCATAAACAGCTCAATACAATCTATAAAGTCTGTTCCATTGATAGGATCTCCGCCAATACCAATACAAGTGGTTTGACCAAGGCCAACCGCACCTGTTTGCGCAACAGCTTCATATGTTAGCGTACCTGAACGTGAAACAATTCCAACCTTGCCGCGAGTATGAATATGACCGGGCATAATACCTATCTTACATTCATCAGGTGTAATTATACCAGGGCAATTCGGACCGATAAGACGAGTTTTAGAGCCATCAAGTGCGCGCTTAACTTTAACCATATCCAAAACAGGAATACCCTCAGTTATACAGATCGCAAGTTCAATCTCTGCATCGATAGCCTCAAGAATTGCATCGGCAGCAAATGGAGGCGGAACATATATCACGGTCGCATTTGCGCCTGTATGATCTTTTGCCTCACCAACAGTATCAAACACAGGTAAACCAAGATGATCTTGCCCACCTTTATTGGGAGTAACCCCACCAACCATTGCCGTTCCATAAGCTATCGCTTGTTCACTATGGAACGTACCTTGCGCTCCTGTGAACCCCTGACATATTACTTTTGTATTCTTATCAACTAGTACGGACATATTTTTTCCTTTTTATAAAAACATTAGTTAATCTGCTTCTAGACCCTGCAAGTCTGGTAATTCACCATCATAATCGAACTCTACCCTGCAATCTTGGACTGATGTGCATGTAGCATATTTAGAAATACCTAAATATAAACTACCACCTTGTTCCATATGATCAAGTTCGATTTCTCCACGATAAACTTTAGGGTCTTTAATAAAATTTTTATTAAAATCCCCCTTTGGCGTTAAACATAAAGTATCAGTATTCGTTTCCGTAAAAACTGAATACACATCATCAACCTTACCTTTAAATTTAACCATAAAAAAACCTACATATTACCATGTATAAATCAAGCTGCGGCCTGCGCTTTTTGTGTTGCTGCAACCACCTTCGTGGCTGCATCGTCAAGGTCGTCCGCAGATATAATAGGCAGACCAGAATTAGCCATAAGCTCTTTACCTCTTTGGACATTTGTACCTTCCAAGCGCACAACAAGAGGAACAGAAAGATCGACCTCCTTAGCCGCCGCAATAACACCCTCGGCGATGACATCACACTTCATGATACCGCCAAAGATATTAACCAATATTCCTTTTACATTAGAATCAGAAAGAATAATTTTAAACGCCGTCGTTACGCGCTCTGCTGTTGCCCCACCCCCTACATCAAGGAAATTGGCAGGTTCACCGCCCTTAAGCTTAATAATATCCATTGTAGCCATCGCCAAGCCTGCACCATTAACCATGCAGCCAATATTACCATCTAAACGCACATAAGATAGCTCATTATCAGAGGCAATTTTTTCATTTGCGTCTTCCTCGCTCTCATCGCGCATACCAGAAACCATTTTCTGGCGATACAACGCATTAGGATCGAAATTCATCTTTGCATCAAGAGCCATAATTTCATCGCCAGCAAGAATCATAGGATTGATCTCAACTATAGAAGCATCAAGTTCAACAAAGGCCTTATAAAGACTGGCGAAGAACTTTGTTGCACTCTTAACCTGCGCCCCTTTCAAACCAAGCCCAAATGCCAATTTACGACAATGAAACCCTGAAATACCCGAGGCAGGGTCAACCGAAACTTTAATAATTTTTTCAGGAGTCTTTTCTGCCACCTCCTCAATATCCATACCGCCTTCTGTGGAGACCATAAATGTCACGCGGCTCGATACTCGGTCCAGTACAACAGAGCAGTAATATTCTTTTGCAATATCCACACCATCAGTTACATAAAGACGTTGAACCTCTTTACCTTCTGGCCCAGTTTGTTTTGTTACCAACACGTTACCAAGCATAGCTTCAGCAGCGTCACGAACCTCATCAACTGTTTCGCATAGACGAACCCCGCCTTTACCATCAGGATCATTTATAAAGTGACCTGCACCACGGCCACCTGCATGGATCTGCGCCTTAACAACATAAAGCGATGAATTCATACTCTGCGCAGCGACAACGGCTTCATCTACGCTCATTGCGGGAATACCCTTAGGTATATTCACACCATATTTTTCCAATAATTCTTTTGCTTGGTATTCATGAATATTCATTTTGAACAGAACTCCGTTAAAAGTAAGACGATTTCAGATCACCTTTCAAAAAGATTCTTAAAGTCGACGAATCAATAGGCTCCAATAATTTTATGAATCAGGTTTAACACTACTGATTCCATTTGAAAACCGTAAATTTACGAATAGAACCAGAAAAATTAACATTTTTTATAATTTAAAACCCAGTTTTTTTTGACAAGCAGCACTCTAATGCCTTAGAATATGTGCTATATGGGAATAAGTGGGTTTTAGATATGTATAAGCAAAAAATACAAACAGTTTATAAATATGCATACAAAAAAACCAGCAACAATAAATAAAAAGGGAATAATAAAATATGTCTGGTCCTACAAACAATGACGATAAAAAAGACTCAAGACTAGAAGAACCACTAGAAGCTTTATCTAACGGGTTATCAGACGATCACATTGGAGATAATGCACAAACCAACGCTCAAATAAAAGATGCGCTTAATCCATTAAACTTTGCAGGCAATATGGATTCCCAAGCATTAAAGGACGATAGCGCGCAAAATCAGCACGGATATGCTTCTGGAGGTGATGCAGAAGCTGCCGTTAAACAATATAATGACGCCCTATCTGGTGCAGGCGAAGGGCGAGTTGCTGGCACAATATTTGAGCACACTGAACATAAGAAGGAAGAGGAAGAGCGTCATAAACGCCATGCCCATGGATTGTTACATGGTGATGATATTTTTCAGGGGCTTAGTAACGCCATTAATGACCTTGAAAACAGAGCAAACGATTCTGATAAGGCATTAGAAGATATTGCTGATGGAATAACCATAACCATATACGAATTAGAAGAACAGCAAAACGAAATACAAAGCCTTCTTGATGAACAACAAAAAGAATTGGCCGAATTACGAAATGGCACGTCATTACTTCTACAAGGTGAAGATCCCGACTCTGAGATGGGCAAAGCGCAAATAGCTCTAAAAGAAGCAGAAATACGCAATACAGAGAGCAGATTAAATTTAGTCGGCACAACCCTTAATAATACGAAAGAAGAATTACAAGATGCTCAAGATGCTCAAGCAAGAGCTAAAGAAGAAATAGCAGACCTTAAAGAACAGCTCAAGACAGCAGATTCAAGCAATATTGAAGGGCTGAACTCACAGCTAGAAACTGCTGAAAAGTCTTTACAAAAAGCAACTGGTAAAATCGATGCTCTTGGGGAAAGAGAAAAGCTAAATCAAACAATTATGGATCTTTCACAAGAGGCCAAAGCTGTCAGTGCAAGCTGCGGTGCTGATGCATCTGTAGAAATGGAAAAGGCCAAGAACATTGACGCCAACACAGCAATGATTGACAAGCTATCATTGGCGACATCCGATGGAAAACTTAGCCAATCAGAAATTAGCGACTTAAAAGATAGCTTTGATAAAGCTGGGATAAGCGATAAAGCACAAGAATCATTTATTAACGCTTACGCTTCCTCTGGCGGGAAAGTTGGAACAGGTGAGAATGATGATCAAGGCAATGAAATTGTGTTAGAGGGATCTCAAGCCTCAGACTACCTCATGGGACAACTTGATATAGCCATAGCAGAAAAAGAAGCTAGCATTGCCGCAAATCAGGCCACTATAGACCAAGCAAATGAAGTATTAGCATCATCAAGCGAAAGAGATTTAGAGCTAGCAAATGCAAGCGTTGATACAGATAGAAACATGAGTCGCGTTGTTGATGTAATAAAAGATGGTGATAATGAAGTATATGTAGATCGAGGTCAAAATGGCGCCGAGGATACATATTATTACTTAAATGATGATGGTACAAAAAACAATTACGACCCTAGTAACCCAGAAGATGCGGCCAAAATATCGCGATTTGAAGCTGAGAGTAACCCGCTGCAATTCTCTCCTGCACCGCAACTAACCTCATCTTTTAATGCGATTCAAGGGCTTCAGCCCATGTCATCGCCCATACTTGCTTCAAGCTTACAAAGCACGCCTGTAAATGCAAAAAGATTTGCAAATGAAGATGCTGGCGGTAGCGCATATCAAGCTACAGCAGAAAAAGATCTAGCAAGTGATGCTAAGGCAATAGAGCAAGTCGAAACTGATGCTATGAAGGATGTTAGAGAAAAATATGCAAATGGTGAAATATCAAAGCAAGAAGCTGACATCGCTTTTATTAACATACAACAAGGTCAAATCACCACAGATCGCACCGCATCAGGTAGTGACAACTGGAGCGGCCAAGACGGCATGGCACTAGAAACATCAGAAGAAATGCAAGTTGCACTGCAAGATGTTTATCAAAAAATTGAAAATGGAAATGTTTCACGAGAAGATTTAGATCAAGTACTTGGCGCTGACGCTTCTCCGGAATTAAAGCAGCAAATAGAGGCTGCTCTTGAACGTGATGGTATAGAAATTCAAGAACCTGATGAACCAAACGCAGATAATAACGTAGAAACAGATGTATCAAACAATTTAACAGCGTCCTATCCAGTTGTAGGAATAGGTCCGTTTGAAGTCCCACAAATTCAGACACAACAACCTCAAACAGACCCTAATGATATTTATCCCTCTGGTAATTACAGTAGTTTTGCAGATAACGAATTTAATGATACAAATCCTAGCTTTGCAAAAGGTTATGAACCAACATATGCAGAGCCAACAAACAACGGTACAGAGAATATCCCTCAAGCGGGAGAAACCTTTGCACTAGCACAGACAAACCAGCTAAACCAAGCAACAGCCACTCCTGCGCAAAACAATGATACAGCAACGGAAATCATTAGAATGCAAAGAGAGGCAGAACTCCGCATGGCTGAAATGGGACCAACCCACCAAGGTGGTGGGGCTGGAGGTATTACCTAAATAATGCATATTTGACTATAATGTTCTAAATATGTAATATATATTAAACGTATATTGGAGAGGTGAAAAACACCTCCCGCGGATAAAGGGTGAATTAGGATGTCTATTCCTACTGATAGTAAACCAAATGGCGATGAGTCAACTGACCTTGATAATGGTATTAACACCATTATCGGCGGTGAAACTTTGGCGCAACGCAATGATCGAGAATTCAAAACTAAAGAACTAATCCGTTCTAATGAGATGAATGGCGCCAACATTTTTGGCTTTCTTCTTATGTTATTGTCCAATGCAATCGACGACAATGGTAACAAATTAATTGATAACGAAACATTGGACAAAGTATCAGACGCGCTTGGAATAGATCACCAGCTCTTACATCAAAATATCACATCAATAAGTGAAAAAGCCATTGCCCCTCAAGAGGTTGCGGCAAAGATATATGGAATCGTTGATCCTGAAACAGTTGATTGGTCTAAAGCTTCTGATGTTGATATGTCCATTATAATTCGAGACGATACAACCTCCAGACTTCTTAATCCTGATCTAGTAAAAGCTATGGAGAATAACCCTCAAATACGCCAAAGAGTAGAGTGGACATTTGAAGCTGCTAAACGTGAAGGCCTAGATGGAAACCTTTTAGCTAATCAATACTGGCAAGAATCAAGGTTTGATCCAAACGCGGTGTCAAGCGCAGGAGCAAAAGGTATAGCCCAATTCATGCCATTCCATAAAGGTAAATGGGGGTTAGATAATAATGATAGTTTCACAGATGCAAAAACGTCTATTGATGCTGGCGCACGTTTTATGAAGCACTTAACAGAAAAACTTGGTAGTCAAGAGTTAGCGCTTGTTGCTTATAATGGTGGTGAAAAGGCCATAGACTATGTTGATAGAAATACATTTGGAGAAGGAGTAACAATTGGTCAATGGATGGAATTCATGGATCAAGAAAGGGCAACTAAAGGCGTTGGTGCAAGCAATTTGTGGAGAAACGAAACATTTGGATATATTTCAAAGATTGATTCTAACTATTGGTCAGAAGAAAAAATAGCTTTAGCCCAACAGCAGCAAACAACACTAAAATCTCAATTTGCCCAAGGCGGTGTGGAAACAAAAGATACAAAACAACCTGAGCCACTCGTCGCAGCATTTGACGGTGAAGGACGAAATCAAATTCCCGATGATGACGGAACAGCGCACACACATGATGGCGCGAATAATAGTCCT
>Ga0316209_1000669_pt1 | contig 51582 bp, 54 predicted proteins | sample 6monopyrite_MG_FD_204945 | JGI IMG/M metagenome (GOLD analysis project Ga0316209, IMG submission 204945) | Microbial mat bacterial communities from mineral coupon in-situ incubated in ocean water Damariscotta River, Maine, United States -... | ecosystem: Environmental > Aquatic > Marine >... | reverse complement strand
ATCCGGCCGTGGCCGACGCTGCGGCTATTGCCGCCAAGCATGAGAAATGGGACGAACGCCCGGTTCTTCTGGTTGTTAAGGCTCCCGATGCCGAAATTACCGAGGCGAATATCATAGCTTTTTTCGAAGAAAAGATTGCAAAATGGCAAATTCCCGACAAGGTGATCTTCGTGGAAGAACTCCCGCGCAACGCCACGGGAAAAGTGCTGAAGAACAAGTTACGTGAAGAGTATGGCAGTATATTGATGTACTGAAGTGCCGCGATCCCATTATCTGGCCCGTTGAATGCAGGATGGTGAGGCAACATCGAAATTAACATCTCTGCGTTAAAAATTGATTATTCGAGGGAGCAAATGATTGGCAACCGCTACACTCACCTAGATCCGAAAGAACGCCGCGAGATGCAAGTCACATGAAGCCAAAGCCGGTGCCTGCGTTTACGGACCAATCACACTTGTCTTTGTAGATTTCGACGGGCTCGCGCAGGTAGGATCGGGAAAACCTTGACCAAATAGGACCGTTGAATGGTCGGATAATCACCGCCTTTCTCGTGGAGTTATAACAGTTTACAGTCATCTACTTGCTTGCGTGAATGGTGAAAACACTTAGTCCTCCACTAGGCTTTAGGCTCAGGGCTTCGGTAATGGGGTCGTCTTTGTCAATGGCAATATGACGAGCGGAACTTGACGACATTGACATTGTCCGTCGTCGTTCCTTTTTGACGAGGTTGGGAGCGGGTTCTCGAATAGCAGTCAATTTGCGACCCTTCCGTCCAAGATCTTCTCCGGGTGCATGCTTCGGTCCGTGATCAGCGCGATGGCTGCCAACATGATGCTGGTCCAGTGTGGTAGCCCGAAGTGCCCATCTCATAAGCGTGCTCGAACAGAAGTTCGGCGACAGTCCTGACCACGGCATCTTCGGAACCACGTCCCGGTGGGGACCTCGAAGGGCCGCAGTCAAGCAGCCTTCAGTGGTTCGCTTCCAAGCGTTCTAATACTGTCTAAATGCCTCCAACGATTGGTGGGGATGCGTGATTGAACTCGGTGCCGTCCCGCCACATGCGATGAAGAACAACACCAATGCATCTCGCCAGTGCAACCCTTGCCTTACGCGCCCCCAGAAGGGCGCGATTTAGCCACTCCGACAATGGTCTAGCTTCCAGCCAAATGACTGCAATCGTTCCGGGCAGTGCGTGGCGCAGGCCCCGTTACAGCATCTCATAACCAGAATATGACGGTTGGGGCGATGCAGATCGCGCTCATGAATGTATGCGCACAGCGGTCGTATCGGGTTGCGACCCTTCGCCAATCCTTGAGCCTGCCGAACATGCGTTCGACCAGATTGCGCTGCTTGTAGAGTTTTGTGTCGTAGGTGACCGGCACCTTACGGTTCTTGCGCCCAGGAATGCACGGTGTGATGTCGAGATCGGTCAGGGCCTCGCGGAACCAGTCACTATCATATCATATTCTCTGTCCGCGATCAGCACGTCGGTGTCTGGCGGGAGGTGGGGCAGCACAGCGTCCGCGCTTTCATAGTCGCTGATCTGACCCTCAGTCAGAAACAATATCAATGGCTTGCCGTCGCCGTCACAAACCGAATGCAACTTGGAATTCAAGCCGCCCTTGGTGCGTCCGATACGTCTGGGAACAGCCCCTTTTTGATCAGGCTGGCGGCGGAGCGGTGGGCTTTGAGATGGGTGGCGTCGATCATGACGGGGCCTGTTGCGGTGCTCTCAACCGCCAGCGTCGCGAAGATACAGTCGAACATGCCGATCACGCCGCAGCGGATGAACCGGTTTTAGAGCGTCTTGTGCGGCCCGTATCGCTCAGGCGCATCACGCCACATCAGGCCGCGCCGGATTACATGAATGATACCGCTGATGACGCGCCGATCATCCACGCGAGGCACTCCTCTTGACTTGTTTGGCAAAAGTGAAAAGTGAAAACATTCACGGCTCTGTAACTTGACACCTTTACGCTCACAGAGTAACCGACCAACTGGTATATAAACCGACCATTTGGTCAGGAAGAAATGATGAAACGGTCCCGCAACGCATCTGCTGACATCCTTGCCGCTGCACGCGAAGTGACGGCGCGGCATGGGGCTGGAAAACTGACAATCGATTCCGTCGCACGCGAGATCGGCATGAGCAAGGGGGGCGTGCTTTACAACTTCCCTTCGAAGCAGGCTCTGCTATCGGCGCTTCTACAAGACTTGATAGAGGAACATCTCGTGAGCATGAGCGAGATCGATCAGGCCAAACCGAACGCAACCCTGCGGGGGCATCTGCATTCGCTCGCTGCGTCAAACAATCTGAAGGAAAACCTTTCCATGGCTATACTTGCGACGGCTGCGGAAAACCCCGAACTTCTAGATCCGCTCCGCAACATGATTGAGAGTGACCACCAGAAGGCTACGTCTCAATCCACGGATCCGATCGGGGCACACGTCATACTCGCCGCACTGGACGGCCTGCGGTTTCAACAACTATTGTGTATGCCCCCCTATGATACCAAGACACGCGACGCGATAAAAGGCCGGCTCGAGAGTATGATCAATGACTTGCGGTAAGGCCTTAATACGTTTTGGCCGTTCTTTGGGCCTGCTTGCAGCGTTTTTGGGATGCGTCGGAACAGCGTCGATAGCGCAGGATCAGTCAACGACCAACACGGCCGTGTCCAAAACGATCACCGTTCCCCTGACGGTGGCGGTGTCTGCGACCAATGATGTGCAACGCGTATTCGTCGGGCGGTTGGAACCGCTGCGGGTGGTCGATCTGGCATTTCAAATCTCAGGGCAAATTCTGGAATTACCCGTTTCGGCTGGGGAGGGTCTGAAAAAGGGCGAGCTGATCGCCCGTCTTGACATAACCGACTTCGAATTGGCCTTAGCACGCGCTCAGGCATCTTTCGATCTGGCCACGAGCGAATTTAAGCGGTCTGCGGAACTCGCCAATCGCGGCGCAGGGTCAGAGGCACGGCTCGACACAGCGAAGGCACAGCTTGCCCAGTCTGAAGTGGCCTTGCGCGAGGCAGAGCGTCGACTGGCACAGACAAGGATCGAAGCACCGTTTGACGCTCTTGTCGGCCGAATCTTTTCGGAAGCCTACTCCAATACCACACCAGCGGCACCGATCGTTCGGCTACAGGATGTCAGCGAAATGCGCGTCTACATATCGCTGCCCGAGGAAATTGCCGCGTTGGCGCGGACCCGCGCGGAGGATTTCAGCATCACCGCGACATTCCCTGCGGCACCGGGATACGAGGCCGAGCTGATCCTGCGAGAGTTCGTGACTGAAGCGGATCCGGTCGCCCAAACCTATGTGGTGGAATTCGCAATTGCAGGTGAACTCGATTTCCGCCTGTTGCCGGGCATGACTGCAAACGTCGTCGCACGTCTCGAAGGGTCGGGAGGCACAGGCAGCGTGGTTATACCGGTTTCTGCCATTGATACGACGAGTGCACCCGAGCCAAGAGTCTGGATATTCGATGAATCAAATGGAACCGTCCGACCGCGCACTGTGCGTCTCGGACTTCCACGCGAGAACGCAATCGTGGTGCTGGAAGGGCTCGCCGCTGGCCAGCGCGTTGTCTCAGGTGGCTGGTGGAAACTGACCGACGGCATGAATATCCGTCCAGACGTGCATTAGGATCCCGACATGGCCATGACTCTCGCTGCAGGCTCAATCAGTCGCCCTGTCACCATCTGGCTGGCCATCATATTTTGCGTCTTGGGCGGATTGTGGGGGCTTAGTACCGTTGGCCGCCTTGAAGACCCGAGCTTTACCCTGAAGACCGCACTGGTCGTCATCCCATATCCTGGTGCGACTGCGGAGGAGGTCGAGGAGCAGGTTTCCGAAGTTGTTGAGGGGGCGTTGCAGCAGATGAAGCAGCTTGACCGGATCGAGTCTAAATCGATGCCGGGCATGTCTCAGGTTACTGTTGAAATTGAAGATACCTTTGGACCTGACGAGATGCCGCAGGTCTGGGACGAGATGCGGCGCCGGTTGCGCGACATACGCGGCGAACTCCCCGAAGGTGCGCGCGAACCAGTCATCAACGATGATTTCGGTGACGTCTACGGAATGTTCTACGCGGTGACCACCAATGGTTATTCCCCGTCGGAGCAGCGCGAGATTGCACGTTTTCTGCGGCGCGGTTTGGTTTCTGTCGACGGGGTCGCAAAGGTCGAGATTCAAGGGTTGATTGAGGAGGAGATAACGGTCGCGATCCCATCCTCCCGCCTTTCCAGCCTCGGGCTACAACCAAACCAGATTCTGGCCGCCATTTCGGACGAGAACAGGGTATTCGCGAACGGGGAGATCACCGAAGGGCCCGCACGCTTAGGCGTTTCGGTACCGCAGGGCTACGCTACGGTCGCCGGCATCGAGGCGCTCCGGCTTGGGGCACCCGGCGAGGTCGGCCAGATCTCCGTTGCCGACATCGCCCGTGTCACACGAAGTGAGACCGAACAGCCAGGTCAAGTTATTCGTCACAACGGTGAACGCGCCTTTACGTTAGGTATCTCCGCCCTGACAGACCGTAACGTGGTGGAAGTTGGAAGCGGCGTCGAGGAACGGATGAGCGTCTTGATTGCTCAGCTTCCAAAGGGGGTAGAAGTTGCTCCGATTTATGAACAACACAAGGTCGTGGACGCGGCCGTTTCGAACTTTCTGGTTGGTCTTGGGCAGTCAGTCGCTATCGTTGTTGGCGCCCTGATGCTCACGATGGGCTGGCGCGCGGGGATCGTTGTGGGCGCGACTCTCACCCTGACAGTGCTTGCGACCATTTTTTTCATGTCGGTTTTCGGCATTCCAATGGAGCGCATCAGCCTTGGTGCCCTGATCATCGCGATGGGGATGCTGGTCGATAACGCAATCGTAATCACCGAAGGCATGGTGATCGGCATGGCTCGGGGCAAGTCCGCTGAAACAGCTGCGTCCGAAACGGAATCCGCAACCTCGATTCCGCTTCTGGGCGCAACGGTAATCGGAATTATGGCCTTTTCCGGTATCGGGCTATCGCCGGACGCAACCGGCGAGTTCCTTTTCTCGCTCTTCGCAGTAATCGGCATCTCCTTGCTGCTGAGTTGGATTTTCGCCGTAACAATTACACCCTATCTCGGTGCCCTTTTGTTGCGCGCGCCCAAGACTGTCGCGGAAGATCCTTACAAGGGTGCTTTTTATGCGGTTTATCGCGGCGTTCTCTGGGGCGCACTTCGGTCTCGCTGGCTCGTTGTCCTAGTGGTCGTTGGTATAACCGTGGCGTCGCTGATGGCGTTTGGACAGGTCAAGCAGGCTTTTTTCCCGGCCTCGACCACACCACTGTTCTATGTCCAGTATCAATTGCCGCAGGGGACCGACATCCGCACCACGGATGAGGACATGAAAAGACTGGAGTCGGTGCTGCGCGAAACCCAAGGTGTCAACGATGTTGCATCTCTTGTCGGTCGCGGTGCAAGCCGCTTTATGCTGACCTACACTCCCGAACAGGCAAATTCGGGATACGGCCAACTCATCGTCCGGGTTGGGGACGCGGCAGCGATCCCGGCTTTGGCCCAGAGCCTGAGACAATCTCTGCCGTCGCAGTTCCCGAACGCGCTGGTGCGGGTCGAGGAACTCGTCTTTGGTCCGCCATCGGGAGCGGCCGTCGCCGTGCGGTTCTCGGGGCCGAACCCGATCATTCTTCGTGCGCTGGCGGATGAGGCAATGTTGATTTTCCGGGAGGCGGGAACCATCACCGATCCGCGCACCGATTGGCGCCAGCGCGAACTTACGATCATTCCGGTCGTTGATGAGGCGCGAATGCGTCTCGCAGGTGCTAGTCGGCAAGCCATAGCTGATACCATTGAATATGGCACCTCGGGGCTGAGGGTGGGAACCTTGCGGGAAGGCGACACCGAAGTCCCGCTGATTTTGAGACTCCCCGAAAACGAGCGCGATGGGGTCGAAAGGCTTCGCGATCTTGAAGTCTGGTCGCAGGGCGGCGGAAAATATGTGCCGATGTCCGGCCTCGTCGAACGATTCGAAACACGGCTTTCCGAAGCCCTGATCCTTCGCCGTGACCGAGAGCGGACGATATCCGCCCTCGGCGGTGCGCGGGGTGACTTGACCGCAGATGAAGCATTCCGAAGCGTCCGCGACATGATCGAAGCCATCTCGCTCCCGCCCGGTTACGTTATGGAATGGGGCGGCGAGTTTGAAAGCGCGTCCGATGCGCAAGCGTCACTCGGTAAACAGTTGCCACTGGGGTTCCTCGTGATGCTGACAATTTCAATCCTGATGTTTAACAAATTGCGCCAGCCACTGATCCTATGGCTTGTCGTTCCGATGTCGGTCACCGGCATGGTCCTGGGGCTTCTGTTCACCGGGCTTCCCTTTACGTTCACAGCGCTGCTTGGCTTTCTGTCTTTGTCGGGCATGTTGATGAAAAACGCGATTGTTCTGGTCGAAGAGATTGACGCTCAGCGCGCCAACGGTGTGGAGAACTACAAGGCTGTAATGGATGGCTCGGTCAGCAGGCTGCGGCCAGTGGTTTTGGCTGCGGGAACCACAATCTTCGGCATGTTGCCGCTCTTACCTGACGCCTTTTTCGCTTCGATGGCCGTCACAATCATGGGCGGATTAGCATTTGCCTCGATCCTGACCCTCGTCCTGGTGCCGGTGCTCTATGCGCTCCTTTTCCGAATTCGCCCACCCCGGCACGCAAAAGAGATGTATGGCGAAGCATCAACCGCTTAAAATTTGTCATGCACAAGATTTGTGCGCAGCTTGCCGTGGAGCGGTTGGCAACTTAAGCTGAAATCACCGGGATCGTTCTAAGGAGAGACGTGTTGCGCGAAGAAAAGCTCAGCGATGTCATCCGTGGAGCGCGCTCGGTTTTTTTCGAACATGGATTAGCGGGCGCACGCGTGGATCAGATCGCTGATGCGGCAGGCGTCTCGAAAGCAACGATGTATGCGCATTTTCCCTCCAAGACAGCCCTATTCACCGAAGTCGTATCGAGGGAATGCGACATGCTCGCCGAAGAGCTTGAGACATTGTTGCGGGCACAGGGCCCGACGGAGGAAACGTTGCAGTCGTTTAGTGACGCTCTGATCAGTCTTGTTTTCTCGAATGCCTATATTCGGCTTTACCGAATTTGCGTTGCCGAGGCTGGCAGGTTTCCTGAGATCGGGGAACTCTTCTTCAAAGCCGGACCAGAGCGGGTAAGGCTCATCCTTGCGGGTTACCTGATGGAACGGTGCCAGAGCGGAGATTTGATGATCCCGAATCCCGATTTCGCTGCAGATCAGTTTATTCAACTATCCTTTACCAGTATCTTAAATGACCGGTTATTTGGTGTTCAAAAACGCATTTCTAAATCCGTGATTTCCGGAAGGGCCAAAAGTGCAACAAGCGCTTTTCTTGCTATCTACACGGCCAAGCCTGGGATGGGCTAAATTCATCTGGTGAATGTCGCGATCTGCTGGCCTTTGAGACAAGTTGAAAGTCCCCGTTAAAGCATCTGCAAACTAGATCGCTCGAACCGATTGAGATCGCCGTGCGGGCCCAGCGGTAAGCCAGTTCGGCTCTGTCACCCATGAGTTTGAGCAGGCAGTTGTGGCCCAGATAGGTCAACGGTTTCTGGATCAGTCTTGGCAATTTCTCAGGTCAAATCCTGTCTGCTGTCAGTTGGCCTTCTAAATGAGAATGTTCTCTCGGTTACCCACGCTTGTTTACGAGGACCTCCGCCAGCAAACCTAACATGTGCGCGCTTATGGGAATTTGGGTCTCCTTCAAGCAGCTAGCCCACTAACAACCGCTCTTGCTTGACGGTTTTCGAAGCCGCCTGAGAAAAGCAATCACATCGTCAGGTGTTGCCTCTTTGGCCCTAGTTAACATTTCTGAGCGTATTTTGGGGTCAATGAACGCCGCCGTATCTGGCTCGTTAATCCATAAGATCGACAACTCCGAAGTCTCCCAAACATAGACCCAACCAACCGTGTGCTTGCCATCGGGTCCAATCAGCCGAGCAATGGGTGATGCTTCTTCGTTAAAATGGGTCACTATCTAATTCACTTTGGACTTGCTGGCCGGATGTCGGGACGCCAGAAAACAACTTGGTTTTGTGGGGTTGAGGGGCTATCTTGGAGCGGCGGCGCGAGAAATTCGTGGGCTAGAGACCGCCTCAGCTTGAATACTTTTGATCATGAATTCTGAGAGGTACCTCGGCCTTCGTTTGATAAAATGATGTTGTCAAAATTCATGCCCAACCCTCACGTGCAATTTCCACTTTATACTCTCCTATAATGGCGCTGGACCCCAATTCGGGAAATTATCAGCCGAAGACAATAGTCTACCATACGAATGTAGAATATATTGCGTGGTTAAATACTCTACATCCGGGCTCTGCCTTAGGCATGAAGCTACGGGTACAACTTGGTCTAAATATTCAGGAGGCGCGCCGATCCAGAGGGTTCAGCCAAGAAACCCTTGCGCATCGCGCGGACATTGATCGCGGCTATATTGGCAAGATCGAGAACGCAAAGCATGCCGCGTCGATCGATATGGTCGAAGCGATTGCGGAGGCATTGGGTATTGAGGCGCAAGAACTTCTTAAGCCTAGAATTTGATTGCGCGCCATTTCCACCGCCGGGCGGGCAAGGCTAACGTTCAACCAACCCCAAGAACCGCCCATATTCTTCGCTGACCTCCCGCGCTTCCTGAAACGCGCGCGCCCGTTCGTCGTCAAGGCAGCGGAAATAGCTCTGAATGTCCTGAATGTAAGCCTCAAAGTCGTTCCGGATTAGATCAGCATATTCTTGAGCAGCTTGCGGGTCGTTCGGGACGAAGGGCCGTGGGGGCGCAAGGCAGGTTTCTGATAACGCACCACCAGCCAGAAACATGAGATAAACGATAACGAGCACACAGCGATTTCGCTGCATACGACTGCGCCAAAACGACCATGTAACCTTGAAAGAATCCACTCTGCATGCCTAATGGGTGCGCGACCACAGTACAGCCGCAACGCATAAATATATCTTGCGGACATTTATATACTATCGTATCTCTGGGCTTCAAGTAGGAATGCCTAGCGTTGCGTCTTTAGAGAAAGCGTGAGCCGGGCCATGAACTGGGAAGTCGAAGCACCAAATGTGGTTACGGAGGCGAGATTCCGCGAACTCGTGGAAAGCGGCTATAGCGCCGAGATCTTGTGCCAGGAATCTGCGCACAAGAAAGGCCCGAGCTATTACGGGGTCTGGATCCTGCGTGCCGTCTCAGCCGACGGCGTGGAAAAGCTATTGGTTACGGCCCGGACCCGCACAACGCATAACGACATCAAAATCCGCGAATTCAAAACCATCACGGGCGTTGTCTCGTTCCTCGTTGGCATTGGCTTCTCCCACGCCGATGTTCCGCTCGAAGAGGGCCAGCGAACAACTCACAAACTCGCTAGCCGCAACGAAGGCAGCAGCGACTAGCCTTCTCTTCTTTTGTCTGTTTGCTCCGCCCGCAGCAGCCCAAATGGTTCTGGTCATGGAGAGCGACGGCTCGCTGACCGCCACGCAATCCCAAAACAGCTTTGCTCGGAACTACAACGACGGCGTAGGCCAAGGCTCGGCCACCGATGCACTCGCGATATTTGACGAACCTGATGTTGTCCAAGCAACAGAAGAAATACGCATCGCCGCCGTCGCGCCGCGTGCTCCCCTGCCCCGCGCAGACGTTCTTTCAGCCATCGAAGCAACAGCTTTGCGCTACGGCAGCCACCCTGGGCTGCGTCGTGCCGATCTTTCCGTCACCGACTGGCTCACTCTCTTCCGCGCCAACATAGAAATTGAAAGCGCCTACCGCCAGAATGCGGTTTCCAGCGCTGGTGCCATTGGCCTGGGACAGTTGATGCCAGCCACGGCCCACGATCTTGGTGTCGATCCACGTGATCCGCTACAGAACCTCGATGGTTCCGCCCGCTATCTTGCAATGATGCTGGAGCTGTTCGGCGATCCGCGACTTGCGTTGGCAGCCTATAACGCAGGACCTGACGCCGTTCGCCAATATGGCGGCATCCCCCCTTACCGAGAAACCCAGAATCATGTGGCCCGCGTCATGGCGGTGGTCGCACGTTTACAAGGAACAAACCCATGAAATTGAACCCGTCATTCTTCATCGCGGCACTAGCGTTAATGCTGATCTTAGCGAATCCGGCACTCGCGCAAAGCATCGACCTCTCCCCGATCCAAAGCCTTCTACAGGGCATCGTTGATGCGCTGACCGGCCCACTTGGCGTCGTGATCGCCACGCTGGCCGTCTTAGGCGTGTTCCTCAGCTGGTTCTTCAACATCATCGACCTGCGCCAAGCGCTTTGGGTGCTCGTCGGTATCGCCGGTGTTGCGGCTGCGCCTACCATCGTCGCAGCGGTCTTTGCCGGTGGCTGAGCGCTCGCCACTCTTCCTCGGCCTCGTTCGTCCGCCCAAGCTTCTGGGTCTGCCCATCATGTATGCGATGGTCTGGCTCTTTGGCTCGGTGCTGCTGTTCGTATGGGTCCAGCACATCGTGATCCTTGGGGTTGCGATCGTGCTCTATCCCGTGCTTTGGAAAGCGGCCGATTGGGATCCTCGCTTTATCGATGTGATGATGACGGCGCTGCAAGAAACACCGCCCACCCGAAACCGGCAAGTTCATGGCGGCGACAGCTATGCCCCGTGATGAAACGCTTGATCCTCGCACTTTGACGCCAACCTGGTATGCGCAGGAAACGCGCCTCGCGCATATGCTGCCCTATGTCAGCTTGGTCGATGACCAGGCGGTGCGCACGCGGGTGAACGAATTATTCCAATGCATCCGCTTAGATGGGGTCAACAGTTATACAACCGACGATGCCTACCTCGACAAGGTCACGTCCCTCTTTGCCCGTATCGTCGCCCAGCTTGGACCAGAATTCAGCTATTATGTACATAAGGTATCGAAGGCGATTGCGCCGGAGCTTGAACCAATGCGCGCCGGGAGTTTTGCAGGCGAAGTGGATCGCCAGTGGCGCGAAAAGCTGGCGACCAGCGGGCTGCGGGACAAAACACTGACGCTCACAGTCATGCACCGTCCGCCGTCCAAGAGCTTTCTTCCATTTCTCAATCGCAGCGCACCTGAGCGCTTCAAAGAAGAAACTCAAAAACGCCTTCGCCGGCTAAACGAGGCCGTGAATGTCTTCGCGTCAGGACTGGCTGATCTCAAACCGCGCGTGCTGTCGGCGAAGTCTGGCGAGCTGGTTGGCTTTCTCGGGGCGCTCAATACCGGTCAGGAACTGCCGCTTTTTCCGGCCAGCACTTACGGTTTCCTGTCGTTTAACGTCGCCAACACCCGCGTGACCTTCCTTGAGGACCACTTCGAGCTGTCAGAAGGCGTCGTTGGTCACCGCTACGGCAAAAGTTTCACCATCGGCGAATACTCCGAGGCCACGTCGTGCACAATGTTCGACATGCTCAATCTGCCAGTCGACATGATCGTCACCCATTCGTTCACGCCAATCAATTCCAACCTCATGGCCGGACGGATCAAGCGCCAGAAACGACAGATGCAGGCGTCACAAGATGCCGCCCTGTCACTGATGGAAGCGCTCGACATCGCCGCCGATGATCTTGAAGCCAAACGTCAGAGCTTTGGTGAACACCACATGGTCGTAACCATCTTCTGCGACACGCTTGATGAACTGCAGACGTTAAGCGCCGAAATCGTCAACGCCGCCGCTGCTGAAGGCGTGAAGATGATCGGCGAGCGGGTCGCAGCAAAAGCGCATTATCTCAGCCAACATCCCGGCAACCAACCCAAGCGCGTGCGCGCCAGTGCCATCACCAATCGCAATTTCGCGGATTTCGCCGCGTTTCATCGGACGCAACTCGGCAAAGAGGCGAGTGATGTGCCTTGGGGCAAGGTCATTACCATGCTGCCGACGCCGGAGCAAAGTGCCTATCGGTTTTCGTATCACGAGCAAGGCAGCCCAGACAAAGAACCTACCAGCGGTCACACCCTGATCATGGGGCGGCCCGGATCGGGCAAATCCGTCCTTTCCGCCTTCCTCATGACCCAAGCCCGTCGAGCAGGCGCGCGGATCTTCGTCTTTGATTACCGACTTGGTATGGAGATGGCGGTCCGCGCCAACGGGGGCAGCTATGCAGCATTGAAGGCTGGACAAGCCTCCGGCCTCAATCCGCTTTGGACAGAAGTTGACGATCGCGGCACGGCTTGGCTCTCCGACTGGCTGGCCACCCTGCTCTACCGCACGGACAAGCCGTTAACGCCCGTTCAAACCAACCGTATCCAAGAGGTCGTGCGCCAGAACGCGAACGCAACGGATCCAGCGTTGCGCAATTGGAAGGACTTCGCCTCGCTCTTCGTCTCTACCGATGATGGCGGTGATTTACACCAGCGACTGCTCGAGTGGACCAGCGACGGTCGCTATGGCTGGATATTCGGTCAATCCTTGGAAGACACGTTTTCTCTTAAAGGCGATGTGGTCGGGTTTGATCTTACTGGCATTCTGGACTCCGAGTCTGAGAAGGAACGCATGGCCGTCCTCAGCTATCTGTTCCGCCGCGTTGAGCGTGAGATCGAAGATTGCCGCCCCACAATCATAATCATCGATGAGGCCTGGAAAGCCCTCGACAACGCGTACTTTGCCGAACGGCTCTCAAACTGGCTGGTAACCGCGCGCAAGCAAAACACCGTAGCTGTGATGATGACGCAGTATGCCAGCCAACTTGAGCGTACCCGGACCGGCAAGACCATTGTCGAAGCGGTGCCGACGCAAATCCTGCTGCCTAACATCCGCGCCCATGCGTCCGACTACACCATGCTGAACCTCTTCGAGAAAGAACTCGACGTGTTGCTGAACACGGGCAGCAATTCGCGGCTGGCGCTTATTCGCGACGACCAAGGATCGATCGTCGTTGACGCTGACCTCAGCGCACTCGGCCACAACCTCACCATCCTTGGCGGCATGGAAAAGGGCGAGGCGCTTGTCGGGGCCGATTACCGCGACCGTTCTGACTTCTGGAGAATCTCATGACACGAACACTGATCCTCATCGCCGCGCTCGGCATGCTTGCCTCCTGTGCACAATACCAAGAGCCACAGGTCAATTGCTTCACGTTCCTTGCAGCAGTTGCTCCGGTCGCGCCAGATTGCATCTTTGCTCCTATGAACGGGTCGGAGGGTGACATTGCTATCTAAGCTCGCTCATATCCTCTGCGTGTCTTTGCTGCCTGGCCTCGCCCTCGCGCAAGGCGTGCCAACGGTCGATAACGGCCTGACTGCACGCGACATTTTGGAAACCGGTGATCGTGAAATCGATCTTGCGACCCAAGCCGACAAGCTATCCGTGCGCGAACTCATTGCAGAGATCGAACGCGAACAATTGGAAACGCTGGCGCGTATCCTCGATGCCCAATCAAGCTTTGGCGGCCAAGGCCTGCCCGCAATGGTGTCTGGTTTGGAATCTGGCAATGGAGATCCTGCCCGGTCGGTGGAGGCCGTCTATGGCTCAGGCGAGGTTGATCCCAATCCCGGGGGGGCGCAGATGTTTGGCGATGCGGCCCAGAATATCGAACAACTCATTATCCGCGTCGCGCAAGAGACCAGCGGCTTTGCGGGTGTCGGGCGCGCCGGGCTCTCTCCCGTCCAATGGCGCGCCCTTCTACAGGCTATGATTTGGCAGGAAAGTCGTTTTACCATCGGTGCGCGTTCTCCCGCCGGCGCATTTGGCCTGACCCAAATCATGCCGGGCACCGCGAGCGATCTCGGCATCAATCCAGCATATTATGACAGCCCCTATTTGCAGGTGCATGGCGGCGCGCGGTACTTGGCCACGCAACTCAACACCTTTGACGGCAACATCATCAACGCGCTTGCCGCCTATAACGCTGGTCCTGGAAGGGTTTTTGAGTACAGCGGCGTGCCCCCGTTTCGCGAAACACAGCACTACGTCACGGTTATCCCTGAGCGCTACAATCTGTATCTCAGCCGGATCGGCGGTATCGAAGCTTTGGGAACAATCGATCCGTCCCTTCTGGCCAATGCCAATCTCTCGATCACCGGGCATGGCGCTGCTTTCTACGGAAACAATTCCCCTGCTGCGATCAGACAGGCGGCCCTGCGTGTCCGTGACATTGTCGAGCGCATTTCCGAGACAGAGGATGTTCAGGAAAGCGTCGCGCTCAACACCTATGCGCGGGCTGAACTCGTGCGCCTCGTCGCGGCCCGCATTCGGCTGCAGGCAGCAAGAACGCGCGTCTTGAGTGCCGAAGAACTGGCCCAAGCTTCTGCGCGTATGGCCGAAAGGAATTTCATGGACTTCACAATCGAGGAGCTGGACTAATGCGAAAATCAAATTGGGCATTAAAGACTGCATTGGTTGGCTCATTAGCGGCAGGGCTCCACTTCGCGCACCCTGCCCCTGCCCTCGCCCAAGGCGTACCCGTCGTCGACACCCAAAACATTGCCCAAAATATCCAACAGCTACGGCAGATGATCGAAGACGAGATTCTACAAAACGAGCAACTGGTGCAACTCCGCGAACAACTCGCCACACTCACGGACCAACTCGCAGAACTGCAACGGACATATGAAGCGCTCACCCGTCTCGCCGAACTGCCCGAAATTATCCGCACGCAAATGGAAGATGAGCTAAACGGTCTTTTGGACCAAGAGTTTGGCGATATCATCGCGACCATCGAGGCCATCAAGAACGGGGACTTCTCGGGTCTGTCCGGGTCGGGCGCAGGCGAGATCGAAACCCAGATGGACCGCGTCTTGGCCGACCTTGGCTTTGACGACGATACGCTCTCAGAAATGGCCAGTAGCGGCAACGCAAGCGCCAACCGGATTGCGACCCAAGCCACAACGGGCGCGCTCGTCTCAGCTGCGGCGCAAAACAGCTATGAGGATGCGGGACAATCTCTCGAACGCGTGGACCGGCTCGTTGGCCTTATCGATGACATGGACGAGCTCAAAGAAAGCGTCGATCTCAACACGCGCGTGACGGCAGAACTAGCGATTGCGCTTGTTGCCATGTGGCAGCTTGAAGCCATTCAAACCGTCAGTGACGGTACGGGCGGTGTGATTGATGCCGCCACCATCGCCGAAGAGCAGCGGTTCATGGATTTCACCTTGCCTGATCTCAGTGCAGATTGAGGTTTGATGCGTGGCGAGTGAACAAGAAATCATTGAAGAAGAGCTGGTGTACGGTGCCCTGCGGCGCGAGCGTCTTTGGCAGAGGCTTGGCTTGATTGGCCTCATCTTTGGCATTCTCGGGTGTCTGAGTGCTGCCGCCGTCGCAATCCTCGATGTCGATCCGCCGCCTGTCGTGGTGCCTTATGATCCCGCGACCGGCTTTGCCCTGCCGGAGGCCTCTGTTGGGGCAACGACCGTCACAGAAAACCAGGCCATCATTGAGGCGGAAGTCTTCCGCTATATCAGTGACCGCGAGGTCTATAACCAACTCGACAATGATGTGCGGGTCAGAAGTGTACTGCGCCGCTCTGATGGCGCGGCCGAAGCCTCCCTGCGCCAAATCTGGAACAGTGCAAATGCGGATTATCCGCCCACGCTTTATGGCACGAGCGGCCGGTTGGATGTCGAAGTCCTCAGCATCAACCGGATCGGCATCAATCGCGCCACGGTACGTCTGCGCAAGCGCCTCAACTCTATCAACGGCGTTCAGACCGGCCTCTTCACCGCCACCCTGCTCTTCGAGTTCCGCCCTGAGGCCAGCCGCTCCATTGATCAGGTTTGGTCCAACCCCTTTGGCTTCACCGTGTTGGAATATTCTATCCGCTCCGACAGATTGGAGAACTAGTTTGCTTACAAAGTTGTTCAGTATTCTCGTGCTTGCCGTGATGCCGCGTTTGGCCATTGCCGAGGCCATCCCGCGCGGCGGCCCAAATGACAGCCGCGTACGCCTCGCAACATACCAAGAGGCCCAGGTCTATCGCCTCAACGTCTCCCTCACACATGTGACAACGGTGGAGTTCGGTGAGGGCGAAAGCATCCGCTCTATTATTGCCGGCGACACAGAAGGCTTTGAAATCGATGGTGTGCCTGGCGGGCAGGCCTTCGCGATCAAGCCAGTTGCGCGGGGCGTACATACCAATGTGACGGTCTACACCAATCGCCGCAGCTATTATTTCAACGTCCAAGAGACCCAAAGCCCCACCTTCTATGTGGTTCAGTTTCGCTATCCCGAGGATGAGGCGAGGCCAACCCGCGCAATTGCTAGCCAAGCCCCCAACTATAGCTACGGGGCCAGCACACAGTCCGAATTCACCCCGACGCGCGTTTGGGATGATGGGACGTTTACGTATTTCGCGTTTCCCCTAAATGCACCCGTGCCAGCCATCTTCCGATATTCCAGTGGCCGCGAGCGCACGGTAAACACGCAAACCGTCGAGGACGGTGTGATCCGCGTCTCAGGCGTGAACACGCAGTGGGTGTTGCGGCTCGGGGATGACGTTGTTTGCATTCAAGCAACCCCACCAGCAGGGGCGTCATCATGAACGATACAGGGGACGCAGAGCTCGAAAAACGCCTCGCCGCATTGGAAAAGGGCGGAATTCGCGGGGGTTCACCTAGACCTCGACGCTCGCCCCTTCTGGCCCTCATCGTCGTCGCACTCGTTGGTGCAGGTGGCGCCGTCCTCTTCATGATCTCCGGATCAGACGAAGAAACGGCGTTGCCAACAGCCACACCCGATGTGTTTCAAAATGAGGGTGATGGCTTTGGTGCGATCGAAGCCATACCTCCGCCTCCTGCCCCGGAAACCCAAATTGTCGTAGCACCAGCAGCGCCTAATGAGCCCAACGCAGAACTCCTCGCGCAACTGGCTGCCCTTCAGGCCCAGATCGAGGAATTGCGCAACGCTCCGGAACCAGTGGTAGAAGAAGATACGGCGGCAGCGGACGCCATTGATGGGCTAACAGCTCAGATTGCAGCCTTGCAAACTGCGTCCCAAACAGCCCAACAGCTGTTTCAGGACGAACTGGCGGCGCGTGATCGCGAGCTGGAACAAATCCGTATGGGCTTGGAGTTGGCCCAACTTGAGGCCAATCGGCCAGTGCCTGCGCCAGTTCCTATCGGACCGTCCGAGGAAGACCTCCTTGCGCGCGAGGCCGAGCGCCTGCGCCGCGAAGAAGAAGCACGCCGCATGGCTTATCTTGAACGCCGGGCCGCAGAGGAGCGTGCGTTTCAGGAGCGCCGCGTCGCATCCCCTACAATTGCATTTGGCGGAACGTCAGGAGCGAATGAAACCCCGCTTGCCGAGCGCACATTCGGCGAGGTAACGGATTTTGTCCTGAACGGCGCGTTGCCGACCTCCGTCACGCAAGCCGAAGTCATCGCCAACCCGTCCAACACTATCATTCAAGGCACGATGATACAGGCTGTCATGGAAACCGCACTCGACAGCTCCCTGCCCGGCCAAACCCGCGCCGTTGTCTCCGAAGATGTGTTCAGCTTTGACGGGTCCCGCCTTCTCATCCCACGCGGGTCGCGGCTGATTGGGCGCTATCGCTCGGGGCTAGATATTGCACAGCAGCGCGTCACCATCGCCTGGGACCGGATTATCCTACCAGACAATCAAACCATCCAGATTAGCTCCTTTGGTGGGGATGAATTGGGACGCTCCGGCGTGACCGGATTTGTGGACACGCGGTTCGCTGAGCGGTTTGGCTCTGCAGCTCTGATTTCGCTCATTTCGGCGGTCCCAAGTGCAACCGCGGCATCCGTAGAGGATGAAACTACTGCAGGCGTTCTTGAGGATGTTGGCGATGATCTGGCCGATGCGACTGACAGCGTGATCAGCGACTATCTCTCCATCGGTCCCGTTATCTACGTCGACCAAGGCGCGCGTGTCACCGTCATGGTCGACCGCGATCTAGAGATATTTTGATCCTATGTCGCTGAGCTATCTTCAAACCTCGCTTGATAAGCTGGACGCCGCGTCTCGTGACGATGTTATCGAGATCTGCATCAACCCAGACGGCACCTGCTGGGGTGAATTCCAGGGCGATCACTTCATGCGTTTGCTGGATCAGCGGCTGTCGGAAACCGAGGTCAAAGATCTGGGCAATCAGATTGCCTCCAGCGCAAACACCACCATGAGCAAGGACAGGCCCATTGTATCGGTCTCGATTGCCTACAAAGACCGCCCGATCCGCGCGCAGGTCATCACGCCACCTGCTGTCATGTCAGCAATGTCGATCAGCTTGCGGTTCTTCTCAAGCCTTTCCCTCGAAAACATCGAACTGTCGTTTCTGTTCGGCAAAGAGTGCAAGCTAGAAGAGGTGCGGCAGGAGAAAACCCAAGAGTTACGCACAGTCGTGGCATCCGGCGTGATCGACGATGCGCTGGCCTTTTGCGTTGAAAATAGGCTCAACATGATCGTCTCGGGTGGTACGTCGACCGGCAAAACCGTGGCAGCCCGCAAAATTCTCTCCCATGTCGGCACCGAGGAGCGGATCATCACCATCGAAGAGGCTGCCGAACTTCTGCCTGCCCAACCAAACGTGGTGACGCTGATCGCCAACCGCGACGCGGAATTCCAAACAGCCGACGTGCTTCTCACTGCAACGCTGCGCATGCGCCCCGATCGGATCATCCTCGGCGAGGTGCGCGGCAAAGAGGCCATGACCTTCCTGGAGGCCATCAACACGGGTCATGGTGGATCAATGACCACGCTACATGCCGAAACCCCGCAACTGGCGGTGCAGCGATTGGCGATCGCCGCCCTCAAAACCGAAATTCCGATGACCTATGCAGACATGGTTCGATACATCGAGATTTCCATCGACGTGATTATCCAAACCGGTCGTCACAATGGCGCGCGCGGCATCACCGAATTCTACCTCCCCGGCATGGAACAGATTGGAGCATCCGCATGACAACGTATGAATACGAGATCCTGTCGTTCCCGATGGATCGCAAAAACAGCCTGATCGAAATGCAGGCCGCGTTGAATGCAAAGGGCCAGATCGGGTGGGAGGTGGTCTCAATCAGCTCTTCCGAATTTGCCAATATCGGGCACACGGCCTTCCTGAAACGTGAAACCTCCGAAGCCGCAAATGTTGGAGGCCAAGGGTGAAGCATCGGATTGTGCGCCTCACTTGGTTCACGGCTGTTTTGGGACTGGTTGCAACGCCCTTGGTGGCGGAGCGCAATGTGATCCCCAGCCTCGAGAGCGTTCCGGATGTTTGCTCTGAGCGCCCAAACGAACCCGATTGGATGGAAAACATCGCGCTGCGAGACGCTTACCAGCGCGTCTTGGTCCAGGACATCTATCGAGCACAGAGCATGGAGCGGGTCGTTGAGACGGGATCCTGCGACTGCGCCACGCGCTTTCCAAGCTGGGACTCAGCCGAAGGCACCTTCCGAGAAAACCACGCCGATGCGGATCGTTCAGAAATGCTGCAAGCCTCGGACACCTACAACCGCCGCGCAAATGAACTTCGATCTCAAGCCCAAGCGATCTGCGAAGCTGCAGGCAATTGGTAGAGAAATCCTGAAATGAGCGTTGTCACCTACTTCGTTGAAACCTCCCAAGGCTATCTCGACACCGCCGCCGAGACCCAATTCGGATCGGTCGCCGCAACGGTGGGGACGCTGCTCGTCCTTGGGACTACGGTTGTCGTAATCTTCGTGTTTCTGAACATGATCTATCAGTACAAGGCGATGGACGGGCGAACGGCGTTCTGGCTTGCGGTCAAGATTGGGCTCATCGGGATATTTGCGACCAATTGGGTGCAGTTCAACTCGCTGTCTTCCGCGATCCTCGCAGGGATCGACAGTATTGCAGGCGCGCTTGTCGCATCCGTGGGCGGCGGCGTGCCCGGCCCGTCTGGGACCTTTGCAGAAGAGTTTGACAGGCTGATTGCCGAGCTGGGCGAATATCTGAATGCAGCAGGGTCAGAGTTAAACTGGATGGCGGGGGCCATGCTCGACATTGTGGGCGTGCTGATGTTGTCGATTTTGGGCGGCTTGGCGGCGTTTATCTTGGTCGCGTCGCGTCTGATGATCGCTCTGCTCATTGGGATTGCGCCGGTGATGATTTTTCTGACGCTGTTCGACGTGACCAAAGACTACTTTGCGCGGTGGTTGTCGGCACTGATTTCCTTCGCGATCTATCCGATTGTTGTGGCGGGAGTGTTTGCGACGATCACTGGCGTGTCTTCTGCACTTATCGGTGAGCTCGGCGACCCAGAAGGGGCGACCAACATCGGTGCGCTCATCCCGTTTTTTATGATGGTGCTCATGGCCAAGGGGTTCATCGTCGCGACGCCGTTCATCGTACGAGCGATTTCCGGAAACATCATGATGCCTGCCTTGTCTGGCGGCTTGGGCGGAAGCTATGGATTTGCGCGCGCCGCCATGGGAAATCAGCAAGCTTACAATCGCTATCTTGTTGGGGGTGCCAGCGGCGCTGAATACGCCGCACTCAGAGCACGCCAGATGTTTGGGGTGCAACAAATGCCGCAACGGCCGGGGATGGCCAATGTGACACCCACAGGTGGCAGTCCATCGACCGGGACTGGATCGCAAATGTTGGCTCAGCTTGCGAGGCTTGGTAGATTGGGGAGAAGATGAGCATGTCCGATCCAGACGCGGAAATCGTAATTAGGGAGCAAGCCGACCTATGGGCCATATGGCATGGGTTTTCTGATGCAGACGAAATGAAGCAGTGGGGCGAGCAAATGGAACATGAGCGCCTTGCAAAACTCAACTTAAAAGAGGTGACCGAGAATGAACAATAGTAGAGTAGCAGATCGCCTTGGTGGCTTTATCATCGGGCTTCCAACAGTGGCATTGCCCATATGGATTGCGGGTTGGTCGCCGTGGCTGGGCGTAATTACGACGACCCTGTTTTTGGTTGTAGCCGTGTCTTACGTTTGCGGCGTTACGCCTAAATGGTTTCAACATGGCAATGCGAAGTAAGCGCAGCTTGAACAACACCTTCCGAGACCCGTTTACCTCCATGTGTTTCTTACATGGTGTTTTTTAACACGTTGACCCTCTGGTGTCATATGAACAGATAATCTTTGACTGATTGGCAAGCAGCTGCCGCACCTTTCAACAAATCGCGCAATAGGGGCTGCTCCGGTAGGGGGCAGGACCATACGTTAGTGCAACCCGCCTTTCGTGCATGATGCAGCGAAGGCGCCGAAAGAGCCCGACTCGGCCATTGTGATTTTGTGCTGCACGCGCACGCAGCGGGAAAAATGCCGCGTAAGCGAAAATCCGATGCCGCCACGCAGCGGGAAAACCGGCCATTCGTGGATGTCGCAGCATGGATCAGGCGTCGAATTTACGGGTCGCAGACAAAGCACCAATTCGCTGCAACTGCACCATTGTCCGCAAAGGAGAGTTCAACACCAGCGGCTACAGCCGCATTCGTTGTTTTTTGCGCCATGCAGCTGGGGTCATACCGTAGATTTTTCGAAACTGGCGGATGAAATGGGTCGTGTCCTGCCATCCGATATAAGGGGCGATTTGATCCACTGGCATGTCGGTGTGTCGCAAGAGCTGCGCGGCCTTGGCGACGCGGGCAGACGTGATCCAAGTGCCGACCGTAAAACCGGTTTCAGATTTGACGACAGCCGCGACATGGGGCGCGGTGCGGCTAACCGCCGAAGCCACATCGCTGAGGGAGATGGGGGACAGGCTGTGTCGTTGAATGTAGCGCAGCGCTGTGGCGACCAGTGGCGAGCGTTGCCTATCCTCATCTGCCGTCGGCATGGCCCGCGAAACCTCTGACAGGATGAGAGTAATCAGGCTGCGTTGCACCTCTGCGGTGAGCTCGGATTGGTCTTCCGTCTCTTGCACCAAGGTTTCGAACCAGCGCAGCAAGCGCGTCTGTGCCACTTCGTCCAAATGGATGACGGGGGACGCCCCAACCCGCACTTCGGCGAATGGCCGCATGACCGCCTGAGCCTCGTCAAACCCAAAGCCAGCTGCAGAGAACCCCAGAAGCCAATAATCGAGATCCTCGCCAGCAAGGGGACGGTGCGGCACACCGGCAGGAACAATCGTCACGCTTCCTGCCAAAGAAAGTGTTTCGTATTTCTGCTCCATGGTGAACCAACCGGCACGGGTAAACATCAACCCGTGATCGACATGCACGGCGACGGGTGTCGGGTGTGTGCTGACGCCCATTTCGTGAATCACATAGCAAGAGGGATGTGGCGGTTTGAGTTGCTGAAGGTCTGTCACACAAAAATCCGAATAATCATAAGATCAGCCGATAGTATCCGAATCCACGCTCTCAAGCAACGACGCCAGAGGGCCTATGTTGAGGCCAACGAAACCTTCAGCATGACTGGATCGAGACATGGCAAACCTGCACTACGACCTCATCATAATCGGTGGTGGGCCCGCCGGACAATCCGCCGCTTTGATTGCCGGACGCACCCGTATGAAAACCGCATTCATAAACGCCGAAAACCCCCGCAACTTTGTGACCACGGCCTCGCACGGGTTTTTGACCCGCGATGGTGCCCACCCGAGCGAGCTGTTGGCGGTGGCCAAGGACCAGCTACGCAAATATCCGACCGTGGACTACATTGCCGATAGCGTTTCGGACGTCGCCCGATTGGACAACGGATTCTCTGCGACGACAGCGCAGGGCGCTACAATGACGGCGCCCCGCATGGTGATTGCGACGGGTCATCGAGACCACCTCGGCCATTTAGACTTACCCGGCATCGAGGATGTCTATGGCAAATCGGTTTACCCATGCCCGTTCTGCGATGGATATGAGCACGCCGACGAGGCGTTGGCCATTTTCGGTCACGGCGCAATCGAACACTTTGTGCCGATGATGCGGATTTGGTCGCGCGATATGATCGTGTTCACCAACGGCAATTCGCTTGACGCCAAGGTAAAGGCAGAATTGCGGACCAAGGGCGTTCCGGTTGAAGAGGGCAAGGTCGCGAACCTGCGGTCGGCGGGCGGCACGCTCACCCATGTCGTATTGGGCGACGGGCGCGAAATTGCGCGCCAAAGCGGGTTTGTCGTTGAGGAATTCTCGTCGCCCGCGACCGATTTTGCCGAACGTCTGGGGGTTATCGCACAAGAAGAAAACGATTGGGGCATGCCCGAACTTGCAGCCGCGTCAGGCACAACGAATATCCCGGGTCTCTACGTTGTCGGCGATGCGAGGATGGGTTTCGCAGGCATCGCGGCTGCGGTATCGGAAGGTGGGTTTTGCGTGGAGATGATGGCACATGAGGTCGCGATGGAACGTTGGTCGGCCCTGCCGGAGGGGTCAAAATGAAGGATAAAACGAAGACGCTGTGGGAAAAGCAGGATCAGCATGAAGGCGACCGTTGGCGGCTGTTTCAGGCGGTGAGCGCGGCGCTGCCCGCTCGCCATGTGCTTTATGCAGGCAGCTACGTCGATGTTGCGCCCTCCTTCGTCTATGACGATGTCACGTATGCGGACATGGACAAACGGGCGGCGGCGTTTTTTGCTGATGCTCAGGGTGTGCGGCAGATCATTTGCGATCATGGCGGCAACGTCGGCGGGCGGTTCGTGTTCGTGCATGGGGACTATCGGTCCTTGGATTTGGAGCCGAACAGCTTTGACCTGCTAATCTCTCTCTATGCGGGGTTCATCTCAGAACCTTGCGGCCACTTTCTGCGCATCGGCGGGCATTTGCTGGTGAATTCAAGCCATGGCGACGCAGCACTTGCGGCGCTCGATCCACGGTTCAAGCTGAAAGCGGTCGTCACGTCTGCAAACGGACGCTACTGCGTCACCGACCAAGACCTCGACAGCTACATGGTGCCGAAGAAACCACAGACGATAACAGTGGAAAGCCTGAAGGCATCTCATCGCGGCATTGCCTATACCAAATCCCCATTTGCCTACGTATTCGAAAGGGTGCTGTGACGTGCACTCAAGTAGCCGATGGCGAAAGCCGTCGTTGGCCGCGTCGCAGAAAAATTGCAAAGAGGGCTCTGAGCGGACTGATGCCGGTGCGGCAGGCTGATCAACACCAGCCATTTGATCGTTTGGCCAAGCCACTGAAATCGCAGCTGGTCCTGCGATGAGCGCTCGTTGGTAGATCAGCGGCTGTCGTTCGCGCTCTGAGCGGCGAAACCTAACTGCGAGCCCATTCTGCAAAATGCTGCGTTGCATACGAATGACGGCTATTCGCCTGACGATCATTGATGCTCCATCCTCGCAACCATGATGGTTCGGAGCCCGGACCCTCACTGCGCAGCCTTCAGTACCCGGAGAACTGCTCTAGCCGAATGTCCCTCGTGTCGATTCCTGCGATGTTGAGCAAATCACTCATCGCTGTGACAAAGGTGCCGGGTCCAACACAATAATAGACCGGTCCATTCAAACTAGTCAGATGTCTGGTCATCATTGCCTTGTCGATGCGACCAGTTTCACCTGTCCAACTATCGCTGTCCAATTGGCCAGTCATCGTCGCAACCAAGCGGAAGTTGGGATTGGATGCCTCCATCTCCTGCAACTCGCCCAGCATCGCGGCATCCGCCGGGGTCCGATTGGAATAGAACAGCGTGATCTGGTTTGGCGACTTGTACTGCGCGGCGTGGCCGATCATCGAGAGGAACGGCGTGATGCCGATGCCGCCCGCGAGCAACACGGCCGGACGCTTTGAATCATCATGCAGAGTGAATTGCCCCATCGGTCCGGCTACTTTTAAATCTGTCCCTTCCGGCATGGCCCTCAAAGCCTGTTTGAAGGCGCTATCGCGGAGCCGGGTCACTACGGCAAGGTCTTTCTCGTGAGGCGCGCTGGCAATTGAAAGGACGCGGGAGGCAGTACCGGCTTCCTTATCGACACCAGATGGGACGGTCAGACGGATCGCCTGTCCGGGCTCGTACGTGAAACCTGCAGGCTTCGAGATGCGCACGGCAATGGTGTCGGTCGCCACCGTATCGCGGCCAAGCAGCTTCGTCTGGGCCGTCGGGCTGTTTCTTCCCGTCAGGCGAACGCCGTCTCGAGCATTCAACACCATCAAGGTGATGTTGGTTGCTCCTGCAATGAGTTCGATCCCTTGCAGTATGTAAAACCACGTATCGAACGTGCCTGCAGAGGCTTTGGATTCAAGAATGAAGGCCATCGGCAGCAGGATCAGCAACCCATTGGCGGCGATGATTGGCATCCGCTTCCTCTTGGCTGAGACAAGCCTATTTGTCCGGCCTGCACCGAGCAAAGCACCGGAACCGCCCGCGATGGCCATTGCAGGCACCAGGATGAACATCCCGTAGAGGATCAGCCCCTTCACGGTGGCGATAGTTTCGTGGGATCCGAAGAGTTCTGACAAGATTGTCGAGGTCCAGAACGTGAGGATCGTGAGCAGGCCGATAATGCCAGCGGCGGCGTGAATGCGGGTTTTCATGGGTCTGTCCCTTTGTGTTCAGCAGTTTGGAAAACCGGGTGTTGTTGCGTGTGTGCGTACCCGCCAAGCGTGACTCCAATGCAGAGCATGACACCCGAGAAGCCGGCGGTTCAGCAAATTGCGCCGATATTGAAAGCAGCTTTGATCACGCTCATGCGCCTTTGTCGTTAGAGCCGAACCACATACGCCAGATCAGCGCGTCCTTCTTGATGACGTGGTGGTAGAGCGCCGCTCCGGCAGGTGGCACAAGAAGCGGCACTATCAGCGTTGCTCCAAGGCCACCCGCGAGGTCGATGGTTATTCTGCGATCACACTGTAGAGCTGTGGGTCACCATTGACCCCTTCAATACGAGGGATCGATGCGGATTGCCGCATGGCAGTTGTTGCCGCTCGAAATGCCTCCATGCTTTCCCACTCTGCGACATTGATCAGGGTGTAGGTTGCATCAGGCGAAAGCGACCGGTGCAGTTTGGTCGAGATATATCCGGGTTGGGTCGCCAGAAAGTCCCGCGCTTGCATCCACACTGCGATTGCATCGTCTTCCAATCCCGCGGGCACGACGAAGGGGTTGATCAAGATAACAGGCTCGTTGTTCGATTGCGCGTTCATTGGGTTTACTCCTGTGAGTATTAGGGTGGCTGCGAGAGCCAGGCTTTTGAAAAGAATAGTCATTGTATATCCCTTTCGTTTTTTCCACCGCCAAACCACATGCGTGACAGCAGCCCGTCTTTGCGGACGAATTGGTGATAGATCGCGGCACTTGCGTGGAGAGCAACGAGAGCGATGAGCAAGCGTGCGCCGATGCCGTGTGGCGCGCGCGGTGCAAGTTCGTTGAGGTCGGGCAAGGCAACGTCTGCTCCGCCAAAAAGGATCGGCCCGGCATCGGCCAATATGAACATTCCGATGCCCGATGCCGTCATGAGCAGAAGAACGGCGTAAAAGGCATAGTGCACCGTGCGTGCCGAGAGGTCCTGCCAGCGAGGTTGGCCCGCTATCGCTTGCGGTCTTTTGTCGAAAGATAGCCACCAGATGATGCGGAAAACCAACAAGATCAGAACCGCAATGCCGACAGGCGCGTGCACCATCAGAATGGCAGCCTTTGCATCAGCGATTGTTGTTCCGGCGGACCGGAACCCAGACACAATCAGGATCACAACCAGCGCGGCCATAAGCCAATGCAACGTGATCGCAATAGACCCGTAGTTGGATGAAGTGCTCTTGATCGGCATTGGAATTCTCCTCTTACCGGTCTGAAAGCGCGGCACGATAGGCGACATTCACCACGTAGCCACGTAGAAATTCTTCCTGTGTCAGGAATGCGTCGTCATCGACGTCCGCCCGGCGGAAATCCCAGACCATAGACTTGTGATACTCACGTCGGGAAATTGTTCCGTCACCGTCATGGTCCCAAAACGCGAAGATGATTTTCCGCGCGGTTTCGTAGGCGCGCTCCTGCCCGCTGTCTTCGGCGATGAAGTTGAACCCGAAGTCCCAGGCGGTGAACTCGTCCGGATCGACCGAGCCACTTTCATCGGAGTCCATTGACACGAAGATGTCTCGGCCGAAATTGACGAACTCACCCATATCAATCGCGCCGGATGGGTTGTCCTCGATGGAACCGTAGATCAGCTTCGCAAGTTCACGCCCCGGCGTGGTGTCGTCTGATTGCGCCATTGCAGGGCTGGAAAGGGCCAAAAGCAGCGTGAAGGTTTTTGTCAGCGAGTTCATTTCGGTATTCCTTCTGATTCGCATTGCATAGCAAGCTATATAGTATTACATAGCATACGATGCAATGCTAAAGATCGCCCATGGAATTTGATCGCATGACCTCGCCCGGATACCTCGTGAACCACTTGGCTCGCTTGTTTGCCGACGGGCTGCGCAAGCGGATCGCCCCGCTTGGGATCGTGCCGGGCCAGTTTCCGGCGCTTTTGGCGCTGTGGGAGAAGGACGGCCTAACTCAGAAAGAGCTCTTGGCGTTGCTCAACATTGAACAGGCAACGCTGGCCAATACACTAACGAGGATGGAGCGTGACGGCTTGATTGTGCGGCGGGAACATCCAGCGGACGCGAGGGCGCGCACAATCCATTTAACCGAGAAAGCACGCTCAATTCGCGACTCAGCCTACAAGGCCGCGATGGAGACAAATGAAGAGGCGTTGACCGACCTCTCAGATAGAGAACGGCAAGGTTTCTTGGACTTCATGCAAAGGACAATTGCGGCGTTGCATGAAGGTGAGAGTTCCTAGCACCTGACCAGAGTGCGGGCCTTGGCGTAGCCGCAGAGAATGCCCGCAATCGAGAAAATGGGATACACAGACGCAACAGCGGCACAGATACGTAAAGGTATTCTGTTGGCATCAATGGCACAACGATGCTTCGCTTCATTCCGAGGCGCAGGCGTCCAATATATAGCGTCTGACTGCCGCGACTGGCGGCGCAGTGAGTCGCGCGGCACGGCATATCAAGGAAACCGAGACAGGATCAGCAAGCCAGTTTGGGATGACGGGAACAAGCGTTCCGCTTTTGACATCAGCCTCGGCAAGCAGAGATGGCAGCAGGGCAACGCCATGACCGGCCCGCGCAGTCGCTTGGGCCAGTTCCATTGTGTTAACACGTAGACCAACACGCGGCGTAACAGTCTGCTGTAAACCAGCTGCGTTTTGAAAAGACCACGCGCCGGTTTCCTGCTGGCGCAAAATGCATGGGATGTCCGCGAGAAATCTTGGCTGGGTAATGGGTTGGAGGCGGGTCAGGAATTCTGGGCTGGCATAAAGCCCGCGTTGCGCAGGCATCAAAGCGGTAGCAATGTTGCGGCCTTTGGCATAGCTGCCCGTGCGAATGGCTAGGTCAATATCATCCGCGTGAAAGTCGGTTTTAGAATCGTCGGCGTGCAACTCCAACTCGATATCAGGATAGCGTTCCTGCAACCCGGCCATCATCGGCACGAAGATCACTCCAAGCAGGCTGTTTGGGCCAGAGATTGACACCCTCCCGGATACCATGTCGCCCTTGACCAACCCAAGGCTCGCCTCTGCTTCCAAGGCGGCATCCACCGGGGTGATGCACGTCTCAAATATCCTTCTACCAGCGACGGTTGGGGTGGCGGCGCGACCAGATCGGTCGAGTAGGGTCAGGCCCAGTTCCGCCTCGAATAGTGCAAGCTTCTGGCTGATCGCGGATTTGGTGGTTTTCAGTTCCACCGCCGCAGCACTCATTGATCCGGCGCGCACGGTCGCAACAAAAGCCTTTGCACAGGAATAAAATCTATCGTTCATAAATACGAACAGTAGTTTAAATAACAAGCGTTTTCTAGAACGAAATGAACACCTATGTTTGTGGTGTCGAACAACACCAGAGAGACCGATCATGCCGCAAGATGTCTTGTTTCACCCCGCTGACACCCGTGAATTCAAAGATTTTGGGTTCATGCAGGCGCACCTATCGTTCAAGCCGCACCTGCCGGAAGGCCGAAAACGTTTCGGCCCGCTGATCACAATCGACGACGGAACGCTGGCACCGGGCGCGCAGGGTTTTGGCCTGCACCCGCACAAAGATGTCGAAGTGGTGACGTTTCTGGTGAGTGGCGAATTAAAACACATCGACCCAAACGTCCCATCCCACAATGGGACACTTTTCGCCAAAGGTATTCAGGTGATCACGTCGGGGACCGGTATTGTCCATAACGAAGTGAACAACTCGGCGGTCGCGCCAATGCGTGCACTCCAGATTTGGTTCGAACCGCGTGCGAAGGATTTGCCGCCTCATTATGCAAGTAAGTCGCTCAATGCAGCGGATTACACTGACCAATTGCAGCTGATCCTGTCGCCCGATGGTGAGGATGGAGCTTTGGTTGCACAACAGGATGTACGTCTGAGCTATGGGCAATTCAATCGCAGTGAAACTACGTCACATCGGGCCTCTAGCCCCGGGCGGAGCCTTTATCTCTTCATGATAGACGGCGAAATGACTGCGGCGGGCCAAAGGCTGACAAACGGCGACGGGCTCGGCATCAGCTACGCCGTCACACTTGAGATCAGTATAGAACCCGGTGCGAAATTCCTAGTCTTTGACCTTCCCGAAACCTCAATCAACCAACCTGAAAAGGAAAAGCTATGAGCACTCAAAAACCCACTCCGGACAATGCCGCAATCGTTCTGATCGATCATCAGATTGGTACAATGAACTGGGCAAAATCCGTAGACCGCGTTTTGATCGAAGCCAATACCCGCGCGTTGGCCCGGGTTGCCGTTTCTCTCGGGATGCCGCTGGTTCTGACCTCCAGCATGGAAGAACACATGCAAGGGCCATTGTTTCCAGCACTGGAGGAAATCGCGCCCGAGGCCTTCGCCGCCCGTGTCAAACGCCCCGGCGTCGTAAACTGCTGGGACGACAGCGCATTTGCGGATGCCTGCCGCAATACGGATCGGAAGCACTTCATCATGGCCGGGATCACGACCGACGTGTGCCTTGCTCCGCCTGCCATCAGCGCCGCAGCAGAAGGCTTTGCTGTAACAGGAGTTGTCGACGCGTCTGGTTCTCCAACAGCGCTGACAGACGAAATGGCCTTTCGCAAGATGGAGCGCGGCGGTGTTGAACTGACCACGACCAGCGCGCTTTTGGCTGAGCTTGCCGTCAACTGGACCAGCGAGCCGGGGCAAAAGATCATGCAGATCCTCGGTGAAGAAATTCTGAGCCTCGGCTAAATCCACGCCAACATTGAATACAAGGCCGCCTCAACCTTGGGGCGGTCGGCACTTTTGATACTATCGAACTGCAGTAAAAACCGGACGTTTGATCACGATGCAGCGAAATGGAGCTTTGTCCACAGAGCCGCCATCTGCACACATCGCAGCGAAGGTCCGGAGGGAGCCCATATATGACCGATGCTGCGTGATGAACCGATGGCGGCTTTGCGCAGTTGGCGATCTTTGTGAAATCACGCGGGTTGCCCTAACCTGCCTTTCAATAGTTTATCGAATATTGCGCTGTGGCATCCCTAAACCGGTTCACGGTACATCATGCTGTCCCTTCAAAGTTTGGAGGTCCCGAACTTCAACATTCCAAAGGCGGGTGGCCTGAAAAACGTCGCTCAGCGAATTGCCGCACGCAGCGGTACACAGGCAGCAATCTCTCCGCTTTGACGCGTTGACAAGTCGTTGAACCTAATCTCGAAAACGAAGTGCTGACAGCTGAAGTCATGACTCGTTTCCCCGTTCGAGTCTTTCGTTTTGATCGTATGGCACCTTCGGAATTACTCGAAATGTAGGCTAAAGTCGCTCGTTCAAGTCATTTTCATGCCCGTTGAAAAGATCTCCGGTGCAACTAAATTGTACAAAACAAACAAAAAATCCACCACAACAGCAAAAAAGTACCAGTTTAACCCCTGTTCTGCTGTAGTCTGCCAAAATACAGGTCGCTAATGTCAAAGTGGAGAAGCAGCCGATGTGTTACTCAATCGAGCTGCGAGGAGCGGTTTGATAGAAAGGGGGAGAGAATGATGCAACCGGATCTAGAAGTTGTCCAAATAGGGCGCGGTGAGACATTTAGAGCTTATGAACACGGCTATCCGTTTTCAACGGTGCGCTGGCATTTTCACCCTGAGTATGAGCTGCATCACGTCGTTGCGACGACGGGGCGTTACTTCGTTGGCGACTTTATCGGCACGTTTGAACCTGGAAATCTTGTGCTGACCGGCCCGAATTTGCCGCACAATTGGGTAAGTGATGTTGAGGCCGACGAAATAGTTCCGTTGCGCAATCGGGGAATACAATTCACGGATGAGGCCATCCGTGGCGCGATGGGCATCCTTCCCGAGCTTCAATGCCTTTCAGAAATGCTGGACAAAAGCCGCAGTGGCCTGTTGTTTTCGAATGCCACATCTGAAGTCGTAGCACCAAATTTGGCCGAACTGATGCATGCGCATGGTATCCGCCGGATCGAACTTTTCATTGGAATAGTTGGTGCTCTTAGTCAGGACAGCCAAACGCATCAACTGACCGGTACTGAGTACCTGCCTGACCCTTCGGGCTACATGTCCACTGGGCTGAACAGGGCCCTAGCTTTCATTGACGCTAATCTGACTGAACCATTTAACGAAGGTGACCTGGCCGAGATCGCTGGCATAAATCGATCAACCTTTTCACGCAGCTTCCGGAAGCACACAGGCATGACCCTTGTGCGCTATGTAAATCGACTGCGCATCGGTCTGGCCTGTCAAATGCTCATCTCTGATCATAGCGAGAAGATCACCGACATCTGCTTTGGATGTGGGTTTAACAACCTGTCGAACTTCAATCGTCAATTTGCAGCACAGAAAGGGATGTCACCTTCGCGATTCCGATCCCGAATGCTTGACCATGCGACCACGAACTTCGACCCAGATCGAAGAATCCAAGCGGCGTAAGCGCCGCGCTAGGAAAGGACAGTCCCGACAGGAACGTCCGCTACTACTGACAAAGAATGTATCTGCAACCTGCTGGGCTCTTCCAGCGGGGCGGTACCCTGCCGCCGGCTTACAGAACAAAGCCGGTCAACCAAGAGAGAAACCAACAGAGGAGACTCCAATGAAACTTAAGTTAACAACAGTTGCCGCGACGCTTACGGCGCTCTTTCTAAGCAGCACCGGAAGCTATGCTCAAACAACAGGAACCGTCGCGTTCTTGATGCCTGATCAAGGCTCGACCCGCTATGACGAGCACGATTGGCCCGGCTTCCAGGCAGAAATGGAATTGCTTTGCCCAGATTGCACAGCCATTTACCAGAATGCCAACAACGACGTCGCGCTACAGCAGCAACAATTCAACTCAGTGATTGCGCAAGGCGCAACCGTTGTGGTGCTTGATCCCGTGGATTCGGGCGCAGCAGCTGCCATGGTCGAGTTGGGACAAGCACAAGGTATCAAAATTGTGGCCTATGACCGGCCAATCCCCGATCGCGCTCCAGACTTCTATGTCTCCTTTGACAATGAAGGGATTGGTTATGCCATCGCGCAAAGCCTCATTGAGCATCTGCGTATTACGGGTGTCTCACCCGAAGGTGTCGGCGTTCTTCAGGTTAATGGATCTCCAACCGATGCAGCCGCCGGCTTGATCGCTGATGGCTCGCGCAGAGCGGTTGAAGAGTCTGAATTTGAGCATCTCGCTGAGTTTGACACGCCGGGCTGGGCGCCGCCAAAAGCACAAGAATGGGTTGCGGGCCAGATCACGCGTTTTGGAGACCAAATCGTAGGTGTGGTTGCGGCAAATGATGGCACCGGTGGCGGTGCAGTTGCGGCTTTGAAAGCGGCTGGCGTTGATCCAATTCCACCAGTCACAGGCAACGACGCCGAGATAGCTGCACTTCAGCTTATTATCGCCGGGGATCAATTCAATACGATCTCCAAACCTAGCGAAATTGTGGGCGCGGCTGCGGCCAATATCGCATTCACATTCTTGAACGGTGGCACTCCTGAAGCCACAACAACGCTTTACGATGCACCGTCGCAACTCTTTGTGCCGGCCGTCGTGACACGTGGCAACCTCAAGGAAATCGTGATCGACACAGGCATCGTGACTGCCGAGCAGCTTTGTACCGATGATTTTGCAGCATATTGTGCTGAACTCGGCATCGAGTGATCGAGAACGCGGCGTCGGGCCTCCCTCCGAAGCCGCAATAGGAGGGTGCTGGCGGGCGAGTGTGCCGCCAGCACCAAACCGAACTAGAGGGGACCACCGTATGACACAGACACAAACAACGCGAAAACACGGGGACTTACTCTTGAAAATGAGTGGAGTTTCCAAACAGTTCGGCGCTGTCACAGCCTTGGGCGACATTGAGTTGGAAGTCCACGCTGGCGAAGTCGTCGCGCTGGTCGGAGACAATGGCGCGGGCAAGACGACACTGGTTAAAGTGCTTGCCGGGGTACATCAACCGACGTCCGGCACGATCGAATATCTCGGTGAAGAAGTTACGTTCGACACCCCCCGCAAAGCGCTTGAAATGGGAATTGCGACGGTTTTTCAAGATCTTGCACTTTGTGAGAATCTGGATGTCGTTGCAAATCTGTTCCTTGGTCAAGAGATTTCACCATGGCGGCTGAACGAAGTGGAGATGGAAGTCCGCGCGTGGAAGTTGCTCCAAGAACTGGCGGCCCGTATCCCGTCGGTCCGCGAGCCCATCGCATCACTTTCAGGCGGGCAGCGTCAAACTGTTGCGATTGCGCGTTCGCTTGTCATGGAACCTGAAATAATTATGCTCGACGAGCCGACGGCAGCCCTTGGTGTCGCCCAAACCGCGGAGGTCCTGAACCTCATTGAGCGGGTAAGTGGCCGAGGACACGGGGTGATCCTGATTTCTCATAACATGGAAGACGTACGCGCAGTCGCTGACCGAATTGTTGTGCTGCGTCTTGGCCGAAACAATGGCGTGTTTACGACCGAGAATTCGCATGAGGAACTTGTCTCTGCGATCACCGGCGCCTCTGACAACTCTGTTTCCCGGCGCGAGGCACGCAAACTCGAAGCGACGACAGATCGAGCGAAGGACCGAAAATGACCGACGACAACAATAGCCAACAACTTGATCGCGCAGATACGCGTGTACGTCACGACGAGGGAATTTCCGGCGCAATCCGAGAGTTCATAGACCGGACAAGGTCTGGGGATTTAGGCATGCTTCCAGTTCTTGCTGGCCTCGTTCTTATCTCGGTCGTTTTTACTTCGCTTAACCCGGTCTTTCTCGCACCGATAAACCTCGCCAATCTTCTTTTCGATGCGTCCGCCGTCGGGTTCATCGCGCTTGGCATCATATTTGTGTTGCTGCTCGGGGAAATCGATCTCTCAGTTGGATCAATGAGTGGACTCGCTTCCGCGATGATCGGCGTCCTTTGGGTCAAAACAGGTTTACCGCTTCCCCTGGCGATACTGGGGGCATTAGCTGCTGGGGCGTTCGTTGGCCTATTTTTCGGCCTTCTGCGAAATCGTTTTGATATGCCAAGCTTCGTGGCAACCCTAGCCGGGCTCCTCACTCTATTGGGCTTGCAACTCTACATCCTCGGACCAACGGGTTCAATTAACCTGCCGTTCACATCTCCGCTCGTGCGGTTTGGTCAACTTTTGATCATGCCAGCGTGGCTGTCTTATACGCTGGCAATCCTGCCGGGACTCCTGCTTATCTATGGCGGAATTATTGCTGCGAAACGTCGCAATGAAGCGAACCTTTCTTCCGCAAATCTAAGCGTCACTGTTATTAAGGCTGTAATCATAACGGCTGTTTTGGTCTTTGCCGTTTACTACCTCGAACAGGGTCGAGGTGTGCCGTGGATGTTTGCGATATTCACGCTTGTTGTCGTATGCGCTGAGTATGCGCTGACACGTACAAAGTGGGGGCGCTCAATGTTCGCTATCGGTGGTAACGCTGAAGCGGCCAGACGATCCGGGATTAATGTGGATTCGATCCGAATGTCGGCCTTTGTGCTGTGTTCAACCTTTGCAGCGCTTGGTGGTGTTTTCTCGTCGGCGAGACTGGCTTCTGCAAGCATTCAGGCAGGGACTGGCGACGTCAATCTTAATGCAATCGCGGCAGCGGTCATTGGTGGCACCTCTCTCTTTGGAGGTCGTGGTTCAGCATGGTCAGCGCTTCTCGGTGTTTTGGTCATCATGGCCATCTCGAACGGCTTGACGCTTCTCAACCTGAGTTCCTCGCTTCGCTTCATGATTACCGGCGGTGTTCTTGCCTTTGCGGTCATCGTGGACTCAATCGCCCGACGCTCACGTGCCAGCCATGGCCGCGCGTAATACCAAAGGATGAGCACCATGACCCAACAGCTTTCTGGAAAAACTGCCGCGATTACAGGTGCCGCCTCTGGGATCGGATTGGAGTGCGCACGCACGATGATCGCGGCAGGTGCTGACGTGGTGCTGATCGACCGATCAGAGGAGGGGTTGGCACATGTCTGTGCTGACCTAGGCGACAAAGCGCATCCTCTGGTCGTCGACCTTCTTGACGGCCCCGTGGTCACGGCAATGCTGCCCAAAATTCTTGACCTTGTCGGGGGGCTGGACATTTTTCATGCCAATGCAGGTGCGTACATCGGGGGTGCCGTAGCCGACGGAGATCCCGACGACTGGGACAGGGTGCTCAATCTAAACACCAATGCAGTGTTCCGATCTGTTCACGCGGTGTTGCCTCATATGATTGCCCAGAAACGCGGCGATATCATATTCACAAGCTCAGTTGCAGCCGTGACACCAGTTGTGTGGGAGCCAATCTACTCCGCCTCGAAATATGCAGTGCAAACGTTCTTGCACGCGACCAGACGCCAGTTGATCAAACACAATATTCGCATGGGGGCGGTCTTGCCCGGCCCGGTGATATCGCCGCTGCTTGATGACTGGCCGAAAGCGAAAATGGATGAAGCGCTGGCCGCAAAGGCGCTGATGGGGGCCAAAGAGGTCGCCGATGCAGTGATGTTTATGGTGACCCGCCCGCCAGGGGTTGTGGTGCGCGACCTGACGATATTGCCGCATGGATGCGACATCTGAACCACCAGAAACCGTTCTACGCCAAAGAACACTTTAGGACAGAGTTGGAATTACAAATGCCGAAAAACGAGAATTTACTGAACCGCTTCAAGCTTGATGGCAAAGTTGCTCTTATCACGGGTGGTACCCGCGGTATCGGCATGGCCACTGCCAGAGCACTCGGAGACGCCGGGGCACGGCTTTTTATCAGCTCGCGCAACGATAGCGAAGAGGTAGAAAAAACGCTTGGCGAGTTGGGATATGACGCCACATTTATTGCCGCTGACCTAACCGACCCTCATGCGCCGGCTGCAATCATTACTGATGTCCTTGAACAGTCGGGACGGCTAGACGTTCTCATCAATAATGCCGGTGTCGCTATCCACGGTGATTCAGCGGAATTCGCTGACGAGGATTGGCAGCGTGTGATGTCGCTGAATGTTGATGCAGTCTTTCGTTGCTGTCGCGCAGCTATTCCAGCTATGCGGGCGCAGGGAGGCGGAACGATTGTCAACGTCGGGTCCATCTCCGGTATCGCCTCGAACATCCCGCAAAACCAGGTCGCCTACAACAGCTCGAAGGCGGCGGTTCACATGATGACCAAGAGTCTCGCCAGCGAACTTGCTCTGGATAATATCCGCGTCAATGCGCTCGCGCCCGGATACATTCAAACTGACATGTCCCAGGGCGGCATCGACGATCCCGAGATGTTCCCGATCTGGAGAGACATGACGCCAATGCAGCGTGTTGGCCAACCAGAAGAGGTGGCGATGGCTGCGCTTTTCCTTGCCTCGCCCGCCTCAAGCTACGTAACTGGTGACATTCTGGTGATCGACGGCGGATACACCACGCGATAACACCCCCAATGGACGAATTTGAATACCAATGACCAACACACAACGACTTGCGGGAAAGACCGCACTCATTACCGGCTCGGCGCGCGGCATTGGCCGTGGCTTCGCTGAGCGCTTTGTTCGGGAAGGCGCCCGCGTCGCCATAACCGATATTGATCTTGATGCCGCACAGAAAACAGCGTCTGAAATCGGAGACGCGGCAATCGCGCTGCACATTGATGTGACCGATCAGAATAGCATCGACGCTTGCGTAGCCGGTGCAGTGGACGCCTTTGGCGGTGTCGACATTCTCATCAACAATGCAGCGCTTTTCGATGCGGCCCCAATCGTTGACATCACACGCGTCAGTTTTGATCGGCTCTACGCCGTGAATGTTGCGGGTACGATGTTCACGATGCAGGCGGTCGCCCGCCACATGATGGCGCGGGGTAAAGGTGGGAAAATTATCAATATGGCTTCACAGGCCGGTCGGCGCGGCGAGTCACTTGTGGCGGTTTACTGCTCGACCAAAGCTGCCGTGATTTCACTGACCCAATCCGCAGGTCTGAACCTCATCGGGCATGGTATCAATGTGAACGCAATTGCCCCCGGCGTCGTTGACGGTGAACATTGGACCCATGTTGATGCGATGTTCGCCAAGTTGGAGAATAAGAAGCCTGGACAGAAGAAAGCTGAGGTCGCAGCAAGCGTGCCTTTTGGCCGTTTCGCGACACCAGATGACCTGACCGGGATGGCCGTGTTCCTCGCTTCAGATGATGCCAATTACATCGTCTCGCAGTGCTACAACGTGGACGGTGGCCAATGGATGAGCTGACGTGCCCGCGCGTGCGACGTGCACATTCAAAGGGTACCTGCCAGAGGCAAACCGCATGAAGAAAGTCGTGGTTATTGGCGAAGTTTTGGTTGAAATCATGGCCGACAGCATCGGCGATGGTTTTCTTGAAGCAATTGGGCTTACCGGCCCTTTCCCGTCCGGTGCACCCGCAATTTTCATCGATCAGGTCGCGAGACTCGGTCAACCTTGCGGCATTGTCTCGGCAGTTGGAGATGATGACTTTGGCATAATCAATCTCAAGCGGCTTTCTATGGATGGTGTGGACATATCAGGGGTCTCAATTGACCCTGATCGCCCCACAGGTAGCGCCTTCGTGCGGTATCATGCGGATGGGTCCCGCGATTTTGTTTACAACATAAAACACAGTGCTTGCGGGACGATCCCAAGAACGCCCGAGGTGGCGCAGGTTCTCGAGGCCGCAGATCACCTCCACGTGATGGGGTCTTCGCTATCCAGCTCCGAATTTGTGGCGCTGAATCTTGAGGCCGCCCGCAAAGTCAAAACCAATGGCGGGACAATTTCCTTCGACCCAAACTTGAGAAAAGAAATTCTGAGCGCGCCCGGACTACGGGATGCCATGGCCGATGTCCTGTCCCTTACGGATGTGTTCCTTCCAAGCGGGGAAGAACTAACGCTCCTCACCGACGCGACCGATCCAGCGATTGCCGCGAAAGAGCTTCTGGCGCTTGGGCTTCAATATGTTGTTCACAAAATGGGGTCGGGCGGCGTCCGCATTTATGACGCGAGCGGCGACCGTTTCGTCCCCGCTTATTCGGTGACTGAAATCGACCCAACCGGCGCAGGCGATTGTTTTGGCGGCGCGTTCATTGCGCTTTGGCTTCAAGGGTTGGACATCGACAAAGCCGTTTCCCTTGCCTCAGCAGCCGGTGCGTGTGCCGTTCAGCATCGTGGTCCTATGGAAGGCGCGTCGAGCCTCGAGACGCTTGTTCGTTTCGTCAAAGAACACAAAGACCAACGAAACATCGCTGGGAGTTGAGCGCATGAATGTCCACGAGCTTATTGAACGCAATAGGAACGGAGAGAGTATCGGCTTGCCGAGCTTCTGCACCGCAAATCAGCACGTCTTGGAGGCGACGCTCGGTTTCGCGGCCGAAAATGAGCTGCCCGTTCTGATTGAGGCCACCTGTAATCAGGTCAATCAGGAGGGTGGATATACCGGCATGAAACCCGCCGACTTTGCGTCTTGGGTCGCGCGGATGGCAAGCCATGCTGGGGTCAAGACGGATCAATTGCTTTTGGGCGGCGATCACCTTGGCCCGAACCCCTGGCGTGATGAACCGGTCGCCGCTGCGATGCGCAAAGCCGAGATGTTGGTGCGCAGCTATGTCGAAGCGGGTTTTCAGAAGATACATCTAGACGCAAGTATGGCCTGCGACGGCGAACCGCGCCCGAGCTTTTCGGACATCGCGCAAAGAGCCGCGCACCTGTGCAGAATTGCGGAAGACTATGCGCCAGATCCGTCAAAATTGATCTACGTTATCGGATCCGAAGTTCCCGTACCTGGGGGCGAGACCGACGATATGCAGGATCTCCAAATCACGACACCAGAACGGTTGGATGAAACCGTCCAAACGCATGAAGCCGCCTTCCGCAAAGAGGGCTTAGAAGGAGCGTGGGAGCGCGTCGTCTCAGTTGTGACGCAGCCCGGGGTAGATTTCAGCCACAGCTCTGTTCATCAGTTCGATCCTGCCGCGGCAGTTGACCTTGTCGCAGCGATTGACCGGCACCCGCGTTTGACCTTCGAAGGTCATTCAACAGATTATCAGCCCACATCCAGCCTCGCCCAACTTGTCGAGCGTCACGTCTTCTTCCTCAAGGTCGGACCGGAACTGACTTTCCGGTTTCGCGAGGCGGTTTTTGCATTAGCTGCAATCGAGGACAGGGTTTGTCCAAAGACGGTATCTGGGATCATCGGCGTGCTCGACGAAGCAATGGACAATGCGCCCGCGCACTGGGACGGCTACTATGCTGGAACACCAGCGGACATCGCGTTGCAACGTCATTTCAGCTTTAGCGATCGGATTCGTTATTATTGGCAAGAAGCGCCCGTGCGCGACGCCGTTGATCGACTTCTCAACAATCTTGTCGCAGCAGACGTCCCCAATGGGCTTGTCACGCAGGTCTTCGGCGGACTTGAATTTGACGAAACCTCCGGCGACATCCGCACGCTTCTGGACACTCATGTGAGCAAAGCGGTTTCAAGATACTACGCGGCATGTGGCTTTGGCTTCGCGCCATCGTCAGACCGAAAACCCATGCGATGAAATTATCCAACGCCACACTGCGCGACCTGCCAGATCCGATCCTGCGCCCAAGCTATGACCGCTCTTCCCTGACCAAAGTTGCGAAAGCTGCCCGCGACCATCCCCACGCGTGGCTGGGACAATGCCAATTTTACGGAAATCTCATCGATGAACCGCGCTTCGCGGGTGCCTTTGAGGGCTGGTTGCAGATGATTTGGGCGGATGGTTTGAGCGCTTCGTTGAACAAGTATTTGTACGGCTATCACTGAAAAGGACGCGGCTATCAAAGCAATAATTTTTCCCACTCGTGGTGAAGTCACCTACGCAAGCCTTCCCGATCCCGTTGCGGGCAACGGCGAAGTGGTGATCGCGATCAAGGCCAGCGGACTCTGCCACACAGATTTCGAAGTGTTGAAGGCCAATTACGGAACGTCCGCATTTCCCGTGGTTCCGGGTCACGAATACGCTGGCGTGGTGGCTGATGTCGGGCCCGGCGTCACAGGTTTTGCCGTTGGGGACCGGGTCGTTGTTGACCCAAACCTCGAATGTGGCACGTGCCGCGCCTGCCTACGCGGCTGGGCTCATTTGTGCGACTCCCTCGGCGCATATGGCGTAACCGAAAACGGAGGCTTTGCCGAGTTCAGTCGGGTCAAAGCATCCGCGCTTCACCGGATCGGGGACATGGACTTCAGCATAGCCGCCTTGTGCGAACCGATGGGATGCGTCCTGAATGGGCTTGATGCCGTGCGTTCCCCAATAACGGACAATGCACTGATTTTCGGGGCCGGTCCTATGGGCTTACTGTTGGCCATGGCGTTGAGCGCCCGCAATGTGCCTGACATTGTGTTCACCGATATTGATGATACTCGACTGGAACTGGCGGCAAGTTTTGGTTTTAATTTCGTGACCTCTGGATCCTCTCAATTGGCGGCCCTGCACCACGGGGTTGATCTGGTCGTGGATGCCACCGGCGTTCCTGCGGTCGCGGGCAATCTGGTAAACTACATGGCCAATGGCGCGAAAGGCCTGTTCTTCGGCGTCTGCCCATCTGACACACGCATCGAGATGTCCCCGTTCGAGGTGTTCCGCCGTCAATTGACATTCGCCGGCTCTCATTCGTTGAACCACAACATCCCGCAAGCACTCGAAACGATCGCCGCTTTCGGTCCAGATATCAGCCGCCTCGTGTCGCATCGTATGCCTCTGGAAGATGTCTCCAATATTCTGTTGTCCAGCCCGCCGAAAGGGAGCTTAAAAATACAGGCAACGATAAGCTGATTGTGCGGTTTATGCGATGGAGCCTTGCGACAAAATCCATTGGTTAGAATTCATAGGAAGCGGCCCTTAAGTGCATGGCAACCGGCTCAAATGACAGCTTCTGATGTTGTCGTTGGCGCGGCTGCGCCCGCAGTGAAGGTCCGGTTAGCGTCCTTTGCTCTAAATGGACATGTCCGCTTAGGGCTGGGAGCGGTCATCTATCTGGTTGAGGCGGAAGGTCGCTTTGTCCGCTTTGCTGTCCTTCAAATCTTGTGCGGCGAACGACTGGTTCAGTGATCTACCCGCGTTCAATGGTCGCTTTACGCCTTGCCCATCTCAGCCAGAAACCCCCTCCCCCTGCTTCAACCGACTTTCCAGCCCGTCCAAATCATCCACCACTGTATCGAGTCGATCTCTATCGCCACCATCGATTTCCTCAATTTGCATCTCAACCTGGTCGGCAAAGCTCATTTCCATTTGCCGCTGCTCCTCTTCAACAACGGCTTGAACAGCCTTCGAACTTTTCTTGGTGGGCGGCACAGATATACCTGAGCTGATCTCTTTTGAGCCAAATAGACGCTCATCATGCGCATTAGGCTCCGCACTCGTTCCAGCTTGGCTCGGGCCCCGCCTTGACCCGCAAGAATCTGGCCCGTGCGCCTTACCGCCACCTCCGCCCATCACTGGAAACGGCAACTCACCCTTCTGCGCGCCATGGATCGCCGCAAACAGCCGATCATCAAAATACTGGATCCGTTTCGCCCGTACTGGCATCTGCGCATCCACGACCATGATAATTTCATCGAGCGGCAACCGGCGCGCTTCATCTTCAGGCAATAGAGATGTTTCTTCCGTCCGCGTGGACTGACTGCGCCCTTCAAACGGATTCTTGCCAATGGACCGCGACCGCGTAATGACCGTCTTTGTCGTTTTGCCTACAGCCTTGCTCAGCTCCTCAATGGTCTTTTCATCCGAAGGGGTAAGGTAGAGTTTTACACCTGCGTTTCCCTGCAAGGCGCGGCGGGTGTTTTCCCCATAGATTTCATCGAGGGCGGGGATGGTTTGTGTGACCACGGCGAGGTGACCGCGGTAGGTCCGCAGAGTTTCGATGCTCTCGACGACAATCGGCATTTTGCCAAGGCGGTTGAACTCATCGAGCATGATCATCACTGGCCAAGGCTCATCTTTGCCCGGTTCCTTCTCTTGCATCGCCGAGAGAAGGTCCGAGAAAAACAAACGGATCAGCGGAGCGAGTGGCTTTACCATCAAGGGCTGGACAACGAGATAGACCGTGAAGGGCTTCTTGCGGATCGTCCGAAAATCAAAGTCGGAAACCTGCGTCGCCTCGTCAATCGCGGGGTTCTGCCATTGATCCAGACCTGACGTCATCAGAAGCGAAACGTAGGATGTTAGCGTGTCGTTGTTGGTGGAGGCCAGCCGCGTAAAGATCAGCTTTGCAGCTTTGTTGTCAATCTCGTGGCCCCGCGCCACATATTCCTTCTGCTTGTTGCCCCCCGAGGCCGCGATCCGATAGATTTCACCCAAGGTCGGCTTTTTACGCTGGAAGGCCAGCAAGCCTGCGGCCACGAAGAGATCAATACCTCCCTTCAAAAGCCCTTGAACGCGATCATTGTCGCTTTGCAGGAACAAGGTCGCCAGCAGCTGCAATTCCATCTGCTGCCGCGCGGGGTCTTCCAGCTCATAGATGCGCAAAAGCGGATTGTAGCGATGCGTCCGCTTGCCTTCCCAGTCCGTGGGCGCAAAGCGGTAGACCTTGTCGCCCTGGGCCGCGCGATGACGCGCCGTTGCTTCAAAACATTCGCCCTTTACATCCAACGTGACGGCAGACCCCTGCCATGTGAGCAGGTTTGGGATCACAAAGCCTGTGGTTTTGCCGCGCCCCGTTGGAGCGACGATCAGCGCATGGGGAAAGACCTTAGATGTGATGTAGCGGGCCCGCGACTTTGGGCTGCCCAGTTTGCCCAGAATAAAGCCGGTGCCGGGCTTGCCAAAGAACCCGTTGGTTTTCATCTCGCCGCGCTTTTGCCAATGGGTCTGCCCGAAGCGCGTGAGGGCCGAGCCGGACAGGGCTAGGCTCATCATCAGCCCTGCGACGGCAGCACCGCCAATGATCAGGTTGATCAGTTGGAAGTCGTCTGGCCGTCTGTCTCTGATCCAGAAGTAGTTCTGCGCGATATATCCAAAATCGATATCGGCGCTGAAACCAAGTGCCTTGAAGGTCAGCACGGCCGAGGCAATGGTGTAGCCCATGGCACCCGCCACCAAAGTGACCAGAACTACCCCGATAGCAATCCAAGCCTTGCCCAATGATCCACTCAATGGACCTGGCCCCGCTCTGTCTCGCCGTCCACGTCTGCCGCGCGGTGTCTCTCGACTTCAACGTCTGCCAACTCGTCGACAACCTGTCGCAACGCCTCCGAGTTTGCGGTGGCCGCATCCGATTGCAAATAGACCTTTGCGGCATAGAGACGGTCAAGGCGATCTTCGATGATGTTTTCCAAAGCATCGCTGTCGCCATCGTTCAGACGATCCAGCTGCGCCGCATCCAAAACCCGCGCTACCTCGGTGCGGAAGGCCTCGCGTTCGGTTTCAGTCTCAAAAGGCGAAGACAGCTCTCCTGCCCGTTCGTGGGCGAGAACACGGGACAGTTCAGGCGTTTCATTCCGGACCGTCTCTCGCTCCGATAGGTTTTCCTCCCGTTCCACGCCGCGCGCTTCATAAACCCGCTCGTATGTGTCGCCGAGGCCTATTGCCAGCTGCACGGGCATATCAGGATATCGCGTCTGTAGATCGCGCGCGACGGACACAGAGATTGGCGTCCTGCTGTGTGCACCCAAACGCGCCGCTTCAACCTCAACCATAACCCGCTCTGCAGCGGCCCGATCTACGATTACCGCCCTGCCCTCTTCATCCATGCGGATCACATCCGTCGGGCGCGCGATCAGCTCTGGATGGTCGCGCAGATACTCCCGCTGTTCGTCCTCCAAACGCTCTACGGCATGGTTTTCGATCACCGCGTCGTCCCGATCTTCAGTCCCGGCTTCAATTCGAGTCTCGATGCGAACGGCATTGGTAGCGGTTTCAATCTGAGCCTCAGTCACATGCGCCTGCACCTCGCGGGCGTCTTCAATGACCCCGTCACGGCGCAGAACGCCCTCCCGTTCCAGCATGGTCCCCAGCTGCACATGCACATCATTGAGAATATCCCGCGCCTGTTCCAAATCCGCGCGACGCTCAAGATTGAGATCCTTCGCCTCGGCCACATTGGATAGGTCATCCGCGATCCATTGATGTTCCAAGGCCGCGTTCTGCGCCCCTGTCTCTATCCGGGCCACAACCTGCGCTGTGCTGATCCCCGTGCCGCGCAATGCTGCATCAACGCGGGCGCGCACCCGTGGCTCAGACAGACGCTCCAGTTCGCTTTGCTGAATATTGGCTTCAGAATAAACCCCACCCTCTGACGAGCCCTCCGAGAGGGAGTTGGAGCGCAACCCCAGCGGCTGCATATGCTGCACGCGGGCCTGAATTGCGTTGAGGGACTTCTCCAGTGCGGGCCGCTCCGCATCCGGCTTTGCCGCGATCAGGTCTGTGATGTTGGCGACCTTTTCCGCGTAACGGCTGCGCAGATCCTCAAAAGACTCGTCTTCGGCCATGTAAATGCCTCCTACGGTTTCAACATGCCCACCCTTTGCCAGCACTTCGCCCGCACGGAACAAAACCTCGGCAATGTCTTCACGGTTCTCGGAGGACGCCTCGGCAGCCAGCGAGTGGAACATGATTTTGGTGTTTGCGATCTCGGCAAGCGTGCGGGTTAGATCCTTACCCACCCGTTCGCGCTCCACTGGCGTCCTGCCCTCTTCCTTGGCGGCATAGACCTCGCGGGTCTTGGCCGGGTAATGCACCTCGCCGCGATCCACCCGCCGCGTTGCCTCCAACCTCACGCCGTAGGTCTCGGCCTCTTCGACCATGGCCAAGCGAAAGTCATCATAGTTGAACCGATGATTGCGCGCCAAATAGAAGAACTCACCTTCTTGCGAGCGGCGGTTCAAAACGAGATGCGCATGCGGGTGGTCGCGGTCCTCATGCACCGCAATGATGTAATCGAAGTGCCCCTCATCGGTTTGGAAGAACCGCTCGGCCACGTCGGTCGCGATGTCGCGCACATCCTCTCCGCGCGTTCCAATCGGGAAGGACATCAGCAGATGTGTGGTCTGCCCAAGCTTGGGTTTGAAACCGCCGTCCCACCGCTTGGCAAAGCGCTCGGTCAGGTCTTTGATCTCGCCGCGCTCAAGCTTGGATTTGCCATCCAGGAACCCGCTGCTGTCGACGATGTGGGTGGACTTCGTCGTGAGGTATTCGAGCTGGTTGGACAGCTGTGATTTGTTCTGCGTCCCCCCGCCCCGGATCGCCTTGAACACAGCTGCCCGATGTCCCGCAGCGGCGCGCACCATCTGCTTTTGCTTTGAGACATGCAGACCCTGCATCGAGCCACGGATCCAGCTCCACCCATCGCGGAACACCTCGCCCGTAACAGCATCAACCGCAGCGGCGGCCCGTGTCGCATCATTCTGCCGCATGAGCAAACTCCCTCAGAGCGAATGTTGCTTCTAGCTGCATCGCATCACTTCGGCGGCGCACAAGCAGGTCAATCTCGTCTGCACTGTCGAGGATGAACCGCGCCAGCCCGCGCAGCTGTGCAAGCCGCAACTCGGAGAACTCGAGGCCAGATCCCTGCCCCGCCCGATTGGCCTTTTGCATCTGCTTGGCAATCTGGGCGACACCGTTTCCAACGTCATTCAAAGAGGCACGATAGCGCGCCATCTCAGCCGCCAATTGGGCGTCCGCCACAAAGGTGCCACCTGCCGCTTGCATCAAGCGGCGCAGCCCTTCCGAGCGTGTCTCGATCCCCGCTGACGCCAGCACCGCATCGAACGCTGCCATCTCCTCAGAGGTCACTTTCACACTTACCGCCAAGACCGGAACCGCCGTATCGCGCTGGCGCTCCTCGTCACTCTTCAAGGTGTATTGCACCGCCCGGGGTGTCACCCCGAACCGCTCCGCAAGCACGGACGTAGGCACACCGTCCGCGGCTTCCCGCACGATCTCCATGCGTTGCGCATCCGTGAGACGTTTCGAGCGAGACATGCGAAGAAAGACCCCCTATTTCCTGCCACCTTCATACAAGGCTGCATCCAACATACGATACTATACTAAACTGTCAATAATATACTTACGGTGAATTAGGGCGCAGGCAGCCTTGTATTCCGTTTCACGGCCCAAGCACCGCAGGTGCGAGGCCGCGCCCGAGAGGGCGCCAACCAACACCAGCCACATGCTCTAACATGGGCCGCTCTCAACAGGGCCCGCGCCTGAGGTCTGTCTGAACATGTAATGTTCAGACGGAAGCGATGGGGCGGGACAAACCTCAACCGACGGGGCTGACAGTCAGGGTCAAGGGAGGCCAGAATTGGCTTGCCAATTCTCTGCCGCAAAAACCTGAAGGCAGCGCCGAAAGGTTTTTGGGGATGGCCCCCTTGAGGCTGGCTGGCGGCTTTGTCACAGCACTGGTTCAACAACGATAGGAACCATCAGGACTGCCCTGCAGTCCTGACATCCGGAACCGTGACCACGGCCTATGGCCGGGGTCTCAACCGTTCAAACAGCGATCTCTGGAACAGAGATAGGGCCGCCTGACGGCGGCCCATCCTCGGGGAGGATTTACTCTTGGGGTTCCTTTGAGCTTGGTGGGAACATCACCAGCTCTTGGACGCCGACGGGGAAGTCGAGCTTGAGGCTGAAGAACTCCGAGCCATCCCCGTTGCGGGTGTTGCGGAACATGGCACCGACGCGTTGGAAGCGGGTGCGCTCCTGGCCTTCGCCATCGGTGTATTTGACGGGAACTGTTGCGACGTAGTGGTTGGTCATTTGGGTCTCTCCTTTTTGCGATGAGGATCAAAAGGCATGGGGGCATCAGGACCGGTCGCAAGCGCAAATGCGGAGGGTCCGCGCCATAGGCGTGGAAGCCGTATTTGTGCTTGCCGGAGCGCAGCGTAGGGCACGGCCGGGCCGACCCCATGCGATCCACATCAATGAGCAAAAAGAAGAGACCAAAATGTGTGCCCCCACATCGCAGTCGTTACGGTTCTCGTTGATCTCGATAGAGGTAAAGGTCGGGTTCGCTGTGAGGCAGCGTTTTGGGGTTTGGTCCGTCACGCTCAACGAAAAGCAGGGAGGGTTTTCAGCTCGGGCGAAGATCAGTTTGCCGGTGTTGAGCTGGCTGCGACTTTATCGGCACCAAGCTTGAGGACGTGGAGGACAGCTTGTCCGGCCGCACCGGTATGGCACGGCCAATCCCTCTCCAATCAGTGTGCGCCCCACATCCTGGCCGTCGACGAACAGCGAGCCACAAAGCCGGCCAAAATTACATTGATCTGTACCTTCGGTTCCGGATCGACACGAACATGCCACGCGTTCAAATTCTATCGATGCCGCATTCCGCACCAGTTGGCTCAAACGCGCCGTTGCGCGTTCCCCGACCTGACGCTCTGCAGCGCAGGAAGGCCGCCACGTCTCAGGAGCATTGAATCCGACAAGGCGTACGTTCGCCGGCAGCCCGCGAATGTCGACGGTGTCACCGTCGATGATCCGCACATCGCTTGAACGGAGGGTCCGATCCTGTGCCGTAGGTTGCGCCACGGCCGGCCCATTGAGAGACAAGAAGCTGGAGGACATCCAGCCGGTTCCCAAGTCAGACCGAATTTGCGCCCATTGTCCTTGGTCACGAAGCAGTTGAACCTGTGTGCCTTCAACCAGAACGCCCATGACCCGATCAGACGTAGACGGCCCGTCCCGTTGATTGACCCGTGTCCCCGTCACATTGACGTAAGTTCCGCTCGTCGTTTGCGGTGCGGACGTCGCTAGTGGGCTGTAGGATGTGGATCGCGATGATGTTGTATCGAGCAAAGATCCGATCAGCGCAAAGAATGCGACAGCTATAACAAGCGGCACCATTATTTGTCGCTGAGCCCTACGGACTGCCCGCCGCGGTGCAGTGATTGCACGGGCCACCGACAATGGCCGAGGATTTGGTTGGTAAGACTTGGTGCTACGCTTTGGGATCGGACGCGGAACGCTAACGTTGGTCTGCGCGGAGGTCCGAGATGATGGCTCACGTTCCAACTTCAGGACTTTATGCAGACTGGCATATTGGGCCTTACTCAGACGTGTGTCGGCTCCATACTTCTGAAAGCGCTCGGCCATGTTAGTAAGAAACGAAACCTCCCAATCGTTCGCCTGACCAGATTGCAAACGCGCATCAATGCGAGATTGAATCTCTTTGGTGCGTTCTGGAGAAAAGGGCATAATCTGAAAAACCTGCGCGCGTGATATGCTGCACAACAAAAGTCATTTGCCGCGCGGACACAATAGACAGGGATTTCATTGAGATATCGCTCTGCCATTCGGGAAACGGGAAATTCGGATGGCCACCGTCATGACCTAAATGAACCCTTGCTGCAGACCATCAACGTGAATCTGAACTTGGACCCATGCATTTGAGAACGAAGAAAGGGCCACCCGAAGGTGACCCTCTCTGACTTATGCTTCTGCCTTCTCCTTCGCTGGATCCGCGACTCGCATCACCGTCAGACCCTTCGCTTCGGCTTTCTGGCCGAGGTTCAGTGCGACCCCGTTGCCGCCAAAGAGGACAACTCCAGTTGCGGCGAACTTATCGTCCAGCATCTCGTCGTTGCACTTGAAGGGTGCTGCGCGTCCATGTGCGGACCAACGCGGATCGAAGCGCGCTTGGTTGATGCCCCGCGCGCGTGCCCACCGAGCCGCGATCATCTCCGCTCCATGCTTGCCGCCTTTGTGGCAGATAAAGATATCTTGGTTGCGGTTTTGCTTGATGCGATCCCGAACCTTATCAAGGGTCCGGAAGATGACATCGATGTCGGTCCAGTCCGTCGCTCCCGAGACAATCAGAGGAACTCCCTCGACTTTCGACTTGGCGGCAGTTTCCCGATCATGCTGCTCCAGAAGCTGCTTGGCCTCGAAGACGGCTCCCGTCTCTTGCGCCCGAACGCTGGCGCGCGATCCCGCTGCCGGGATGAAGGCATTTCCTGTCTCTACCTCGTAGCACTCTGCAGCGGCCTCCCCCATCGTCTCGATGGCATCCACGATCTCCCGCAAGTGCACGAAGCGCGCTTGCGCCTCTTCCAGTGCGGTCTCTGCGATCTCTGATCCGTCATGACATTTTGCCAGTGCACCGATCTTGTCTGCTGTGCGGTCGACTTCCTTACCGAGGGCAACCTTGCGGCGCTGCAGGATTGTCGCCAACCCGTGCGCGAGAGGTTCGATCTCTCCTTCAAGTCCGGTATTCCGCAATTGCCCGAGCAGGGTCTCGAAGGCTTCGCGGATGATGCTGTCTTTCAGGATATCGTCCTGCGGGATTGGCAGGTGTGCATCTTTTTCGGTCAGACCGAAGAGTTCGATTGTCTCGTATGTCGTCGCTTGATCGTAGGCCATTTTATATCTCCAGATATCGATTGTTCGACCACCACGTGAGTGTGGGGGCATGGCCGATTTCTGGTTCACCGAATCTGTTCGGGTCAGGGACGGCGTAGCCGCCAGCTTGCTGGGCGCAAAAGTTTTCCAAGCGCCGCTGCTCACAACAAGCGCAACCTCACGCGCGCGACTGACCCCCCCACACAGCCAACTCTCGCCGAAAAGTTTTGCGATCCTTGAGGCGGGCTGATTTGGGGGCCATCCGGAGGATATGCTTCCATAGTCATGTGTGTGTGTTTTGACGCCAGGTTTGCCCGACACGAGCAGGCAAGCGGTGGGGCCGGACACGCTGGCGGGCGCAGCGGCGGGATCGTTTTGCCTCGGCAAAACAGACCAGAGCGAAGACCGCAGGCGTGGCCGAGACCCGCCGCGCTCGCGAGACGGGCAAACCGGGACCCATGAGCCGACACCGCGGTAAGGCCGCATGGCCGCATGCGCGACGGACCGCAGGGCCGTTCTCACCTGCGACACGCGAAGCCGAGCAGGAGAGGCCGTTAGGCTAAATTGCAGCCAACCTAAATAATGTGACCTGAACGCAGTGGAACACGCTCACGCTCGGGGCGCTTCAGTGCTTCCGCATACTTTCTGGCATTGTCGTCGATCCCGTCATGCCAAAGCTTCGATACAAAGTCGCGGGCATCCTGCACTGTCATATCTTTGAGCATGGGAGAGAGGGCCATAAAGAGCTCGTTCTCGGTGAGGGATGCCGCGCGACACATCGCGTCCTCATAATAGGATGGATCGTTCAGGACATATTCGCTCAACGGCATCAACGCGACATTCTCGGCCGGAATCGCCAAGAAAATCGTATCCTGTATGGTCGTTAGAAAGTCCCGGCGGGATGTGGAGACAGGCTTACTAGCGCTCTTGGAATCGGCATACGCCTCTTTCGTTTCTCGCAGCCGCGACGCTGCGTAGGAAAACACCACGTCGCGCTTTTTGTCTGGCAGCTCAAACTTGGTAAATGTCTCAATGCGCGTGATCATCTCAGTAATTTCCACTTCGAGGTCAAAGTTTTCGAACCAAACGCGGTCTGTTTTCGGTTTTCTAGCCATCCGCCCTCTCAAGAACTATGCTACGTTAGTATATCCTTGTAGCAAACTTGGGTGGTTCGACAAGGCCGCACATATCAAGCGATGGTGTTGCGGGTGCCAATCAAAGCACCGGGCTAGGCACGGGTGTCTTTCAAGCACACTCACACAAAAAAGGGGAACCGCGTTGCCGCGGCTCCCCTGCCCTGTCTGTCGATGGTCACGATCTGATCAGGCAACCAGTGACAACCCACCGCTTGCGTCGGGCTGCTGATCCCCGCTTTGTACAAACGGAATGATCGAGAACGTCTGCCCGCCACGCTGCTCTTCGTTCTGCACGGCGTTGACGCGCAAATCGCCGTCGGGCGTGTTGATCAGCAGCGAGACGTAATCGTGCCCCGTCCGGTTGCTCTTGGCCATCCAGGCGGAACCGACACGGATCGGCTTCCCTTTTGGGGAGCTCACTTCGATGCGGTAATCTGGGTGCGTCTCTTCCGTCTTGTAGTCATTCTCAATCAGCATGAAATCCAGATCGAACATCATGTTGGCGATGTAGCCCGCAAAAGCGTTGTCAGCATCCATCGCCGTCAACTCGCCCGAAATCGAGCCAGACTTCATTGTCCCGTTCGATACTAGCGGGATGATCTCGAAGTCTTCACTCTTGGCTTTGCGTGCTTTCTGCGTCTGCACGGCATTGACACGGAATGGCCCAAGACCAACATCCAGCTGCATCGAGATGTAGGGATTACCGCTGGTGTTGCCAGTCTCGCTCCACGCTGTGCCAATGCGGACCTTGCGGCCTGATTTATTGACGGCTGTCACATCATAGTCCGGGCTGCGCTCTGACATCTTTGCGCGG
>Ga0316209_1000668_pt1 | contig 51643 bp, 44 predicted proteins | sample 6monopyrite_MG_FD_204945 | JGI IMG/M metagenome (GOLD analysis project Ga0316209, IMG submission 204945) | Microbial mat bacterial communities from mineral coupon in-situ incubated in ocean water Damariscotta River, Maine, United States -... | ecosystem: Environmental > Aquatic > Marine >... | reverse complement strand
ACATTTTTTGCTAAATCAATACCAAGTACGTTACACTTTTTCATTGTATGGGCTCCTTTTGTTGTTGTAGACGCCAACCTACTTCAAGTGGGTTGGTGGAGTCCATACATCGCGAACAGCGCAAATAAACGCGAACAGCGCAAATAAACGCTATCGAATCATAACGACAGGCTTCGCCGTTTATAGGAAAGCCTCGTGTACACAAGTTTTTAACAAAGGTTATCTTATACATCAGTAAAGACGTGTGTACGGCCCGTATCTGCTCCAAAGCAGATCAACCTGCACAACACGCGCCGGATATAGATTTGCGTTTATTAGCGTACATTTATTCCGCACATCCTGTGCTCCACCCTTCGGGCCGTGCATTCGCACGTTCAAAGTGCTCCTGCACTTTAGTGCGTTGTTCGCGTTTTCTTTTCTGTCTTTTGACTAACGACATCCGACCCACGACTAACGACTGTTCGCCTGCCTCTCGCGAAATACCGTACATCCTGTACATACCGCTGCCAGCGTCCTGCCTCTCGCGAAATACCGTACATCCTGTACATAAAAAACCCCGCGGTTGAGCGGGGTTCTGATTGATCACAATCACACAGTAACAGGGTGCTAGTGCAGGCTGGCAGGCCCGCCAATCGAACCATCACCTTTGTCTTCCTTGGCGCTGCTCTCTTTCTTGTCCGACTTATCTTCCGATGAGCCGGAAGCGGATGCACCACTATCACTATCAGGATCGATCCAGTCACTGGGAGGGCTGACTTCCTTGCGCTCCATCAGCTGGTCGATCTGGCTTGTATCAATGGTTTCATATTTGATCAGCGCCGCGGACATGGCATGCAGTATGTCCATGTTTTCTTTCAGAATGGTCTGCGCCCGTTCGTAGTTACGGTCGATAAAGTCACGAATTTCCTCATCAATCACCCGCGCGGTGTCATCCGCCATATTCTTATGCTGCGTTACCGAGCGACCCAGAAACACCTCGCCTTCGTCTTCCGAATAGGCCAGCGGGCCGAGTTTTTCCGACAGGCCCCACTTGGTGACCATATTGCGGGCAATGTCCGTGGCACGCTCGATATCATTGGAAGCACCTGTGGTGACACTGTCCAGACCAAAAATCAGCTCTTCGGCGATACGGCCACCGAACAGGCTGGAAATCTGGCTTTCCAGACGACGCTTGCTGTAACTGTAGCGATCTTCTTCCGGCAGAAACATGGTGATACCCAGCGCACGACCGCGGGGAATAATACTCACCTTGTAAACCGGATCGTGATCCGGCACCAGTCGGCCGACAATCGCATGACCGGCTTCGTGATAGGCGGTCAGGGTCTTTTCATCGTCCGACATCACCATTGATTTGCGTTCCGAACCCATCATGATTTTATCTTTGGCGCGCTCGAAGTGTTCCATGCGCACTTCCTTGCTGTTTTCACGAGCCGCAAACAGTGCCGCCTCGTTGACCAGGTTGGCCAGATCCGCGCCGGAGAAACCGGGGGTACCCCGGGCGATCAGGGATGTCTTAACATCGTCGGCCGATGGCACCTTGCGCATATGCACCTTGAGAATCTGCTCACGACCACGCACATCGGGCAGTGGCACCACTACCTGGCGGTCAAAACGACCGGGGCGCATCAACGCCGGGTCGAGCACATCCGGGCGGTTGGTGGCGGCAATCACAATCACGCCTTCATTGCCTTCAAAACCGTCCATTTCCACCAGCAGCTGGTTGAGGGTCTGTTCACGTTCATCGTGACCACCACCCACACCGGCACCACGGTGACGACCCACCGCATCGATCTCGTCGATAAAGATAATGCAGGGCGCATGTTTTTTCGCCTGCTCGAACATATCGCGCACACGGGAGGCGCCCACACCGACAAACATTTCTACAAAGTCGGAACCAGAAATAGTAAAGAATGGCACCTTGGCTTCACCGGCAATGGCTTTTGCCAGTAGCGTTTTACCGGTACCCGGCGAGCCCACCATCAGCACACCGCGGGGAATCTGCCCGCCCAGCTTCTGAAATTTGCCCGGATCACGTAAGAACTCCACCAGTTCTGCCACTTCATCCTTGGCCTCTTCAACCCCGGCGACATCGGAAAAGGTCACCTTGATCTGGTCTTCGCCCATCATGCGGGCCTTGCTCTTACCAAACGACATGGCGCCACGGCCACCGCCGCCGCCCTGCATCTGGCGCATAAAGAAGATCCAGATACCGATCAGCAACAAGAACGGGAACCAGGAAATGAAGATATTCATTAACAGCGAAGGCTGTTCCGGCGCCCTGGCATTGATGCGCACATTATTGGCCAGCAGATCACCCACCATGGCACGGTTATCAGTTTCCGGACTGTAGGTGGTAAAACCTTTCAGATCACGGGTTTTGCCAGTTATTTCACGGCCAGCGATATCCACCTCGGAGACATTACCGCTCTTCACCTGTGAGATAAAATCGGAATAGGAGATTTCCAGACCGGCGCTGCTGCGCTGAGAAAAATTACTGAAAACTGACAGCAGGATCAGGGCGATTACACCCCACAAAATAAGGTTTTTGACCAGGTCGTTCAAGACAACACCTCGGTTAATTAAATACTAATATGAAAGTTACTACACAGAAACGCCAAACACCAGCCGCATATCCATTAACTGTGACAATTTTGTGACCCGTTAATGGCCCGTCTCAACCCTTGAAGCCACTCGCCAGACCATAGGTTTCCTTGCTTCTTGCCCTTGATGCTCTGGGCTTGCGCATGCTCACCCGGCTGAAATGCTCTCGCATCTGTTTGATATACGCATCAAAGCCTTCGCCCTGAAACAATTTGACCAGCAAACTGCCGCCAGGTTGCAAAACCTGTATCGATAAATCCAGTGCAAGCTCTGCCATATACATGGCACGGGGAATATCAACTGCCTGTTGACCACTCATATTGGGGGCCATATCGCAAATTACAAGATCAGGCCGGTCATCCCCCAGGGTATTGAGCAGCTGTTCGAACACCGCATCCTCAAGAAAATCACCGGTTATGATCTCCACCCCGTCCATCGGCTCCATCGGCAGAATATCCAGCGCAATCAGCCGCCCCTGGCCTTTCTGCTTGCGCACCACATACTCGCACCAGCTGCCCGGGGCTGCCCCCAGATCAATAATGGTACTGCCAGGGCGAATCAGATGGTCTTTTTCATCAATTTCTTTCAGCTTATAGACTGCACGGGAGCGATAGCCATCTTTCTGCGACTGTTTTACATACTCATCGTCAAAATGCTCTCTGAGCCAGTTATTACTGGATTTACTTCGCGCCATGAATTGCCATGCATAAAACTGAAAATCAACAGAACAGCTATTTTACATGAATGGCGACACACAAAGGAGACAAAATTTATGCGCCTGGCTGGCGGTGGGTATGCATTGTTCCGACAGTAAACAATGCTATAATCGCCGCACTTTTCAGCAACGATCAAATCTATGTCCCTTTCCAGATCACAAATCAAACACCTGGTATCACTCGCCCACCATCTCAAGCCGGTGATTATGGTCGGCCAGCACGGCGTGAGCGAAAACCTGCTAAAAGAACTGGAGATTGCGCTGGATCACCACGAACTGGTGAAAATAAAAATCGCCGGTGAGGACAGAGACAGCCGCCAGCAGATGATTCAGCAACTGTGCGAGACCAGTGGTGCGCAAACCGTGCAGGCCATCGGCAAAACCCTGACGCTGTTTCGTCGTAACCGGCAGAAGCCGAAAATCGAACTGCCGAAATAGGATCTGACTCTCATATAAGTCCGCGAATGAACGCGATTTAAGCTTTTGCTGGTTCTCATTCTGGCGCGCGGAAACCAGCAAATAATTCACTTTTACGAAGTACTGATCTGTACTGTTTCGCCTTTCTGGCGACTCACTTTTCTGTCTTCAGCAACAGAAAAGTAAGCAAAAGAATGCCGCCCCGGCACCCAAGCTTTTATTTTAAACAGCAAAAATAAAAGTACCTTCTTCACTCCCGATTTTTGTGGCTGCTGCGGAACTCACGAATCATAAACAGCATGATTCGCTCAGACATCCTCGCAGAACGCCCCACAAAAATCACTCGCTCATCAGCTTGCGTGAAGGGGAAACAGCTGCGTACTCAACGGTCAAATTACTTTTTAAACGATGGGCTTGCGACAACCTTCCCTGTCACTTGCCGAAAATGCTTTCCACACAGGGGCAAAATCACAGGGATGTGATTTTGAGTGATGATGTGCCTGGACGGCACTCCAGCACGACCCGGCAACGAAGCTAATACCATCAATGAACTTGACCAAAACAAAATACCGTTTCATAGCATTTTCGGAAACCCGCGCTTTTTGCGGGCAAGTGACCGGGAACGGCATTTTCTTGCTTACTTCTTTTCTGCTGGAGGAAAAGAAGTCAGTCGCCAGAAAGGCGAAACAGCACAGCTCCGTATTTCGTACAGTGCGTATATCTCAATACCAATAAAGCTGTTGGGGTTCACAGACTTTCGACGAAAGACCAACGACGAAGGACTAAAGACAATCAGCTAGATATAGTGCACTTCAACAATCTCCAGGCTACGCACACCACCCGGTGTCTGCACTTCAGCCACATCGCCTTCTTCCTTGCCAATTAGCGCTCGGGCAATGGGTGAACTGATGGAAATCATATTGGCTTTGATATCGGCTTCATCTTCACCGACAATTTTGTAGGTAATTTCATCGCCGCTGTTTTCATCCATCAGGTCAACCGTGGCACCGAATACAACCTTGCCATTGGCATTAATAGTAGTGACATCGATTACCGTGGCATTACCCAGCTTGCTTTCTATTTCCTTGATGCGACCTTCGCAAAAACTTTGCTGCTCACGAGCCGCATGGTACTCGGCGTTTTCTTTTAAGTCACCGTGTTCACGCGCCGCCGAAATCGCTTCAATAATACGCGGGCGGTCTTCGGTTTTCAGTTTTTTTAATTCGTCTTTCAACATCTGTTCACCGCGAACGGTCAGAGGAATTTTATTCACTTGGCAATCTCCTGGTGTAGATCCTGTAAACGATTGACTTCAATATCTGCCTTGCATTGCAGCGCCATACAGGTTGCGCGGGCACCGGCAAGCGTGGTGGTGTAACTCACCTTGTTCTGCAGTGCGGCCGCACGGATGGTAAAGGAGTCGGCAATCGCCTGCTTGCCTTCTGTGGTGTTGAAGATTAAATCGATTTCTTCGTTTTTAATCATGTCTACCACATGAGGCCGACCTTCATACACCTTTTTCACCTGGGTACACTCAACATCGTGTTCACGTAGTACTGCTGCCGTGCCACGGGTCGAGATAATTTCAAAACCTAAATCAATTAACATACGCGCTATTTCAATCACCGCTTCGCGGTCGCGCTCACGCACACTGACAAACACACGCCCAGAAGTCGGCAGTTCAACACCCGCACCCAGCTGGGCCTTGCCGAAGGCTTCACCAAAACTACGGCCTACGCCCATCACTTCGCCAGTGGATTTCATTTCCGGGCCGAGTAGCGGGTCGACACCTGGAAATTTCACAAACGGGAACACCGATTCTTTAACAGAATAGTAACTCGGCACCACTTCTTCTGTGATGCCCTGCTCTTTTAATGACACACCCGCCATGCAACGTGCCGCCACCTTGGCCAATGGTACGCCGGTGGCTTTGGATACAAACGGCACAGTCCGCGAAGCCCGTGGATTCACTTCCAGCATGTAAATCTCTTCACCCTGAATCGCGAACTGGATATTCATTAAACCCACGACCTGCATTTCCAGCGCAAGTTCACGGGTTTGTGCACGCAATCTGTCCTGTATTTCTTTTGACAAACTGTAGGGCGGCAATGAACAGGCAGAATCACCGGAGTGTACACCCGCCTGCTCAATGTGTTCCATAATGCTGCCGATCAGCACGTCGCTGCCATCACAGATGGCATCCACATCCACTTCAACGGCGTCGTCGAGGAAACGATCCAGCAATACCGGCGCATCATTGGAAACGCTCACCGCGCTGGTCATATAATGCTTGAGGTCGCTTTCATTATGCACGATTTCCATCGCACGGCCACCCAGCACATAGGATGGGCGCACCACCAGTGGATAACCGATTTCTTCGGCCAGTATCACGGCATCATCTGCGGAACGCGCCAGTCGATTGGGCGGCTGCTTCTGTCCCAGTCGGGTAATCAGCTGCTGGAAACGCTCGCGGTCTTCTGCCAGATCAATACGATCCGGGCTGGTGCCTATAATCGGCACACCGGCGGCTTCCAGATCACGCGCCAGTTTTAATGGTGTCTGACCGCCGTACTGTACGATCACGCCCCTGGGCTGTTCCAGATCGAGTACTTCCAGTACGTCTTCCAGGGTCAGTGGTTCAAAGTAGAGTCGATCCGAGGTATCAAAGTCGGTGGATACGGTTTCCGGGTTGCAGTTGATCATAATGGTTTCATAACCATCTTCACGCATCGCCAGCGCGGCATGCACACAACAGTAATCAAATTCGATGCCCTGACCAATGCGATTGGGACCGCCACCCAGCACCACGATTTTTTCTCTGTCACTGACCTGTGCTTCACACTCTTCTTCGTAAGTGGAATACATATAGGCGGTTGAAGTGGCAAATTCCGCGGCGCAGGTATCCACCCGTTTATACACCGGGCGTATGCCCATCGCCTGACGATGCATACGCACGGTAAATTCAGTTTCGCCCATCAGGCTTGCCATGCGACGGTCGGCAAAGCCCTTGCGCTTGAGCATAAACATTTCATCTTTTTCAATGCTGTTCAGCTCACGTGTACGCAAGCCCTGCTCAAGGTTGATAATTTCTTCAATCTGCACCAGATACCATGGGTCGATAAAAGTGAGCTGTTGAATGCGCTCCAGGCTCATGCCATGGCGGAAGGCTTCTGCCAGATACCAGATACGATCAGCACCCGGCTGCTGCAATTCCTTACGCAACCTGCTTTCAATTTCTTCCGCCGACAGATTTTTCGCAAGAATTTCACTGAAACCATCCACACCAATTTCCAGACCACGCAACGCTTTCTGCAATGACTCCTGGAAGGTGCGGCCAATCGCCATGACTTCGCCCACTGATTTCATCTGTGTGGTCAGACGATTTTCTGCCTGCGGGAATTTTTCAAAGGTGAAGCGTGGAATTTTTGTCACCACGTAATCAATGGATGGCTCGAAAGACGCCGGGGTTGCACCGCCGGTAATGTCGTTGCGCAACTCATCCAGGGTGTAACCCACTGCCAGCTTGGCCGCCACCTTGGCAATCGGGAAACCGGTGGCTTTTGATGCCAGTGCCGATGAGCGCGATACCCGCGGGTTCATTTCAATAATGGTCATGCGACCGTCTTCCGGGTTCACCGAAAACTGCACATTCGAGCCGCCAGTTTCCACGCCGATTTTCCGTAGCACCGCCAGCGAAGCATCACGCATGCGCTGGAATTCTTTATCGGTAAGGGTTTGCGCCGGGGCTACGGTAATTGAGTCACCGGTGTGTATGCCCATGGGGTCGAAGTTTTCAATTGAACAGATAATGATGCAATTGTCGTTTTTGTCACGCACCACTTCCATTTCATATTCTTTCCAGCCCAGAATCGACTCTTCCACCAGCAGCTCATTGGTGGGCGACAGTTCCAGACCGTGCTTGCAGATTTGCTCGAACTCTTCGCGATTATAGGCGATGCCACCACCGGAACCACCCATGGTGAAAGACGGACGAATAATTGTCGGAAAGCCCACCATGGCCTGTACCTGATAGGCTTCTTCCATGCTGTGTGCCACTGCCGCACGGGGCATATCAAGGCCGATTTCTTCCATCGCGGTTTTGAATTTTTCGCGATCCTCCGCCATATCGATGGCATGCTTGGATGCACCGATCATTTCCACGCCGTATTTTTCCAGTACGCCTTCGCGATCCAGATCCAGCGCGCAGTTCAATGCGGTTTGTCCGCCCATGGTGGGCAGCAGTGCATCGGGGCGCTCCTTCTCGATAATCGCAGCGACGGTTTTCCAGTGAATCGGCTCAATATAGGTGGCATCGGCCATTTCCGGATCGGTCATAATGGTGGCGGGATTGGAGTTCACCAGAATAACGCGAAAGCCCTCTTCACGCAGTGCTTTACAGGCCTGTGCACCGGAATAGTCAAACTCGCAGGCCTGACCGATGACAATCGGCCCGGCACCAATAATAAGAATGCTGTTTATGTCGGTACGTTTAGGCATTGCGAATTTCCTTTACTGCATTGAAAAGAAAACGCGAATGAACGCAAATGAACGCAAATAAAAGCGACATTAAATAACCTCTGTTTCGTTGTACTGATAAACAATACGTTGCACACCTAATTTTGGTGTGCCGAAGTTTAACAATAGAGCAACCGGTAAACCGGTTGCCTTTAAGTAATTCATAACCTGTGCCCGATGGCTTTGAGCCAGTTGAGAAACAGTTTTTAGTTCTAGCAACAGTTTATTTTCAATTACTAAATCTGCCAAAAAGTTTCCAACAACATGGGTTTTGTATATCACCTTAAGTTGCTTTTGCTGTTGAAATTGAATTCCCTGTTTTTCAAGTTCAACACAAAGTGCATTCTCATACACTGATTCAAGAAACCCTGTACCCAACAAATTACTAACGACGAAACCACACTCAATTACTCTCTCGGACAAGTTTGACTTCTTCATAACCACAACTCCATTTGCGTTTATTTATTACGCACATCCTGTGCTCCACCCTTCGGGCCGAGCTTTCGCTCGTTCAAAGTGCTCCTGCACTTTAGTGCGTTCATTTGCGGAAAAAATCGGCTTTTCGCCTTACTCTCAATCAACACACTCAAGATAACGTCCTTCGTTACCAACTCCTGTGTTTTTTATACCTGACCAACATTTGCGTTCATTCGCGTTCATTTGCGTTTTCTTTTCGCTTTACGCTTTACGCTTTACGCTTTATACCCCTCAATCAACTCTATAAAGTGATCGAACACCGGTGACACGTCATTGGGGCCGGGGCTGGCTTCCGGGTGTCCCTGGAAACTGAACGCCGGTTTATCAGTACGGTGTATGCCCTGCAGCGAACCATCAAACAGCGACACGTGGGTGGCTTTCAAATTGTCTGGCAATGAATCCTGCTTTACCGCAAAGCCGTGGTTCTGGCTGGAGATCATCACGGTTTTTTTCTCCACATCCTGCACCGGGTGGTTAGCACCGTGATGTCCGAATTTCATTTTCTCGGTTTTCGCACCACAGGCCAGTGCCAGCAGCTGATGCCCAAGACAGATACCGAACAGCGGAATATCGGTTTCCAGCAGCTGCTTGATCGCCTCAATCGCATAATCGCAGGGTTCCGGATCGCCGGGACCATTGGATAAAAACACGCCGTCTGGTGACATTGCCAGCACATCGGCGGCCGGGGTTTTGGCCGGCACCACCGTAACACGGCAACCCCGATCCACCAGCATATTCAGAATATTGAATTTAATGCCATAGTCGTAAGCCACCACATGATAGGGCAGCTGTTTAACGTCGCGCTGTGCGTGCTGGTTACTGCCGATGTCCCAGCTGCCCTGAGTCCACTCAAACGGCTTATCAGTGGTGACCTGCTGCGCCAGATCCATGCCCTTCAGTCCAGCAAAGGCTCTGGCCTTTTCCAGCGCAGCTTCGGCGTCAATCTTATCGCCGGCCACAATACAGGCATTCTGTGCGCCTTTTTCACGCAGCAGGCGTGTCAGGCGGCGGGTATCAATATCGGCAATCGCCACCACATTATGCTTCTGTAGATAGTCCGGCAGGCTCATCTGATTACGCCAGTTGCTGGCCAGCGCTGGCAGGTCACGAATTACCAGCCCGGCCACATGCACACTTGCGGATTCTTCATCACCGTCACAGGTGCCGACATTGCCGATATGGGGATAAGTCAGGGTTACAATCTGTTTTGAATAGGATGGATCGGTGAGAATTTCCTGGTAGCCGCTCATTGCGGTATTGAATACGGCTTCGCCGATTGACTCACCGGAAACACCAATGGAACGCCCCCAGAACAGGCTTCCATCTGCTAACGCTAACAGCGCCTTTTGACTCATTATGCCTCCGCCGAACATACGAAACGGGAGCAGCGATAAATCGCTGCTCCCGTTTTCAGGATAGTGATGATTTCGCGTATTTTATAGGCAAAGCCGAATTTTTGCCATTGAAAATAAGCTGTCTTTACTAGAAATGAAAAAGCCGGAACAGAAACGTTCCGGCTTTAGGAATAATGGCGTCCCCAAGGGGAGTCGAACCCCTGTTGCCGGGATGAAAACCCGGTGTCCTAGGCCTCTAGACGATGGGGACGCTGTCACTACAGACGATCACTCGTTGAAGTGGCGCGAATTATAGGGAGCATTTAATTGCTCGTCAACACTCTATTACAAAAAATTAGCAGATACCAATATGCAGGAGACCTCTTGCAATCGCAGCCTCGCTTGCGTTAATGTTATCAGGCCGTTGTTTCAGGCGGCTCGCACGCGCAGTGGATGATGTTTCGTGCGACACAATTTATATGGAGATTTGAATATGATAAGAGTCAATACACTCGCCCGAACAAAACCTGCATGGAAAAAAACCACACGGGCAATACCCTGCCGGGCCAAACACCACCTCACACTATTCACCCTGGGGCTGCTGTCTGTTTTCAGCGTCTGCGGCATTAGCCAGGCGGCGACCGTCAGCGACTTGCTGATCAGTGAAATCATGGCTGACCCGGTCGCTGTAAGTGACAGCAATGGTGAATGGTTTGAACTGTTTAACCCCAGCAATGAAACCGTCAGCCTGGATGGCATTAGTCTGCACGATGATGGCAGTAACAGTGTACTGCTGTCCGGCAGCGGTCTGTCGATTGCCTCCGGCAGTTATTTTGTGCTAAGTCGCAATGGTGACAGCCTGACTAACGGCGGCTTCAGCGCCGACTATGTGTATGGCAGCGGCTTTACCCTGGGCAATAGCAGCGACGAGATTGTGTTTTCGGATGCTTCGGGCGAATTGCTGCGCTTCAACTACGGCAGTGGCTTTATCAGCAGTGGCGCCAGCATTGAGCTGATCAGCGACAGCATGCTAACCAGCAATTACGCCGCCTCGCTGACCGCATACGGTGACGGTGATTTTGGTACACCGGGCAGCGCCGGCAGCTATGCCTTTAGCGTTGAGCCGTCACCGGTGCCCTTACCCGGCGCCGTGTGGCTGTTTAGCTCTGGCCTGCTGGGACTGATCGCCGTACAGCGACGTCGTCGTTCACCTGCACCGGCATCATCAGCACGGGCCACACCACTGGCAACGTAAACGTCAACCTAACTAAATCACTCAATGCCCAACCACTGCGGGGCATTGAGTTTTATCAAGCATTCATGTTAGCGATCAGCTGCCACTATCCATCTTCGCCCAGGAATCACGCAACGTTACTGTGCGATTAAACACCAGGCCATCGGCCGAGTCTGTGTCACGACAGAAATAACCTTCCCGCTCGAACTGAAAACGCTCACCCGGCTCGGCTTCCGCCAGCGACGGCTCCAGCATACAAGCCTGCAATATCTGCAATGATTCCGGGTTAATGCGTTCTTTATAGTCCACGCCATCCTTGCCATCATCCGGTGTGGGGTGACTGAACAGGCGATCGTACAGTCGCACCTCGGCGGGTACTGCATGGGCAGCCGACACCCAGTGAATCACACCTTTTACCTTGCGCCCCTCCGGGTTCCTGCCCAGGGTGTCGGGATCATAGCTGCAACGCAGTTCAATCACCTCGCCCTGCGCATCCTTGATCGCCTCATCGCAGCGAATCACATAGCCGGAACGCAGGCGCACTTCGCCACCCAATACCAGTCGTTTGAACTTCTTGTTGGCCTCTTCGCGAAAATCCTCGCGCTCGATATACACCTCACGACTGAAAGGCAGCGCGCGCTTGCCAAAACTCTCATCCTGCGGGTGATTGGGCGAGCTGAGCTCTTCCATCTGGTTTTCCGGGTAATTTTCGATCACCACCCTGAGCGGATTCAGCACCGCCATACGCCGCGGCGCATGGGCATTCAGGTCATCACGGATGGTGGCTTCCAGCATACCCATTTCCACCGAGTTGTCCATTTTGGTGACGCCAATGCGGTGACAGAACTCGCGGATCGCCCAGGGGGTATAGCCACGACGACGCAGCCCGGCGATGGTGGGCATACGTGGGTCATCCCAGCCATGCACATGCTTCTCTTCCACTAGCTGGGTCAGCTTGCGCTTGCTCATCACCGTGTATTGCAGATTCAGGCGCGAGAACTCGATCTGCTGCGGATGGCAGTCAATGGAAATATTGTCCAGTACCCAGTCATACAGCGGGCGATGGTCGGCAAATTCCAGCGTACACAAGGAATGAGTGATGCCTTCCAGCGCATCGGAAATGGGATGGGTGTAATCGTACATGGGATAAATCGACCACTCGGCACCGGTCTGATGGTGAACCACGCCGTGACGAATACGGTACAGCGTGGGGTCACGCATATTCATATTGGGTGAGGCCATATCGATTCTGGCGCGCAGCACCCGGGAGCCATTGGGAAATTCACCGGCTTTCATGCGCGCAAACAGATCCAGATTTTCCTCCACCGAACGCTCGCGGTAAGGGCTGGGCTTGCCGGGCTCGGTGAGCGTGCCGCGGTATTCACGGGTCTGTTCCGCGCTCAGGTCGCACACATAGGCCTTGCCCGCGCGGATCAGTTCCTGCGCAAATTCATACAGTTTGGGAAAGTAATCCGAGGCATAATACAGACGATCCTGCCAGTCGAAACCCAGCCAGTGCACATCGTCCTGAATGGCACGCACAAAATCGACGTTTTCCTTTTCCGGATTGGTATCATCAAAGCGCAGATTGCAGGTACCCTGATAATCCTCGGCAATGCCGAAGTTAAGCACAATCGATTTGGCATGACCAATGTGCAGATGACCATTGGGCTCAGGCGGAAAACGCGTCGCCACGCGACCGTTGTTTTTATTATGGGCCAGGTCATCATCAATGATATGACGAATAAAATTGCTGGTTCTGGAACCCTCTTCAGTACTCATGCTGGTTTAATACCCATAAAAGTTGCGGTGGACAATAGGGCGGGATTTTAACAGAAACCTCTCGGAGTCGTTAGTCGTTAGTCGTTAGTCGTTAGTCGTTAGTCGTTAGTCGTTAGTCGTTAGTCTTTGGTCTCTGGTCTTTGGTCTTTGGTCTTTGGTCTTTTGACTAAAGACTCTGGACCAACAACTAACGACTCCGATCAAGGTACTTCATCAGCGCAGTCAACATCGCGGAAATCTGGTTTGTATCGTCAATCCAGCGGGAGCCTAAGGGCTTCCTGATGTAACCGATCTTGATACCAATATATACTTGTGCACGCAGCTCGGCACAGGAACCTCTGGCATAATTCAGGAAATTGCGCTTATCCCGGTCAGTTTCTCGACCGAAGCCCTCAGCAATATTACTGGGAATCGACAACCCGGATCGGGTAATTTGATCTTTGAAACCATAATCCTTTAAATCAATAAGTTGCCGATAAATATCAACAGATAAGTTCGAAGAGCGTTTCAAGACATCCATATCCTCAAAGCGCATAATACCTCCTTTAGTAAGTCCTTAGTCATTAGTCCCTAGTCAGTAGTCGACTAAATGACTCTAGACCAACGACTAACGACTAACGACTAACGACTAAATACTACACCTTCCAGCTGTCGTATTTCTGCTCCCACTCCCATGCATGACGGATAATGCTCTCAAGGTCAGTATACTCAGGCTTCCACTCCAGCTCTTTCTGCAGCAGGGTTGAATCAGCCACCAGGCGTGCCGGGTCACCACTGCGGCGTTCACCGGTTTGTACGGTAAAGTCATTACCGGTTACCTGTTTGGCCACATCAATTACCTGCTTGATTGAATAGCCCTGACCATTACCCATATTGTAGGCCCGGCTGTCACCGCCGGCGACCAGGTGTTCAAGTCCCAGCAGGTGCGCGCTGCACAGGTCGTTAATATGAATATAATCACGCACACAGGTGCCATCCTCTGTGTCGTAATCCGTACCGAACACTGTAATAGAGTCACGACGTCCAGACGCAGCCTGCAATACCAGCGGTATTAAATGGGTTTCGGGAATATGTCGTTCACCCAGTTCGCCTTCAGGGTCCGCACCAGCGGCATTGAAGTAACGTAGTGAAACCGACCTGAGCCCATATGCCTGGTCATAATCCTGCAGAATCTGCTCGACCATCAGCTTGCTATGACCATACGGATTAATTGGTTTCTGCAGGTGAGCTTCATCTATCGGCGTATATTCGGGTTCACCAAAGGTCGCGGCTGTAGAAGAAAAAATAAAACTGCGAATACCATGCTCGAGCATCGCATCCAGCAATGTCTGTGTGTTACAGACATTATTACGGTAGTACATCGATGGCTTCTCAACCGATTCACCTACCTGAATATAGGAGGCAAAATGCATCACCCCATCGAATGCATATTTTTTAAACAACTGATCAAGCAATAAGGAATCAGCAATATCGCCTTCAACAAACTCGCCATATTTAACCGCATCACGGTAACCGTTTGAAAGATTATCCAGCGTGACCACATCATGCCCGGCTTTTGCCAGCATCTTCACCATATGTGAGCCGATATAGCCCGCACCGCCAACCACTAATACTTTCATTTTTATGCCTTTTTAGTATGCATTTTTATTGATAAAGCCCTTGAAAATTGTCAGCAAAATAATTTTAAGGTCGAACCAGAGTGACCAGTTTTCTATGTAATAGAGATCATATTCGATACGTTTCTGCATTTTTTCCAGGGTATCAGTTTCACCCCGCAAACCGTTTACCTGCGCCCAACCAGTAATGCCCGGTTTAACCATATGCCGAAGCATGTAACGGTTAACCTGATCCTTGTACAAGTCATTATGCTGCAGTGCGTGTGGACGAGGTCCGACGATCGACATACGACCTTGCAAGACATTATAGAACTGTGGCAGCTCATCAAGACTGGTTCTGCGTAAAAACGCGCCTATTCTGGTAACACGTGTGTCGTTCTTACAAGCCTGGGTAATTTGCTCATCCTCACAATGCACTTTCATGGTACGAAACTTATACACATTAATAATTCGCCCATCCCAGCCATGGCGCTTTTGTTTGAACAGGGCCGGACCATGAGAGGTTGATTTTATCGCAATAAAAATCAACAACAACAGTGGGCTGATAAGTATAAAGATCAGAAGACCCAATACACGATCCTCAATCGCCTTAACGATTTGATTGCCACCCAACATGGGTGTATCAGACAGATTTACTGCTGGCAAACCGGCAATCTCTGTCATCGAATGATTGAGCAGCGTAAACCCAAAAATATCAGGTATGAATTTTATATTCACAGTCTGGTGACGCAGCGCATACAACAATTCCTTGACCCGTTTTTCCGCTCGCATTGGCAGGGCTATCCAAACCTCATCAACTTTATGATCTTCAACAAACCTATCCACACAAAGGAGGTCGCCAACAACCTCATAACCATTGATAGACTGACCATGAAGCCGCATGTTGTCGTCAAACAAACCCAACACCTTAAAACCGGTCCATGGTGAGTCTGCTACATTAGATGACAGCCTTTTACCTAGGTCACCCGCACCTACGATCACCACGCGCCTGTAATTCTTACCCTTTTTACGCTGATACTGCAGAAACCCATATATACACATCCGAGATACAAGCAGGAATAACAACCCAGACACCATCCACAACCCAAGCCAGAGCCGCGAATAGTCAGAAGACATCTTCATACCAAACAGGATAACAATCATCACAACAACAACTGTTAACCATGACAAGAATACAACCCTAGCTTGCTTAACAAGACTTTGACCACGCCAGGAAGAGTACATACCGAATAGAGGAAAAACTATAACCACGCAGAGAACAGCAAACAAAACCAATAATCGATAATCCTTCGGCATTGTGGGCGCATCTACTGAAAATCTAATAAGGTAGGAGATAAATGCCGACAGAACTACCATAGCTGGATCTGATAAGCGTGAAAACAGGCCAAAAAAACCTGAGTAGCTTTTGAAAAGATTATCCTTAAACATAGTTAGTTATTCCGTTGGTTATTCTAGCCATAGCAATAAGCACTGCACATCCGAGCCCATATTCTAAGAATATTAGCATACACCAACTAAACACAACCACTAGTACCATTTTAACATACACGCACAGCTATATATTACACTTACCAGTAACCGAACCTGGACGCTACTTCTTGATATAAAGACTCAGAGAACTTTAGTGACTCATTCGAGTTACCCACAGAAGCTTTTAGCTTAGTCAGATTATTTAAAAAATCTCGAAGCTCATGTTCATCCCATGCGACATAACACCCATTTTTACCAAGAAATCTATTGCAAGTAGAAATCTGATGATCATTACGGTGCTCCGATAAGCTAGCTTTTCGCGGCATTACAACAACTGGTATGTGATATAACAAACATGAGATTATCGTACCCATTCCAGCATGCGAAACCACATAATTACTGGAGCTAAATACTGAATTATATTCACCGGGCTTTAAAAAATCTGTGTAAGAAAAGTTTTTTGGGTGGTAATTGGACTTACCGATTTGAGCAAATATCTTTACATTTTGATTATCTAATGACCAATCATCTACCTCCTTAATAAGGCGATCGAAGCCTAACTGTGTCCCAACTGTTAAAAAAATCATATCACAGCCCCAAAATAATCAGCTCCATTTTCTTTTGCCACATCTTCCCACTGCGATACCCATATATCAGAAAACTTCTTCGCAAGACGCCCTGACGCGGAAATGCTACTTCCATTAGCAATACTATCGACCCAGACAGTTTTAGATCGAAGAATAAGCTTGCCAAGCACTATAAAAATAACACCTGGCAGCGCGCCAGTTGAAACTATCAATTGAGGCCTAACATAAATCAATATTGCCAATGCTTTTACAATTGTAAGTGGCAATGCTAATAAATTGCCCCTACTTACATCATTTACACTAAAGTAACGAACACAGTCTACTGCGCCGGCCAAATCAGAATTTGTTGAACAAAAATATGACTTATATTTATTTATAAATGGGCGTAGACAAAGCAACTGGACCCAATGACCACCTTCAGACGCTACAGCAAGCACCCTGACTTTACTTGCATTATTTTTTACCATTTCACTTATGCCCATAATATTGCGCAAAGTGGCTTACATGTGAAACCGACTCTGCGCAGACCTTCACTTTTTAATTAACTTGTACAGCTCAGCAGCCAAAGCCTTTCCCACAATCTCTTTATCGTATAACCTAGCAGTTCGTATTGCATTATTAGACATTATATTTTTTTCTACATCACTTAAAGAAGCATACTTCAAGAACAGAGCTGCCAACTGTACAGCATCACCTGGCTCAAACAAGAAACCGTTAACACCATCTTCCACATAGGTCTTTATACCCCCAATCCTTGAACCCAAAACAATCGTACCACAAGCCATTGATTCAATACCTACCAACCCAAGACTTTCTCTCAACATGGAAGGAAAAACAAAAACATCAAACTGACAAAACAACTCAGATAGTGCCATCTGTGACTTAGACCCCAAGTAAGTGACATATGCATCAAGCTCCAATTCTTTTATAGCTTTGTAAAGAGAACTTTCCTGTGATCCGCCACCAACTATAACAGCTTTGAACTTAATTCCAGGGTTATTTTCTTTGAAAATGGATAACGAATTCAAAAACACATCCCAGCCTTTTCCTTCTTCAATTCGCGACACATAACCGAAACACAACCCAGATTCAGACCTTTCATTTTCACGACGATTAAAAATAGATAGATCAACACCTCCAGATGGAGATACAAAAATATTTGAATGATGATATTTATTATCAACAATCCTTTTAAAATAGTCTGAAGGAACAACAAGCATTGAGGATTTCTTAATCGAATAATGATTTAGTTTCAATATTAATTTAGAGAATATATTCCTCGGCAAAAGATCACTTCCGTGAACATTAATAACGACTGGCCTATCTAAAAAGGGCATTATGGGAAGAAAAGGAAGTAATGAGTGTGATATGTAATGCACATATATTAAATCAACATCTTTAGCAAAAGCAGACTTATATATATGATAAAAGAAAATAATATACTTATTTATTTTAGAAAAGAGATCACCCCCTTCACATTTAATAACTGCCTTTCTAAAGAAAACACCCCGCTTAAGCATATCCACTTCAAAGTTTTTCACAAAAATACCGTAAGATGGGGTTTTTTCTGACGGATACATATTTGAAATAAGTAGAATATTAATTTAAACAACCCTCTTTCTATTTCTATGCATTCCTAGAGCAAATAGCGCCGCAATCAGCGGTCCCGCTACGCCACTATAAACTATATGACCAGCTGTAGAACTAGCGCCCATTAATAATAAGACCATGAAAGAAACATACAGCCTATATTTTTTTCCACCTCCATCAAACAGACAAGAGGAAAAAATGTACAAAAAATAACCATAGACGATAAGCAAACCTACAACCCCGTACTTTATTAGCATATCAACAGGGTCTAATTCTGAAATAACAAGTGTTGACTTACCAAATAAAATCTCAATAATTGACTGACTACTAACAAAAACATTTAAAAGATCAGCTGCTCTTACATCCCTACCACTCAATATAAATGTTATAAAATCAAATTTATTATAAAGATAGACAAGTCGTCCCATTAGATTCATTTCATAAAGCACAAAGTAAATAGCGACAACAAAAACCAAAGGAAACATTAATAACGTCAACATTGCGAACAAGGATTTTCTCGTAGAAATACGCATACGACCAAACCTACCAGCAAGGCCTACAAACGGAAATAAAACGAACATGAGCAATGAAGACAAGACCGCCAATTTAGTTGTAGCCAACAAGCTCATAGAAATAAATAACAAACCAAACACAAAGTATTTAACAAAGTTATTATTCTGTATATAGACCATAAGAACTATACCCGCTGATGCTATTAGAGCGCCAGCTACCTCATTGCCCGCATAAAAAAAACCTCTCGAGCCTATCGAACCATTGCCACTTGTGTACTGGGCATAACCCAGGCCCGCCATACCTAAAAGCAAATTAATTGATAGTATCAAAAACGAGATCAGCGCAAAAAAAACTATCTTCTTCTCAGCATTAGCATCGTTTTTTAAAAATTCTAGAAAGAATTGATAATAGATTACAATTGCAAAAAACCTGACAATGAAAATAATACTATTTCCTGCTTCTACAAATGATTCAGCGCTCATAAAGTGAATAAGCAAATAACTAGCAACCAACATCATTACCAAAACAATTAATGTTGAATTCCGAATATATACAATCGAAATAGCAAGAATAATTAGCTTATATGGAACTGATATGGAATAAAACCCTTCTCTAATAATAACACCATTAACTGAATCAATAAGAAGATATGCATACAACATATAAAGAATGACAGTATGAGTATTGAATCTAAACATGTGCTTGCTGACTTTCACTATATTCTCAAATTATATTTCATATGTGCCAGTGACCAGCACAATTTAATTAATAGAAAAATAATAACTCTATTCGTTCTTTATTCACTAAAGCTAAGACAACATGAGCAAAGTTAAACACTAAGATACAATAAACAGGGCATAATGTGTCGAAATTTATATGTTAAAAAATAGAGTGTAACTCTATTTTATAACAGCAATTTAATTGCAAAATCATTCTCAGCTTAAACAGCACAGTACCCTTAATAATCGACGGTGACTCTTGTAAATCATGAAGCCTATATCTTTCAAACGACCAGCTCGAGAAAACATAGTCATATGCGCATACAATATCTTCAGAGCATCCCAGTGACTCGAGCATCTGCAGCTCCATAATTATAGATAGACGGATACATAAATTGAGAAGTCTTATACATTTTTATAGAGCCTTTAAACATATACTGATTAACATGAGCTGTATAACCGTATATTTTAGATATTAAGTTGCTTCTAGCAATACATAAACCTACTTGAGCACCCTATTATAAATAATCAGGTTAACGCACTTCATTAAATAAAATACTATTACAGAAGGTCATGTCCTATATATTTCATCTGAGTCGAACGCAGAAAATAACCCTTATTAGCCAGCCCAAATGTGTATTTCATATACTCTAAAATCGCGTCCTGTATGTGTCTTAGCCAAATTACCAGCCCCTAAAAACATAGACTTGAAACGCTAGAGGTCACTTACAGGCCAAAACGTAATTTGGCATTGGTTTGCAAGTTCAAACGAAACATATCTTATTCAGTAAACTTAAAACACTTCGTAAAATACACGGATCACGGTTAAGCCCTCACCATAGATTAACATTGCACATCTTATCAGCTATCATGACCAGCTATCTTTTAACTTAACAACATATTTGTTTCTAAATAACCTAGATGAAATCCTATCAAACGGCCCAGGGCGGTACGCCTTAATAAACACTCCACTTTTGCTAAGAGTCCTATCGAACCGAGCAGACGCATGCTCACTAATTGATGGTGCAAAACCGTACTTTTTAAGCACAAGTTCTCTTGCTTCGCATAATGCCGACATATTCTGACTATAGTAGTCAGATGCCATCACATCCTTTATTAAAGCGAGGCTATACTTATAATCATTTAAGTCCACATTGATATAACTTTTTGACGGAAAATATTTATCAATATTCTTACACCCATAATAGATAGGGTATGTGTAGGAAAGAAAACAATCTGAGATTTTTTCAGTCCAGTAATCATTTTTGGCTGTATTCTCTATCGCAACTGAATATTTATAAGGGTAAAGCCCCATCCACTTATCGACAATAAAATTATAACCTTTACCATAAAAATCTATCTCCAGCTCGCTTTCTAAAAACTCTTTAAACCGTAACCTCTTATAATGCCCCAGCAAACTGACATTCGAGCTTATTACTCCAGAAATCTGTCTAGTTTTTGCACTACTGGCAGTTTCTAAGTCTAGTGAACTCAGTTCTGAATAATTTCTCCTTACATGCCAGCCCAGAGCTGGCTGACAAACAGAGTCAGCAACTTCACGCAAGTGCGATAATATTTTATAACCTCTATATTGATACATAAATCTATTATTTATCAGATCACCTGGCTCCTGATGAAGCACAAAAACATTCTCTGGATTACACACAACCTTTTTATTAAAAGGCGAGTAGTTCAGAATGACCACACCATCAAATTCACCTTCGTTCTTCAGACTAAACTCTACGTCACCCCATATCATCTTTTCTTCTTCGGGAAAATATCTAGAGAAGTTGTCATTATAGTTAGATAGTAATAATACTCTTATCATAAAAACTCATTCCTTTACATGCATGTGCGACTTTTATTCAATTCATGTTAAATGCGCACAAGACATTGGAAAACGCTACTTCATCTTTGCATTATTCACCAACACCCTTCTTTCTTTTTCAAGAGCAGACAGCTCCTTAGCCTCATGAATGGTATCTGGTGCCACATAATACATATTCAAAAACCTATCACGCCAAGTCCGCCCTAGCATATCTATAGGCACATATATATCATGGTGATATCTCAGCAACTTTCTTGCTGCTGTATTTGTAACGACATAAGCCGCTGTACCCCAAACCGTTCTAGTACCAATATGATATATATACTTACCAATACGCCCTAAAGGAACCCCGTCTATTAGAAACCGATTTTTACCTCTTTTATATAGAAAAAAAAGATCCCATAGATTCTTATTAACCACTTCACTAACTAGAGAACAGATATCTTTATCGAGGACTTTAACGTCATCTTCTAAAACCAGTGCGTAAGCGATATCCTCATTGATTATTTTTTGATATATCATCATATGTGACAGATAACAGCCAACTTCACCTGCTGACATTTCTCGGCCCAAGCGCCTCAATGCTTTATTCTTGTCATATCCCGCATCAACAAGGCTTAATTTCTTACCATCAACCGCTTCAATAAACTCAAAATCACCTAAAATTGATGAATTATTCTCAATAAATAAGTCTTTCTTATATTTATCACGTTTAAGATTTACTACAAATATCTTAATGTTATTCATATGGAGTTAAAATATAGTCCTGCGTGAGTTCAAGCATTGTATCAAGATTACTTTCATCCACCTTCACGCCAGATGCTGTTGTAAATAGATATTCATGCTCTCTAGCCCAATGCAGATAGTCTTTCGCCTCGTATGGATATGGCCTTATATTATCCGAGTGCACCTCCAGGAAAATAACCGGTGCACACTGTGCGACAAAGTCTTCAGCTCCTCTTAATATCCATAGCTCGGCACCCTCAGTATCCATCTTCATCACCTTGATATCCGGTCGATTTTTAGATTGCCACCAGTCATCCAGTTTCAACGTCTTAACTTTGATCGTAGTTGTTTTCCCAGATCGACCCGTATCAAAAATACCATTACCCGAAGTATGCGCTGCAGAATGCACTGCAAACTCAACCTCACCATTCTCAAAACTCAGCGCACTGGTATTAAGATCTATACTACCATCAAGCTGATTCTCGCTGATTGTTTTCTGCAAATACCGCACTGCATCTGGACTCGGTTCGAACGCGTAAATCTTTATTCCCTTTACTGCATCCAGTATATTGCAGCTTATCAACCCAATGTTCGCCCCTATATCAAGAAAATATTTGCTGTTTTTATTCAACAGCTCTTCGATCAGGCTTTCACTAAACTCTTCTTCGTAAACACCATCCACGAGCACTCGATCAATAATACTCGTTCCTTTGCTGTAATAAACATCAACGCCTTTGTACCTTATTTTTTTCTCACCATCACCAAATCTATTCCCTAAAAGTTTTATTCTTTTCAGTCTATTCAATATCTTTTTATACAGTTTTTTAATCATAGGCCTCATCTTTTTTGGCACAACATGTCTTACAATTTTTTTCGACTTATGTGGGAACACCCTGGCTTCATATTTTAGCAATGCATATAACCTCGCCAGAATGCTCTGCTTCCTGTACACAGAATCAATCAAACTGATATCATACTTATCCTTTGCTTCATTCCTGTTACTCTTCATCTTCCTTATACGACCCAATGAAAGAAATTTCACATTTTCATGCCAGAAGTAATTCTCAGGATCATAGATCAACTCATCCACAGCGCACTGGTGATACTTAAGCGCTTCATTGTGTGGCGATATATATTTGTTGTCTATATCCAGTGTTTTTACGGCATAAAGGTAATCAAGATCATTGCACTCCCTGAGACCATATGCCGACAATACCGCGCTCGTATCAACAACATAATCTTCCTCGCTTCCCGGGTTTTTCTCAAGACTCTCTCTAAACTCAGAAAACAACCTCATAAAACGATCATACTGATATGCTCGTGAATAATTAACAAAATACACACTGTTCTGGTTTAATAATGCACGGCTAAGCCTTACAACCTCTTCCTTAGTATCAGTAATGTGTATTGAGTCATTTCCCACATCAAATAAACCGCGCACCTTCTCTTTCAAAGAAAGCACTTCATCAAGAGAACCTCCTTCAAACCATATGAACTCAACATCATTCCCTTGTTTCATCTTAGATACGATATGGTATTCAGCTCCACGAAAACCATCAGATTTATCACCAATCCAGGGCTCATTTTTATACAACTGCATGAACAGGTTCTTCAACCCATTCTTGCTAAAACTAATTTTTTTACTATAAACAATACCCTTATCCGCAGATATAATCGATTTTATTTTATTCAGGTCATTGAATGCGGAAGGAAATACACAGGCCACATATATGTTATTTTTTGCATATGCTATCTGCAATGCCATATAGTCAAGGTATTTTTCATCCAAAAGGCTATTTTTAAAGAACTCATAATCATAATTCCGACCTGAAATAGTCAATACAATCACATGCACCTTAAGACCCAATGCCGCCGCGGCACCGACCCGATGACTACCATCGATGATCGCACCTTCCCTATCAACGGGAACAATTGATTTAGCATAACTAAAGCCGTTTTTCGCAAGGTCATCGATTAAATCATCAAAACTGTCCCTATAATCATAGTAGCCTGTTTTGCCACTATAATCGCCCTCTTTGAATTCTCCTTTACTCCATACTTTCAAATGTTCATAGTACACATCATGATCGAACTTACTTCCCCTTCCCTCATGCCTCGCTTTGGCATAGGCATATTTAGCCAGCAAATCAAATCGTTTGTTATGCAGCAACTGCCTGGCATCAACCTCATAAACTTTATATTCGGCATCTTTCAACCCGCCTATAAGATCTACAAGAAATGGGTTCAATAACTTTTCTGCTTCTGATTTGTTTTTAACGTCAACCACCATATCGAACATCTTATACAACCTTATATAAACTCAAAGCCACAACAATCCAGACAGCCACCATTGTATATAATAATATTTTCTCTTTATAAAAACCGATAACACTTTGATATCTGGAAAACAATAGATCATTTATCAGGTTGAATATAATAGAAATCAACACCCAGTAGATCACAGCATCCTCTAGAGAACTTAAAGAGCCTACGTATAACCCAACTATAGTTGCTACTGATCTGACTACCGCGTAATAACTATAGATATGACTAAAACCTACTATCTTGGAAATTTCATTATTAATACCTACTGCATAAGCCGTTGCTATAGAAAGTGAAAATAGCTGAATGATGTCTATCGCCTCAAGCCATTTATCTCCCAGCACCAAAGGTACCAATACCGGCATCAAAAAATAAGCAGCTATACTACCCATTAGGGTAGTCATCATTATCGCATTATAATATCGCTTATAATATTTACTAATGCTCTCTGGATCCCTCGCCAGACTGGTAAATGCGACTTGCTGTATTTGTGGAAAAATACTCGATGGAATGGTTAGTGTTAATTGACTCGACATAGAAAACACGCCCGCCCCATGTGCTCCTATGTTTTTACCCACAACAAGCGAACTGGCACCCTGAACCAAAAAACCGCTAAATGACTGCACAATCACATGCTTAGCCACTTTGAACAATCTAGCTATCAGCCTAGCATTTAGATATAACTTCGGCATCAAACTATACATAAATGTAAAAAACAACGTACTTATAAGTTGTGAACCGAGATATGCATATACAAGCGAATAAACACCAAAATCGTTCATTGCAAGGGGTATTGCTATACAAGCAAATGATATAGAGGGAATTAACTGCCTATAAAAAAGCAATTTATAGTTGTTCTCTTTCAGGTATTCGGTAATAACTGGATCCTGAAATGCGAAAAGGAAAAGTGCACCCATCATCAGGCTTACTATATGGCCGAAATCATCTATATCAAAAAATGACTCGATATGGCCTGATATCAATATTGTAATTAAAAATAAAACAACTGCCGTAATCAGCTGCACGGTAAATTGCAATGAGTAATAATCCTTTTCTTCGCGATTTACTATAATTGCATGCTGCAAACCCAGATCCTTTACAATCATAGCAAGCAGCATGATGGACATAGCTATTGCATAGGTGCCGTATATTTCAGGCCCCAGTAGCCTTGCTATTATTAACTGAGAAAGAAAAGCCACACCCTTAGAGATTAAAGAGCCACTAGCATTCCATAATGAATTTTTTATTAGGCTCACGTTTGCAGAATGCTTTATCGTTGAGTGTTGTTTAAGCCCGTAATAGTGAGATTATAAATGCTTGATTACATTAAAAAATACTGCGCTTCGGGCTGCCGTCCACCTACAACTTAATCAGCGAATTAAAAAACAGTAATAACAATCCGTATTATTTGCTGTGCTCCGTCACCATTTCAGGTGGAACCAGAAAAAGACTTGCCAGCATAATCAAGGTGACATTATAGGTATAAATAGGTATAAATTTGGTGGAGCTAGGCGGGATCGAACCGCCGACCTCAACACTGCCAGTGTTGCGCTCTCCCAGCTGAGCTATAGCCCCAAATTGAAACGCGATTCTATAGACAATAAAGCATAAAGTCGAGTGTTATTAGGTATTTAGCCGTCATTTTATGTGTTTTCGTGATCAATTACTCGCCAGCCTGCTTCTTGCCTATAAAATCTATTGCCTGATCCAGCCTGGCCAGGGTTTTTTGTTTACCTAACAGTTCCAGCGTGATATCAATTGACGGCGAATTACCAGTCCCGGTCACGGCCAGACGCAACGGCTGCCCTACCTTACCAAACCCCACTCCCAGTTTTTCAACCGTGGCCTCTACCACGCCGTGGATGGCATTCGCTCGCCAGTCTTCCAGTGAGGCAAACTGCTGCTTCAGTTCTGCCAGCACCGCTGCGGTGTCAGCCTTGAACTGTTTTTTCACCGCTTTGGCATCATAGTCACTGAAGTCTTCATAGAAGAAACGGCTGCTGTCCACCATTTCCACCAGTGTTTTACAACGCTCCCTGAGCTGCTCAACAACATCCGTCAGCTTGGGGCCGTTTTCTATATCAATGCCGTGCTCCAGCATATAAAACGCCAGCTGCTCTGCTACATAAACAGGCTCGAGTTTGATCATATACTGCTGGTTAAGCCACTGTAATTTCTCGACATTCAGGCTGGACGAGGACTTGTTGATGTCCTTGATGTCGAACTTTTCGATCATTTCATCCAGTGTAAATATCTCCTGGTCGCCATATGACCAGCCCAGGCGCACCAGGTAATTGATCATCGCCTCGGTTAAATAGCCTTCCTCATGGTACTGCATCACACTAACCGCACCGTGGCGCTTCGACAGTTTCTTGCCATCCGGCCCGTTAATCATCGGGATATGCGCATATTCCGGGATGTGAGCCCCCAGCGCCGTGAGGATATTTATCTGACGTGGGGTATTATTCAGGTGATCATCACCGCGTATTACATGGCTGATCTGCATATCCCAATCGTCAACCACCACGGTGAGGTTATAGGTCGGGTTGCCATCGGAGCGCTCGATAATCAGGTCATCCAGTTGCTGATTACTCACTACCACCCGGCCGCGCACATGGTCATTTATCACCACATCACCGTCCAGCGGGTTTTTAAAGCGCACCACCGTATCATCTGCTGCCTGCAAGCCCTTGTCCCGGCAGCAGCCATCATATTTCGGCTTCTGCTTATTGGCCATCTGCTCTTCACGCATTGCATCCAGTCGTTCCCTGGAACAGTTACAGTAATAGGCGTCGCCCTGCTCCAGCAACTGCTGAATCACTTCTTTATAGCGATCATAGCGCTGCGTCTGGTAATACGGTCCTTCATCATGCTCCAGACCCAGCCACTCCATGCCGTCGGTAATCGCATCCACCGCTTCCTGGGTCGAACGTTCACGATCTGTGTCTTCAATGCGTAGAATAAACTCGCCGCCCATTTTTTTAGCATACAACCAGGAAAACAGCGCCGTACGAGCCCCACCGATATGCAGGTAACCGGTGGGGCTGGGGGCGAAGCGAGTACGTACTTTCATAATTCAGACCTTGGATGTGTTTAAGCGAGCTATTTTGCACTGTCAGCGCCCCGCCCGCCATTGAAAACAGCCAGTAGAGCAGCAAAATCAGCATTCTCAGTATGCGCCGAGGGCGCGTATATCACCAAATACCTGCTATAGAATCAAGCCGTTGGTTGATTTTAATTATTTTTAACACAGGGTTTATGCTACATTTCCGCTCAATTAGAAAAAGCATATAAAATCACACAGTTAAAGCAACCCTAATATTGAGCCTATGAACGACAACGAATCACAACAACTAAAACCGGTATATATCCACGAAGCCTATGCCACTCACGACGATGAAATCAGTTTGGTTGATCTGGCGCTGGTGCTGGTGCGCCGCAAGACAATCATTCTGGCTATACTCAGTCTGTTTATTGTCGCCGGTATCGCACTTGCGTTAACGTCCGAAAAAAAATACGATTACCGCAGCTCAATTGAAATTGGCACCCAGATGATTGATGGTCATATGAAGCCCATAGAGTCCCCTTCATCCCTGCTGGCCAAGGTAGATTATAGTTTTATTCCAAAAACACTCCATCAATACCAGCAACAAAACCCCGAAGATGAAAAAACCTACGAAATTACCGCCAGCAACCCCAGTGGCAGTTCTATAATTACCCTCAGCATGTCAGCCGCAGATAACCAGTCTGAACTGATTCATGGCTTTATTAAAAGCATCACCCAGTACATATTGCAGGAACATAATGAGCTGTTTAATACGCTGAAGGAAACGCTGGAATTGCAGTTAACACAGGCCACTAACCGCCTTAGCAGCATGGGCAATAGCTCTGAAAACCTGGCAGAGAAAAACAGCCTGCAGGATAAAATCGACAGCTACCTGTCGCAACTGGCCAATTTACGCGGCACCAGGGTCATTTCACAGCCGATGAAATCACAGAAACCCAGCGGCACCAGCCGCAAACTGATTGTGGTGATTGCCGCATTTGCCGGCCTGTTTATCGGTGTTTTTGCCGCGTTTTTTATTGAATTCGCTGGAAAAGTCCGGGAAAAGAAAGCCGAACTGAATCTCTCCTGATTACCCGGCAATAGCAGAAGCTGGCGAGCATACACCCCGGCTCAGCCAGCCTCTGATCAACCGGAACCAACCCACCATGCCGCAAATCAACCGCCAACAGTTAAGCCAGCAGCTACAGCAGTGGGCCAGAGAACTGGGCTTTCAGCAGCTGGCGATCAGTGACATTCAGCTTGATGCGGCGGAAAGCAATTTGCTCAACTGGCTGGAGAAAGGCTACCACGGCGAAATGGACTATATGCTGCGCCATGGCACCCGGCGCAGCCGCCCGGCGGAGCTGGAGCCGGGTACGCTCAGTGTGATTTCACTGCGCATGGATTATTTTCCACCCGAAGCCACAACTATCAAATCCGTATTGAATAAGCCCAAACTGGGGCTGATTTCCCGCTATGCCACCGGGCGCGATTACCACAAGCTGATTCGCAAACGACTGCAGAAACTGGTGGATAAAATGCAGGCCGAGATCGGTGCGTTTGGTTACCGGGTGTTCACCGACAGCGCACCGGTACTGGAAAAGGCACTGGCTGAAAAGGCCGGTCTCGGCTGGATTGGTAAACACACCAACCTGATAAATCGCCAAACCGGCTCCTGGTTTTTTCTCGGCGAAATCTATACCGATCTGCCACTGCCAGTAAATGACACTCCTGCCGAAAACCACTGTGGTACTTGCCAGGCCTGCATCGACATCTGTCCCACGCAGGCCATAGTCGCCCCCTATCAGCTGGATGCGCGACGCTGTATTTCCTATCTCACTATTGAGCTTAAATCCGCAATACCCGTCGAGTTTCGCAAGGCCATCGGTAACCATATCTACGGCTGTGATGACTGCCAGCTGGTGTGCCCGTGGAACCGTTTCGCCAAAGCCAGTGATGAAAAAGATTTTGAAGTACGCCATGGCCTGGATGCCCCGGACTTATTGGCCTTATTCACCTGGAGCGAAACCGAGTTTTTGCAGAAGATGGAGGGCTCCGCGATTCGCCGCATTGGTTATATGCAGTGGTTACGAAATATAGCGGTGGCGATTGGCAATATACCGCCGAAGAACGAAAGACATCGACGGCAGTTGATACAGGCGCTTAAAGACAAACGCACCTGTGCAAACGAGATGGTGCGGGAACATATTGACTGGGCTTTGCGAGAACTGCAAAAGTGATAGTCCGCAAATGAATGCGGACTACAAATCAATCTTCTTCGCCTGGCCATTGCCTGGCCGTATGCACAACGTTCAGTACCTGCACCAGGTCGCCCACCACTTCATAAACCAGCATATAGTGCCGATGAGCTACCAGCTCCAGCGTACCCGGCACACGACCAGTTCGCCCACTTAGGGGCTGATCGACCAGGCGACTGGCCTTCTCTGAAAACAGCTCATCGAGGGCCAGCGCGGCTGTGGGGTTATCGGTCTCTATGTAATCGTAAATATCGCTACGGTCCTGTATCGCCTCAGGCGTCCAGTACAGCTCCATCATTTATCCGCTTCAAGACGGGCACGAGTGGCAGCACGGCGAGCCGCAAACTGGGCTTCAACATCTGCTGCAGGAACCAGGTGCCCTGCCTTAGCTGAAGCCCGAGACTGTTCCACCCTGGTATTCAGCCAGGCGTCATAGTCCACCATTTCCTGTTGCTGTTGCACATAATCCCGCATGAAGTCACGCAGGAGCTGCGCTCCAGTGCGGTCACGGGCCTTAGCTACCGTGGCGAATTCGTTTTTCAGAGCCTCATCGACCCGGAAGGTAAATGTTGCTTCGCTCATGTCACCATCCCCATGTGTTACACAGTAAATACAGTGTAGCACGCAAACCGATCATGCTGAAATTATCTTTAAAGCCCACTGGGCAGAGTAGTGCGAACCCTTACAAGACAAACGCGCCCTGGTGAACGAGAGATGATGCAGGAGCATATCGACTGGGCGCTGGGGGAACTGCAAACTGGGTAGTCCGCAAATGAACGCAATTTTTAGATGCCGTAGCTGGAACTTTCGTCGCACGCCTCTACTTCAAGCTCGACTGCATTATTCGTTTGAGGCCAGACCTGAAAGCCAAAAGCTGAATCTTTAAAAACGCCTGTTTGCTTTTATTTATTCCGCACAACCTGTGCTCCACCCTTCGGGCCGAGCATTCGCTCGTTCAAAGTGCTCCTGCACTTTAGTGCGGACTATAAATCAATCTTCTTCGCTTCAACGTCATTAAAATACACATCCTTGCGGTAATTAATCAGGCCATTGGTGGATGAATCATGGTGTGTCGCCGGTTCGCGGTGTGACAGATCCTGCTGTATCTGTCCGGCAAGTACTTTGCCATATTCGACGCCCCACTGATCGAAGGAATTGATATTCCACACCACCCCCTGCACAAACACCTTATGTTCATACATCGCCATGATCGCCCCCAGGGTTTTCGGGGTAAGGCGCTCAAACATAATGGTATTAGTGGGTTTATTGCCTTCGAATACCTTGTGCTCGATCACTTCCTCGATTTCCAGGTCACTCTTGCCCGCAGCCTTCATTTCCTCCACCGCTTCACTGTAGGTTTTGCCCAGCATCAGCGCCTTGGTCTGTGCCAGACAGTTGGAAAACAGCACGCGGTGGTGCAGGCCTAACGGGTTCTGGCTCAAGGCGGGAATCAGGAAATCCGCCGGTACTGGCTTGGTGCCCTGATGCAACAGCTGGAAGAACGCATGCTGGCCATTGGTGCCGGACTGCCCCCAGATAATCGGCCCGGTCAGGTAATTAACCCGATGACTTTCACGGTCGATGGTTTTGCCGTTGCTTTCCATATCCAGTTGCTGCAGAAACGCTGGCAGGCGCTCCAGGTACTGGCTGTAGGGCATAATCGCGTGACTTTGCGCATCGAAGAAGTTGTTATACCAGATGCCCAGCATCGCCAGAATCACCGGCATATTCTGTTCCAGCGGCGCTTCGGCAAAGTGCCGGTCCATTTCATGGGCGCCTTCCAGCAGATCCTCGAAATGGTCCATGCCCAGATAGATCGCAATCGGCAGACCGATGGCCGACCACAGTGAATAGCGACCGCCGACCCAGTCCCAGAACTCGAACACATTATCGGGGTCGATACCGAACGCTGCGGTGGCCTCATGGTTGGTACTCACCGCCACAAAATGTTTGGCCACCGCCGATTCCATGCCCACCAGGTCCACAAACCAGTTTCGCGCACTGTGTGCATTGAGCATGGTTTCCTGGGTGGTAAAGGACTTGGATGAAATAATAAACAGGGTGGTTTCCGGCTGCACCAGCTTGAGAGTTTCCACCAGATGGGTGGCATCGGCATTGGAAACAAAGTGCGCCTTTAGGCCTCGCTGCGCAAACGGTTTCATCGACTCGCACACCACATGGGGCCCCAGGTCCGAACCGCCTATGCCAATATTGACGATATCAGTGATGCGCTGGCCGTTATAGCCTCGCCACTGGCCAGTGCGCACCTGCTCGGAAAAGCTGCGCATTTTCGCCAGCACCGCATTCACTTTGGGCATCACGTCTTCACCATCCACCAGAACCGGTGTATTGGATCTGTTACGCAGTGCAATATGCAGCGCCGGTCGGTATTCGGTGCAGTTGACCTTTTCCCCGGCGTACATGCGATCCCGCTGTTCCTCTACCCGGGCAAAACGCGCCAGGTCCATCAGGCGCTGCATGGTGGTTTCAGTGATGCGGTTTTTTGAATAATCCAGCAGCAGGTCGCCGAGGCGCACCGAGAATTGCTCAAAACGTTGCGGATTGTCGCGGAACAGGTCGCGCATATGCACATGCCAGATGTCTTCCAGATGTGCACTCAGTGCCTGCCATTCGGCAGATTCGGTCAACTTACTCATTTATTATCCATTTTAATTGCATAAGGCGCATTCGCGGACGCCGATTGGCTCTGTCTCTGTTTTAAGAGTATGTTTATTCGCCATTTTTATCAATCACTTAGGACAAAATTAACGATTTAAATCAAGTTGATAGCGATGTAAATAATTATAATGTGCCGCCTTAGCGAGGCGTTGTGGTTTCATGTATAATACCGCGCCTCAGCAAACTTCCGGTGAATAGACAAATGGGCAGTACCGCTAAAAAGCCGATTCAACCTAACGATAAAAAGCTACGCGCACGCGTCAAACTGTTCGGTAATTTACTGGGCAATGTGATTAAAAAGCTCGCCGGCAGCCATGTGTATGATGCCGTGGAAAAGCTGCGCAAGGGCTATATCAGCCTGCGCAAAGCGGATAATCCGAAAAAACGCGCACAGTTAATGAAGTTTATTGAAACCCTGGATGCCGACACCCTCACCCAGGTGGTGCGCGCCTTCAGCATCTACTTCAGTCTGATCAATATCGCCGAGGAAGACTACCAGCACCTGCAGCGTCGCGAGCAGGTATTTAATGGCAAGTCACTGTGGCTGGGCTCCTTCGACCACACCCTGGAAGAGTTTCGTCTGGATGGCATCGATGCCATGCAACTGCAGGACCTGCTGGATCACCTGGCCTATATTCCGGTGTTTACCGCCCACCCCACCGAATCCAAACGCCGCAGTATAATGAATGCGCTGCGCCGTATTTTCCTGATTAATGACAAACTTAACGATATTCGATATGGCAAGGCGCAGCGCGAAGAGCTGACCGAAGAGCTGGAAACCGAAATCCAGCAACTGTGGCGCACCAATGAAGTGCGCGAGCACAAGCCGCAGGTGCGCGATGAAATCAAGAACGGCCTGTACTACTTCCGTACCAGCCTGTTCAATACGGTGCCGCACATCTACCGTAACCTGGAACGCAAGATCGACAAGCATTACCCCAACAGCAGCATCAGCGTGCCCAGCTTTTTACGCTTCGGCTCATGGATTGGTGGCGACCGCGACGGTAACCCTTTTGTAAAGCCGGAAACCACGGCGATGGCGCTGCGCATGCAGGCCCAGGTGATTTTGCAGGAATACTCCTACCGCGTGATCGAGCTGAACAAGCAGCTCACCCACTCCATAGAGTTATGCACCCCCAGTGACTCCTTTATGAAGAGCCTGGAACAGGACGAGAACATCCGCTTTGAAGTGTATGCCGCCTCCCCCAATGCCTTCAGCAATGCGCCCTACCGTCGCAAGCTGTCGTTTATGCATTACCGCCTGCAGCAGAACCTGGCACAGGTGAATGCGCGCCTGGCCAATGAAAGTGATGAAGGATTTATTCACGCCTACCCGTCAGAGCAGGAGTTTATTAACGACCTGCAGCTAATTAAAAGCTCGCTCTACAGCCACGGCGATGAAAACATTGCCAATGGCAGCCTGACTGACCTGATTCGCGTCGCCGAAACCTTTGGCTTCTTCCTGCTCAAGCTGGATATCCGTCAGGAGTCCACCCGCCACACCGATGCAGTGGCGGATATTATGCAGCAGATTGCCGGCACCCCGGACTATCACTCGCTGGATGAAGCCGCACGGCAAAAACTGCTGTCTGAACAGATTGACAAGCCGACACCGTTTGAACTCAACCGCAAGCAACTGGATGAACTGAGCCGCGAAACCCTGGATGTGTTCGAGCTGGTGGCCAGTATGCGCGACGAGATTTCACCCCGCGCCTTTGGCAATTATGTGATCTCCATGACCCACGCTGCCAGCCATGTGCTGGAAGTGATGTGGCTGGCCTCGCTGGCCGGCCTGGCGGGACGTGACCAGCAGGGCGAGCCCTTCTGCCAGATTCGCATATCACCGCTATTCGAAACCATCGAAGACCTGGAGCATATCGAGTCGGTACTCAAGGCGCTGTTTGAAAACCCGATTTACAACCGCCTGCTGAAAGCCTCGGGCAATCTGCAGGAAGCCATGCTGGGCTACTCGGACTCCTGTAAGGACGGCGGCATTATGGCCTCCTCCTGGAATCTGTACGATGCACAGCAGAAGGTGATTCGCCTCACCGATCAGTTCGATATCGACTGCCGCCTGTTCCACGGTCGTGGCGGCACCATCGGTCGCGGCGGCGGGCCAACCCATGATTCGATTCTGTCACAGCCGGAAGGCACAGTGCATGGCCAGATCAAGTTTACCGAACAGGGTGAGGTGCTGTCCTATAAATACAGCAATATGGAAACCGCGATTTACGAGCTGACCATGGGTGTATCCGGGCTGATGAAAGCCAGCCGCTCGGTGATCACCGAGCAGAAACCGGTGGCCAGAGAAAGCTATCTGGAGACCATGCAGACCCTGACACGCTACGGTGAAACCAGCTATCGCCAGCTGACCGACCATACCGAAGGCTTCCTCGATTATTTCTATGAAACCACGCCAGTCAGTGAAATCGGCCTGATGAATATCGGTTCGCGCCCCTCACACCGCAAGGCCAACCGCTCCAAGGCGTCGATTCGCGCGATTCCGTGGGTGTTTGGCTGGGCGCAGTCACGCACCACCCTGCCCGCCTGGTATGGCATAGGCACCGCGCTGAGCAGCTTTATTGACGGCGATGAGGACAACCTCAAGCAGTTGCAGGAAATGAACCGCAACTGGCCCTATTTCAAGGCCATGCTGAATAATACCCAGATGGCACTGCTCAAGGCCGATATGTCCACCGCCAAGGAGTATTCCGACCTGTGTGAAAACAGGGAAACCGAACAGCGGGTGTTCAGAATGATTTTCGATGAGCACAAGCGCACGGTGGAGAATATTCTGGCAATCACCGGCAATGAGAACCTGCTGGCCGACACCCCGGCACTGGCGGTGTCGCTGAAGCGCCGTGACCCTTACCTGGATCCACTGAGCCATATCCAGATTCTGATGCTCAAGCGTTTCCGTGACGAGCAGACAACCGAAAGCGAGCAGACCGTGTGGCTCAACCCGCTGCTGCGCACCATCAGTGCAGTGGCCGCGGGGATGCGTAACACCGGTTAAGTTCCGGGAATCCGCCCCTGGCGTGGATTAAACCACTACAGGGGCGGATCCACCGGTTTTCCGTGAAAAACTGGAAATAAAAGAAAACGCAAATGAACGCAAATGAGCGCGAATAAACGCCATGCCTTATGCATGGCCGAATCAAACCCAGTGCATCCGGCGTGTGTCATAAATACTGAACTGCTTTAACCGTGCTTTTACGAAAACTTCAGGCCACATCACAACAAAGCTGAATTTTCGCTTTCTTTTTGCGGGATTATTTCTCTGATCCCGAATTGACCACTCCTGAATTAACCACGAATTACTAAGCTTAGATTGCGTTCATTTGCGTTCATTTGCGTTCATTTGCGTTTTCTTTTTAAATCAAGCCTGTTAACTGGACACCCACGCTAACGAATACGCTATGTTGCAGATTAAATACCCTCGCCATCTTGCCCTTTCCTAAATAACTGCTATTAATAACAGTACAATATAATCATAGACTTACAGCATTTTTATAAGCTGTTATCTAGAACCCCGACAAGCCGACGCCTATGAACAGTCTAATTCAACGATTTAACAGCTACTCCATCAAAAAACGCCTGATTATCGCCTTCACCCTGCCGCAAATATTTCTCGGTATTTCGCTGATTCACCAGCTCGAACGACACCGTGAACTTGAGTTCACCAGTATTTTTATCCTGCTGGTGATGGGCCTTGCACTGGCAGTGTATTATTTTATACAGGGCAATATTGTGCAGCCCATGTTAAATGCGGTGCAGGACGGGCTGGGTTCCGTTGCCACCATCATTGACGAATTTGCCATCGACAGCAGCAAGAAAGTCAATCTAAAGCTGTCGGACCAGGGTTCGGAAATCGAGCAGATTGCCGACAGCTTTAACCGCCTGGCCACCGAAATGGACGCGATTGTGGAGAAGGAAAAAGAACTGAATTCCGACCTCGAAGGTAAGGCCAGCTTTATTTACGATGTGGTCTCCAAGGCGGCCGAAGGCGACCTGACCTCCGAGATGATGGTGTTCTCCGGCAAGGACTCTATCTCACAGGTCGCTGAAGGTGTCCGCACCATGTTGCAAAATCTGAACGACCTGGTTACACAGGTACAGCTATCCGGCATTCAGGTCACCTCCTCTGCCACACAGATTTCCGCCAATGCCAAGGAACAGGAAGCCACGGTGGCGGAACAGGCCGCCAGCACCAATGAAATCATGTCCACCATTACCGAGATTTCCGCCACCGGCAAAGAGCTGCTCAACACCATGGAAGAAGTGAAAAGTGTAGTGGAAAACACCGCCGATTCCGCCACCGATGGCCACAATGCACTGGTCTCCATGGAAAATACCATGGGGCAGATGCAGACGGCCACCGGCTCGATTTCCTCAAAACTGGCGGTATTAAGTGAAAAAGCCGGCAATATCAACACCGTGGTCACTACCATTAACCGCGTCGCCGACCAGACCAATCTGCTCTCGCTGAACGCCGCAATTGAAGCGGAAAAAGCCGGTGAATATGGCCGCGGCTTTTCCGTGGTTGCCACCGAAATCCGTCGTCTGGCAGACCAGACCGCGGTGGCCACCTGGGACATTGAACAGATGGTGAAGGAAATGCTGTCGGCGGTATCGGCCGGGGTTATGAGCATGGATAAATTTACTGAAGAAATTAATCGCGGTGTGTCCGATGTCGCCACCGTGGGTGCGCGACTCACGCATATTATCGATCAGGTGCAGGCACTGCTGCCCCGCTTTGAAACAGTAAACGAAGGCACCCGCCTGCAGGCGGAGGGCGCCGAGCAGATCAAGGAGAGTATGATTCAACTGAACGAAATGGCGCAACAGACCGCGATTACCCTGAAGCAGTCCGGGCAGTCGGTAGAACAGCTCAAGCAAGCTGCCCGCGGTCTGCAGGAAGGGGTTTCAAGCTTTAAAGTGACTCACTAGATGCTAATCCTGGTCATCAGTATCGGCAAGGAGCAATATGGCATCGAAGCCATCAGGGTGATTGAAGTGGTGCCGTTGATTCCACTGAAAAAAGTCCCGCTTGCGGATGCCAGCATTAAAGGCCTGTTTAATTACCGCGGCCAGCCAACACCGGTTATTGATCTGTGCCAGCTGTTTGAACAACGTCCCTGCAGCGATAACCTGAGTACGCGCATTGTGGTTGTGAATTATCAAAACAACATCTCAGGCTCACCCCATGCAGTAGGCTTTATTGCCGAACATATCACCGATGTAATGCGTTGCCAGCCCGATGAAATGCGTAACAGCGGCATTGCCGATAGCAGCAATGATTTTCTCGGTTTAATCTACAGCGGCGCCAGCGGCATGGTGCAGCTGATTGATACCGATAAAATTCTACCCGATTCTATCCGTCATCAGCTAATGCAATCCCTCGACCAGGCCCCATGATGCAGCACTACGACAAGATCATTCAGATACTGAAGAGCGGCATTGGTCTGGATGCCAGCACCATTGGTGAGCGCACCGTGGAAAAGATTCTGACCCAGCGCATGATGATCTGCAAAATCGATTCAATCGATGACTATTACCAGCTGTTATGCCGTGACCCGAATGAGGTGAACGAACTGCTCGAATTTGCGGTGATTCCGGAAACCTGGTTTTTCAGAGACACTCGTCCTTTCGATGTGATGTTTCGTCAGATGCAGAGCGCCCTTATAAAAAACCGTCAGCGCCAGTTTAATATTCTAAGCATTCCCTGCTCCACCGGCGAAGAACCCTTTTCCATTGCCATGCATCTGATCGACAATGGCCTGCCCGAGCAATGTTTCAATATTGATGCGGTGGATATCAGCAGTCGCGCGCTGGACTATGCCGCACGGGGAACCTACGGTAGAAATTCGTTTCGCGGTAATGGCTATCAACCCTACCAGCATAAATATTTTCATCCACAGGGCGAGTTATTCAAACTGGATGAACAGATTCATAAAAAGGTCAATTTCAGTCGACTAAATATTCTTCACGGTGATCAGCACAGGCTGGAAAAATATGATTTTATTCTGTGTCGCAATTTGCTGATTTATTTTGATGTCGCCACCAAATATACCGCGTTTATTAATCTGGCTAAACTGCTGAAAAAAACCGGCCTGCTGTTTATTGGTCATTCCGAGTTTGGCGCTGTACCCAGGGATATTTTTAAAAACACGGGCAGTGATTATGCCTTTGCACTGTGCCAGTACAGTCACCCGGACGTTACAGCTGCACCACAACAAAAACCAGCGAGCAAAAAACCGCTATTAAAAACCGTGCAGCGAGCCAGTTTCGAACAGCATATTCATGCCACTGAAAAAGAAACCGGTGACACGAAAAATAATGATACAGACAAACTGCTGCAACAGGCCGAAGATCTGGCTAACAGTGCGCAGTACGCACAGGCAGAAGAGATTTGTCAGCAGCTGATTCGCGAAGATGCCAGTCAGGTAAAGGCTTTTTATCTGCTGGGACTAATCGCCAGTGGCAAACAGGATAGCGAGGCAGCAGAGTCGATGTTCAGAAAAACCATTTTCCTTGAACCCAGACATTATGAGGCACTGAGTCATTTATCACTGTTGCTGGAAAAAAAAGGTGATCCGAAAAATGCCGAGCTATTCAGGCAGCGTGCCAGCCGTACTCGGTCAATGAATAAGCAAACCTGAGCAGGCCAATGACTTCACAATCGATTGATAACTGCTGGAATAAGATTGGCGTATGGGGTGACCAGACTCCCCGGTGCGAACGCCTCAAAGACCTTATACATTGTCATAACTGCGCGGTGTACAGTCAGGCAGGCAGTCAACTACTGAGTCGCCCGGCAGAGGACAGTTATCTTGCTGAGTGGCAGCAAAATCTCAGCCAGCCTCGACACCAGCTGCAGAACAAACTTAAATCCGCACTGGTATTTCGCATGGGTGATGAATGGTTTGCCATGGCATCCCGCTTTGTCAGGGAAATTATTCATTGCGACAAACACCATTCGCTACCCCATCGAAAAAATCATGTATTGCGCGGGCTGGTTAATGTGCGAGGCGAGCTGTTACTCAACGTGTCACTGGGTTATCTGTTCAAGGTAAGTAAAAGCGAAATCAACAGCAAGAACACCCGCGAACGTTACATTGTAATTGACGACAGCGAAGAAAAATTTGCCTTTCCGGTCACCGAGGTCAGGGAGATCATTCATTATGATGAACACGATCTACAGGCAACACCATCCACTTTTCGTAAGGACACCAGTGGGTTTATCCGCGGCATTATTCAGCACAATGAGGCGGATATTGCCATTCTCGACAGTGATATCGTGTTCACCGCGCTGCATAAGAACATATAGATGAGCAATCGCATGCAAACTGTTAACGAATCCATGCTTGGTCTGTTTGCCATTGAAGTCGAGACACAGACAAAAAAAATTGCCAGTGCCTATGAAACATTACAGGCGGACGATGACCCTGTTCAGGCTTATGAACAGCTGATTAATGCAACGCGGGCAATCAGGGGTGCCGCCAATCTGGTGCACATTGATATTGCACTTCGACTGACCGGCAAACTGGAAACTACCCTGTCGCAGTTACAGGCCATGGCACGACCAGCAGATGAACAACTGGCACAGGTAATCAGCAACAGCACAACGCTGATCAAACAGATAGCCAGCCTGGATGCATCCGCACTGAATCAGCCGGACCAGACACTGCTGGAACAACTTGATAGATTCGAGACGTTACTTGATGCACTGCTGGATAGCGCCAGTACAGTCGCGCCAGCCACATCGTCAGAAGCAGTCCCGGAAACTGTTCCGGACACCATTGACAAGCCAGCAGATACACCGCATAGCAGTGACAATCATGACAGTGTGCCAGTTGAATTCAGTCTGGCCGAGACCATCGATGCGGATATGTATGCGCTGTTTCTGGTGGAACTGCATAACAGCCTCAATACCATTGCCAATAATCTGCTGGAAAGCGAAGACAACTCACACAACGACAGTCTGCTGGAAGCGATGATGCGCGCCGCACATTCGATCAAGGGCGCAGCACGCATGATTGGCATCGACGCCGTGGTGAAACTCGCCCATGCCATGGAGGATGTTTTCGTGGCGGCACAGAAGCACAACATCAGTTTGCAGAAAAGCACCGTCGACCAGCTGTTTTTCTGTGTGGATATACTGAAATCTATTGAAGACACACCCGCTGAGCAGCTACGCCAGTGGACGCAGGACCATACACAGATAATTAACCAGTATCTGCAGGCTCTGCGACAGATTCAGGCGGGAAAACAGGGCGCGCTACCGCAACAGCCCGAAATGCTGAATGCCGATAAAGACAGAACCACGCAACCGGCAAAAACCAGACCGATGGACAACAGTGTGCGCGTCAGTTCAGAGCGCATTAACCGGCTGGTGGGTCTGGCGGGTGAACTCAGCGTAACCACTCACTGGGTACGTGATTATGCCGACTCAATGCTTAATCTAAAACGCAAACACAATGATATTCTGGCGCAGATCGAACGCCTGCGTAACCTGATTGAGGATGCCCCACAATCCGAAGTTCAGCAGCGCATGATCAATGACATCCAGCATCACGCTGAGCGTTACCGCGACGCACTCACCAGCCAGATTTTCAGCCTGGATAATTTTGACCGCCGTTCCAGCAGCCTCAGCTCGCAAATTAATCATGAAATCATTGCCAGTCGCATGCGTCCGTTCAGTGACAGTATTCAGGGTTACAAGCGCATGGTGCGCGATTTATCCTCCGCGCTGAATAAAAAAGTCAATCTGCATATTCATGGTGAACAGACCACGGTAGACCGTGAGATTCTGGAAAAACTGGAAGCCCCCCTGAATCACATGATACGTAATGCCATTGACCACGGTATTGAATCACCCGAAGAACGCCTGGCGCTTGGCAAGGATGAAACCGGCAATATCACCATCAGCGCCAGCCATCAGGCGGGACGTTTATTGATACAGGTAAAGGATGACGGCCGCGGGGTTGATACCGAGATTATTCGCGAGAAAATCCTCAGCCACCAGCTGGTCAATGATCAGATGGCGGAAAGCCTGTCCAAATCTGAATTACTGGATTTTCTTTTTCTACCGGCCTTTTCCACCCGCACTGAAGTCACCGAGTTATCCGGTCGCGGCGTGGGTCTGGACATTGTGCACAGCGCCTTGCAGGAAACTCGCGGAAAATTACATTGTGATTCCCAGCTCGGTCAGGGCATGGAAATCAATATGGAGTTACCACTGACCCTGTCGGTGATACGCAGCCTGCTGGTGAACATCAAGGGCGAACTGTATGCGTTCCCATTGGCAAAAATTCACAGTATTTGCAAAGTGCATAAAAACGATATTTCCATCCTGGAAGACAAACAGTATGTCACCCTGGACAACAAGCACATTGGCCTGGTTCATTGTTCGCAGATTCTGGGGGTTCAGAACAAACACACCACACAGGATGAAATTTCGGTGATTATTATTGGCGACTGGAACAACAGTTATGGGCTGGTGGTGGATGAGTTACTGGGGGAGCGCAGTCTGGCCTTGCGCACCCTGAATAAAAAGCTCGGCAAGATCAAGGATATCAGTGCCGCCGCACTGACCGATGATGGTGAGCCCGTATTGCTGTTTGACACCGATGATTTATTACAGAGCATTGAGGATATTATCAGTGGCAAGTCACTGTATAAGATTGACTCGCTGCAACAGAGCAGCAGTGACAGCAAGCGTGTATTAATTGTGGATGACTCGCTTACCGTACGTGAAATCGAGAAAAAACTGCTGGAGTCACGCGGCTACCTGGTAGACACGGCCATTGATGGTGTCGATGGCTGGAACACCGTCAGAAGCGGCCATTATGAGCTGGTAATTTCAGATGTAGACATGCCACGCATGAACGGCATAGAACTGATTAAACTGATTAAAAATGACGCTGCACTGCGCAGTCTGCCGGTGATGATGGTGTCTTATAAGGATCGAAGTGAAGACAGACAGAAAGGCCTGGAAGCCGGCGCGGATTATTATTTAACCAAAGGCAGCTTTCATGATGACACCCTGATTGAAGCGGTCATTGATTTAATTGGTGAGGCCAGCAATTAGACTATGCGAATTGCGATTGTACACAGCAACCTGGACAACATAAAACAACTTGAACAGTTGATATGCGACCTCGGGTACAGCGTCAGCTGGAGCAGTCAAACCGGCCAGCAGGCGCTGCTAAATCATCAGCAGGACAAACCGGACCTGTTACTGATTTCACTTGAAATAACAGATATGAGCGGCAGTGAGTTAATTCAGCAGATTATGCAGGACACCACTGCGACTATTATCGCAATCTGTCCCTCGGTTAAGGACAATACTGCCAGGGTGTTTCAGGCCATGTCCTATGGCGCGCTGGATGCGCTATCGGAACCACGTGCTGACAATGAAGCCTCTCTCAACGATTTCAAAAACAAGCTCAGCAACATTAAAAAACTGCACGACAGTGCCAACCGCGCCCCCAGACCCAAAAGCAAACTACCCACTGCAGATACAGCACTGGTAGCTATTGGCGCGTCCACCGGCGGCCCGGCGGCATTACTGACTATTCTCAGACAATTACCCGCCAGTACCCACGCCAGTTTTGTGATTATTCAACACATGGATGATGAATTCAGTCAGGGACTGGCGAACTGGCTGAATGAACAAACCGATATTTCTGTCGAGATTGCACAGCCGCACAGCCGGCCAAAACCCGGTCATGCCTATATGGCCGGCCGTAATGATCACTTGATTATCGATGAGGAAGGTTGCTTCGCCTATACTCATGAACCGGCCGACTACCCTTACCGGCCCTCGGTCAATACGTTTTTCGAGAGTGCAGTGGCGCACTGGCCAAACCGACTGATTGGCGTGTTATTAACCGGCATGGGACGGGATGGCGCAAATGGTCTATTATCCTTCTACAATCGCGGAATGTTGACCATTGCGCAAAGCCAGCAAAGCTGTGCCGTTTACGGCATGCCCAGGGCAGCCTGTGAAATGGGCGCGGTCAGAAAACAGCTTGATATAAACGAGATAGCAGCTGAAATTTTGAAACAGCTGGAATAATTTCCGCAACAGCTACTTAACCGACAACTCAGTATAACTATAAGTTTAAGCACATGAACGAAGACACATCAGCCAACACGGACGCACAGATTCGTATTCTATTAGTGGATGACCAACCGATTATTGCCGAGGGTATTCGTCGAATGCTGGCTGACGAATCGGATATGCAACTTACCTACACGGAAGACCCGACGCAGGCGATTGAAAAAGCAGTTAAAATAGACGCCACCATTATTCTGCAGGATCTGGTTATGCCGGATGCCGATGGCATGACCCTGCTGCGATTTTACAAGGCGAATCACGAAACCCGCGACATTCCGGTGATTGTGCTGTCCTCCAAGGAGGAAGCCTCCATCAAGAGTGAAGCCTTCAGTTATGGCGCCAGTGATTACCTGGTAAAACTGCCCGATGCCATCGAACTGATTGCACGCATTCGCGCCCATGCAAAAAACTATATTTTACAGAAAGAACGCGACTCGGCCTTTTTCGCACTACGCCAGTTAAAAAAGCAGCTGGAAACCAGTAATAAAAAACTGCAGGAATTGTCCACCATGGACGGCCTCACCGGGATTGCCAATCGACGTCACTTTGATGAAACCCTGGAAGCCGATCTACAGGACGGTTTAAAAAACAATACCCCGGTTTCACTGATACTGATCGATATCGATTATTTCAAAGACTTCAATGATAACTATGGCCATCAGCTGGGTGATGATTGTCTGAAAGAAGTCGCCTCGTTGTTAAGCAAAGCCTGTCTCAGCCCACAGGATCTGGCAGCACGTTACGGTGGGGAAGAATTTGTCGCATTGCTGAGCGGCACGGAAGAAGCGCAGGCGCTGAAGGTGGCAGAACGTTTCAATGAAATGCTGGAACGCACCGGCATTGAACATAAGCATTCTGGCGTCGCTCAGCACATTACCGTCAGCATGGGAATAGCCACCCATGATACCGGCAGCAGTTATAATGCCAAGGAGCTGATTGAAGAAGCGGATCGCGCACTTTACAGGGCCAAGGAAAGTGGCCGTAACCGTGCCATTCTGGCGTCAAGTTTATCTAATGAAAATCGGCCTGGAACGTCCTGAAAAAGTACACGATAACCCGTGCAGACAAGACAGCAAGCCAGTTTCGCGTGTCAGGCTACCTGAACTGGAATCTGATCGCTGCTATGGGTGATGCGGTTGTTTTCATCCAGATACACCAGCTTCGGCTTGAATCTGGCGACTTCTTTCTGATCCAGCTGGGCATAGCTGCAGATAATCACCCGATCACCCGGCGAGGCCTGATGCGCCGCTGCACCGTTCACTGAAATCATCCCGCTGCCCGCTTCACCGCGAATCGCATAGGTGATAAAACGATTACCATTGGCCAGATTGTAAATCTGAATCTGTTCGTATTCATGAATGCCCGCCTCATCCAGCAGAACACTGTCAATCGCACAGGAGCCCTCATACTCAAGCTCTGAGAGCGTCACTCGGGCCTGGTGTAACTTGGCTTTAAGCATTGTCAGCTGCATAAACATTCCTGCGATAAGGGCCTGCGAAAGGGTGTTGGTTAATTATGAGGGAATTACCCCCTGCAATCAAGTTAAGCCAATCCTGATATAACGGATAGACGACTGTTTTTCTGGAGGTTTTCGGCTTATCCGGCAAGAGTACAGGGCACCTCAGGCAGGCTTGTCTATACGCAGATTATCAATCAGACGCACTCCACCCAGACGCGCTGCAACCAGCAGCACCGCCTGCCGGGACGGGGCTTCGCTTAAGCGCTTCAGTGGCTGCAGCTGCTGATCACACAGCGCGATATACTCCACTTCAAAGCCTGCCTGCTGCAGACGCTGCTCCGCTGCGGCACGTAAAGCAGTAAAGTCCTGCCCCTGCTGTAATGCTTCCTGCAGCCAGCAAAGGCTCTGGTACAGTTGCGGAGCCAGTTTGCGCGACTCATGATCAAGGCGCGCATTTCTCGAACTCATCGCCAGACCATCCGCCTCACGTTGTGTCGCTACCGCCACGATTTCCAGCGGCAGATTCAGGTCATGCACCATTTGTTTCACCAGCAGTAACTGCTGAAAGTCTTTTTCCCCGAAATAGGCCCGTGTCGGCTGTACCAGATTAAACAGCTTGGTCACCACCGTGGCCACTCCATCAAAGTGTCCCGGACGACAGGCCCCTTCCAGGGTCTCGCTGACACCCGGCACACAGACCCGAGTCATTTGCTGCGGGCCATCCGGGTAGATAGTCTGCTCATCCGGCAGAAACAGCAGATCCACCCCCGCGGCGCTGAGTTGCTGCTGGTCGTGTTGCAGGTCCTCAGGGTAGGCAGCAAGGTCGCCGGGCTGATTGAACTGTAATGGATTAACAAAAATACTCACCACCACCCGATCACACTGTTGCTGCGCCTGCCTGACCAGGGCTAAATGGCCGTCATGCAGATAGCCCATGGTGGGCACAAAACCAATGCGCTCGCCCTGCTCTCGCCACTGGCTTAACTGACTACGCAGCATGTCGATGCGACTGACTACATGCATCACCTTATGAAAATCAGACATTATTTAAAACTGTGCTCGGCATCGGGGAAAGTACCCTGCTTTACTTCGTTTACATACTGCTCCACCGCCTGCTGAATGCCGCCGGCCTGCTGCATATAGTTTTTGGAAAAACGTGGAATATGCCCGACGGAAATCCCCAGAATATCGTACAGCACCAGAATCTGGCCGTCGGTCTGTGCACCGGCACCTATACCGACCACCGGAATGTTTGCCTGTTCTGTCAGCTGCTGCGCCAGGGAGGCAGGCACACATTCCAGCAACAACAGATCCGCACCGGCCTGCTCCAGCACCTGCGCATCATTGAGCATTTTCTCCGCGGCGTCTGCATCTCGCCCCTGCACCCGGTAGCCGCCCAGTTTATGCACCCGCTGCGGTTGCAGGCCAAGGTGCGCACAGACCGGAATACCCAGTCGGGTCAGGGTTTCTACCAGTTCGCGCTGATCGGCACCGCCCTCCAGCTTGACCATATTGGCACCGGCCTCTTTCATAAAGCGGCCGGCATTCTGCACCGCCTGCTGGGTGGTGGCATCGGACAGAAACGGCATATCCAGAATCAGCAACGCACGTTGCAGCCCCCGCGACACCGCTTTACCGTGATAAATCATCTCCTCCATGCTCACTGGAATGGTCGAATCCAGCCCCTGGATCACCATACCCAGTGAGTCGCCCACCAGCACAATATCGACTGCAGACTGATCCAGCAACTGGGCAAAACTCACATCATAGGCGGTCAGGCAGGCGATTTTCTCGCCCCGTGCCTTCATCTCGCGCAGCGTGTTGACCGTGATTCGGGAGGGGGCAGAAGAATGTGAACTCATAAGCGGTCCATTGTTTAAATAAGTATCGGGTTTAAATAAGTACCGGATTGGGATTGTAGTAGTGTCGGCCACTGCGTACCGTTTTCAACTGTTGCAGCAGCTGCTGGTAATCATAGTCATTATTGGCAAAGTCGATTTCAGTGGCATTCACAATCAGCAGAGGCGCCTCACCGTAATGATAGAAAAAATTCACATAGGCATCTGACAGCCGTTGCAGATAGGCCGCCTCGATTAATCGCTCATGGGGCAGACCACGATTTTCAATGCGCTGCAGCAGTACATCAATCGGTGCCTGTAGATAGACCACCAGATCCGGCACCGGCACGTCGATAGTGAGCTGCTCGTACACCTGCTCATAGAGCGACAGCTCGTCATCGTTCAGGGTCAGTTCGGCAAACAGCCGGTCTTTTTCCATCAGGAAATCCGCAATGCGTACCGGGTTGAACATGTCGCCCTGACGAATTTCCTGCATCTGTCGCGCTCGCTGCAATAAAAAAAACAGCTGGGTTGACAGTGCTGCCGCCCGCGGATTTTCATAAAACTTCGACATGAACGGATTTTCTGCCGCCGCTTCCAGCAGAATCTCACTGCCAAAACTCTTTGCCAGTTTCTTCGCCAGGGTGGTTTTACCCACCCCGATCGGCCCTTCCACCACAATAAAGCGCGGTTCACCATTAGCGGAATCTGTCTGCGATTCTGTGTGCGAACTCATCTTGTCTGAATCAATCATTAAACTCACCGATTATTTTCAGCGGCTGATCCTGTACCGCCTGCAATAATGTCTGCAGGTCTGTCTGGTCGGGAATGCGAAGCTGTGGCGCAATCTGCTGCAGAGGCTGTAATACGAATCGCCGTTTATGCATTTCCGCATGGGGCAGATTGAGCTGTTCGCCACTGATTTGCAGATCACCATACAGCAGTATATCAAGGTCAATCGTGCGCGCCCCCCAGCGCTTATCCCGTGCCCGGCCCTGTGCATTTTCAATGCGCTGTAACTGGCCCAGCAACTGCGCTGCATCCAGTGTGGTGTCGATGGCAATCACCGCATTCAGGTAATCGTTCTGCGGTTCATTATCCAGTGTCATTGCCGGGCTCTGGTAAATCGACGAACACTGTTTAATCTGTGTATCGGCCAGCTGCGCAATCGCGGCCCTTGCCTTATTTAACTGCCGCTGCGGATCCTGCAGATTACTGCCCAGGCCAATATAAGCCAGGGTCATGAGATTTTTTTCTTGCCACCGCCGGCTTTCCTGGCTGATTTGACGCGGGCAGGCTTGAGCAGTTTTTCCTGCGCGCTGGCATCCAGGGTTTGCAGGCGGGTCCACCAGTCGCAGCTGTCATCGCTTATTTCACCCGCCTGACTGCGGATACACATAAAATCATAAGCCGCGCGGAATTTCTTATGCCCCAGCAAAGCCTGCGCGCGGCGCCCATGACGGTATTTGAAACGGTGTTGCAGATGCCAGATATCCCGTGCCACCATGCTGAAACGTTTAGGTATGGAAATCGTGCGAATCTGTTTCGACAGCACCATTGAGCTGGCATTCTGCATCGCAATCGACAGTGGCTCACCCGCCGCCACCAGCTCGTCCGCCAGCTGGCTGACCGGACGCCATAACATGGCCGCAAATAAGAACGCGGGGGTCACCGGTTTATCCTGATTAATGCGCTCATCGGTGCTGTCCAGGCACCGTTCGATAAAGCGTGCAAAGCCTTCGTCACCCTGCCTGAGTTGCTGATCAGTCTGTTTGAATAAATATTGCAGCAGATCATACTGACGCAGCAACTGTAACGACACATTCGCTTTGCCGGAATGAAACAGCTTGAGCACTTCATCAAACAGGCGGGCCGGTGGAATATCGGCCAGCAGATGCCCCAGCTGATAAATCGGTTTTTCCGACTCCGGGTGGATGCTAAAGCCCAGCTTTGCGGCAAAGCGAATCGCCCGCAGCATGCGCACCGGGTCTTCACGGTATCGGGTTTCCGGGTCACCGATTAAACGCAGCACACGGTTTTTAACATCTTCCATGCCGGAGGTGTAATCAATAATGGAAAAATCGGCGATGTCGTAGTAGAGCGCATTGACAGTGAAATCACGACGCCAGACATCATCCTCGATCTGGCCGTAAACATTGTCTCTTAGAATTCGCCCACTGTCATTGTGCTCGCGATCCGGCTCATCAATGTCGTCGATTTCATCCTGACTGGCCCTGAAAGTGGCCACCTCGATTATTTCGCGACCAAAAAACACATGCGCCAGGCGAAAACGGCGACCGATCAGCCGGCTGTTGCTGAACAGCTTTTTGACCTCTTCCGGGTGCGCATCGGTGGCCACATCGAAGTCCTTGGGCGCATGTCCCAGCAGCAGATCACGCACCCCGCCGCCCACCAGCATGGCGCGGTAACCGGCTTTATGCAGGCGATACAGCACCTTCAGTGCATAGTCATCAATATTATCTCTTGAAACACTGTGCTCGGGGCGTGGAATAATAGTGGGCTGGGTCATCTAGAAGTTGATATGTCTTTGATTTATCTGGCTGATTGTAAGCCGCCGATAGTAGCACAGGAACACAAAAGGCATAAGCCTGCAGCTGTTTTTAAGTTGGCTAGTGTTATATGTATTTCATAACACTAGCCATGCTGGCCGGGCCTTCTGTGTTCTGCAAAAGTATTTTCAGCTCAGAGTGCTTCTGAACAATGACGGTAGACTCTGCCAGACCTACAGATCATAACCACGCTCTTCATGGCAGACGATATCCAGGCCTTCCAGCTCCTGTTCGTCGCTAACACGCAGCCCAACCATGGCCTCAACCAGCTTGAGAATGCCCCAGGTCACCACCGCGGTGAAAACAATGGTGACCAGCACGCCAATGAGCTGCACCTGAAACTGCCCACTCATGCTTTCAATGCCATCGGCAAACCCATAGCCACTGAAAACACCCAGCGTGGTGGCGGAGAATACACCGGCCAGCAGGGTGCCCAGAATGCCCCCTACACCATGCACCGGAAACACGTCCAGTGAGTCATCTATTTTCAGCACTCGCTGTAGATACTGAGTGGCACTAAAGCAGACGATGCCCGCCAGCAGGCCAATAATCAGCGCGCCGCCAGGACCAACAAAGCCCGATGCCGGGGTAATGGTACCCAGACCGGCGACCATGCCGGTCACCAGACCCAGTGCACTGGGTTTACCAAAGCGGATCCATTCGATGATCATCCAGGTCATGGCACCCGTGGCCGCAGAAATATGCGTTACCAGTATCGCCATAGCGGCATCACCGTTTGACGCCAGCGCACTGCCACCGTTAAAGCCAAACCAGCCAACCCAGAGCATACCGGCACCGGCAATGGTCATGGTCATATTATGCGGTGGCATGGCGGTGGTTGGAAAACCACGTCTTGGGCCCAGCACCAGTGCCGCAACCAGCGCTGCGACACCCGCAGTGATATGCACCACGATGCCACCAGCAAAGTCGTACAGCCCCATTTGTGACAGCCAGCCACCACCCCATACCCAGTGGGTAACGGGCACATAAACCAGCAGCAGCCAGATTACACTGAACAGCAACATGGCGGAAAACTTCATCCGTTCGGCAAAGCCACCGACAATCAGCGCCGGGGTAATAATAGCGAAAGTCATTTGAAACATCATAAACAGCGATTCAGGGATACCGCCCGACAGGGTGTCACGGCCGACACCGGATAACATCACCCGACTAAAATCACCAATCCAGGCATTACCGTCGCCAAAAGCCAGGCTATAGCCAACCACAAACCACACAATAGATGACATGGCGGCGATTGAGAAGCACTGCATTAAAACAGACAGCACGTTACGTGCACGTACCATCCCTGCATAAAACATCGCCAGCCCGGGCAGCGTCATAAACAGCACCAGTGCGGTCGCCGTCATTACCCAGGCGGTATCAGCCGAGTTAAGCTGGTCTGCCTGCGCATTCAGTGGAAGCAGGCAAAGCACTGCCAGTAATCCCGCAAACTTTTTTATTATAGATTTCATTTTATTATTGTTCCCCATGTACACCACCCACCATTCAGTGAGCGCAAAGCCTGACTGTCTATAGTGCCTCTTCTCCAGATTCACCGGTACGAATACGAATCACCTGCTCCAGCTCGGAGACAAAAATTTTGCCATCTCCAATTTTGCCGGTATTGGCGGCATCACGGATGGTATCGATCACCTGCTCGACCATAGATGCCTTGATCGCGATTTCCAGTTTGATCTTAGGTAGAAAATCAACCACGTACTCGGCACCGCGGTACAGCTCAGTATGGCCCTTCTGACGTCCGAAGCCCTTCACTTCAACCACGGTGATCCCCTGCACACCAATCTGTGATAGCGCTTCGCGCACATCATCCAGTTTAAACGGCTTAATGATTGCGGTTATTAGTTTCATAAACTGCCCTTTTTCTCGGTCTTAAATAATGAATCAAATGGCTTAAGGCGCCTCTGAACAATGCTGACATATCAGCGTTATTCAGAGGGCCTTAAATATCTGCAATTATTACACTATGCGCACAAAGGCGCACTATTTTATCAGGCATATGAAGATTATGGCAGTGTGAAAGAATATTCGCAGGCAACCATGAGGGCCGAGCGGGACTAACTCAGCAGGCACTTAGGGAACCTCTGAAAAACTCAGAGGTTCCACGGCACAAGGATGTGTCGCCATTTTCAATAACTGCTAAGTTATTGAAAATGAAAAACAAATCAAAATCGCATTTTGATTTGTTTTTGCTCTGATAATTC
>Ga0316209_1000667_pt1 | contig 51769 bp, 51 predicted proteins | sample 6monopyrite_MG_FD_204945 | JGI IMG/M metagenome (GOLD analysis project Ga0316209, IMG submission 204945) | Microbial mat bacterial communities from mineral coupon in-situ incubated in ocean water Damariscotta River, Maine, United States -... | ecosystem: Environmental > Aquatic > Marine >... | reverse complement strand
TGCATTTTCAGATCAACGCTGCTGATCTCCCACGGGGTATGGATACCCAATAGCAGACTGTAATGATCTTCTACTTCCATGATAAATTAATCCATGCTGACGAGTTGCTAAAATACATTATTTTACGGTAATTTCACACAGATCTACGAAGAACCGATTTAACTCGCCACTATAATAACCTCCTAAATTATATAAAAATATTGTGGCTACCTATCACACAATACTTGAACAATGTTGAATACCACTTGAATAGAAGTATTTCAGGGATTGCCTGTATTTTCACAAAGAACACCATCAAAGTATTTGTAGGAATAATCATACATATAACTACCGAGATGGCTTTACACTAACGTTGGAAAACTAAGCTGGATAATCTGAGACATAGCCTAACTTCAAGATACTTTTCAGAAAATGAAGTGGCACGTAAAAATCTAAAGCAGCGCAGAGTACGCAGAATCAATGCTAACTGAACATAGCGCTTTAAAAGAACTGAGTGATATTCATGGACTAATTGGACAGCCCTGAAAGCCCGCTTAATCTACCGCAGAATAGCTTTTTCGATATCACGCCACCGCTCAACGTAATCACTCCGCGATTGGCGTAAGGGCGAGCCCACGATTGGCCTGTGTTAGCTTAGCCCTAGCGCCGCTTTACAGCGTCAAAGGACGAAATGCAAAGCCGATTCCAGCGATAGAATGCTTTACATGATACGAACGTGCATTGGTCAAGCGACTCAAAGACAAAATTAATCGCTCGCATGAATCTGAACACTATTGTGCCGGGAAGGGAAAAGATCACAAGCCATCCGAGCATGGGTACAACGCTTCGATTATTTCAATGCTGAAGCCTCAAATCACTGTGGGCGTATAACGCCACGATGTACATCAGCGCGGCTCGAAAACTCTGGCACCCGCTCTCTGTATGTGACGCAGTATGTCGCGGCTGACGTCTTATTATCCGGTACGTTGCTCACATGTGACAGTGCCTACCAACGACAAAATAAACGCCTACTTTAGTCGTAAATGCAGCGTAATACGCGGGGCTATGCCTGAAAGAAAAAGCGCATATACCACGCTTATCAGGAGCAATAGTTAAACTGGCACATCAAACCAAAGCGTAGTATCAAGCACGACAAACCAGATGCGCTGAGTACAACAAAGCCCATCAACCAGGTTTGTCTGGTGCTTGTATTTGTGCCAGCGCTACACGTCAGCATCCTATTCACCATTTCGACAGTGATCTGAGCTTTTATTATAGGTTTACCGTCGAAACGATCGTGTTTTAGAACTCATTTATTATTTATCACGGGGGGCCTAAATATATTTTGGGGGCTGACTACACACGCATGTGTTAGAAAAAATCATTATCTGCCGCCCATACCTCCCCCGCCCATACCTCCCCCGTCCATCCCCCCCCCGTCCATACCACCACCGCCACCACCGCCACAGCCTTGATTAACAACACTCGACACAGCACTAGGGTTGGGCTGAAAATTAAGCGTAAATTCAGGGTGGGCTTGAGACCAAGATGCGCTGCTAAGTAGTCAGCCCTGAAGAGCCCACTAACCAACTGATAATAAAAAATAAATATGTAAGAAGGCATGATCATTTCGACCGGGTAATCTATAATACAATCACGATTTCCGGTCGAAATGGTGAATAAAATGCTAACCAGCAGTGCTGATGCACACCAGACGAATCTGTTTGGTACGGATTTACTTTTACAGCTTGATCCCCAAGATCCTTTGCTCCAACTATCACATGCCATTCCATGGCAACAGTTTGATCAAGCGTTTTCAATTTACTACACCAAAGGCATAGGCGCGCCTAGTAAACCGATTCGCTTGATGGTGGGGTTGCTCTTGCTCAAGCAGTTAGAAGACCTCAGTGACGAAGCCGTGGTCGTACAGTGGAAACGTAACCCTTATTATCAAGCCTTCTGCGGCATGGCTGAGTTCCATCAAGATCTGCCGTGCCACAGCACTGAGTTGGTACATTTTCGAAAGCGCATTGGCAAGGCAGGATTCGAAATGATCTTTCAGATGAGCATTGGTTTACATGGCCGACAGGCACTGGAAGATCACGTCAATATCGATACCACCGTCCAGGAAAAAAACATCACCTATCCAACGGACAGCAAGCTTGCCATCAAGATCATTAACCGACTGAATAAAATGGCCAGGCGCCATGGCATTCAACAAAGACGTACCTACCTCAAGGAAGTAAAAAAACTTCGCCTGGATATTCGTCATTTTCGTCATGTTAAAAAAAGAGGTAAAGCCAGGCGAGCACTGAAGCGTTTACGCACCATCGCCCGTGCGTTGATCCGTGAATTGAGGCGAGTACTGCCTTCCGTCTGCCTATTTGAAACCTATCAACAAGACTTTCTCTTTTATGAGCGTGTGCTGGATCAACAGCCGAAAGACAAAAACAAGGTTTATGCCTTGCACGAACCTCAGGTGTATTGCATTGCCAAAGGCAAAGACCACAAACAGTATGAGTACGGTAATAAAGTATCGATTGCCAGTACTGCGCAAGGCAATCTCATTGTCGGTGTCGTCAGCCATGAAAAAAATATTCATGATGGTCATACCCTGCCTAAAGTGCTGAATCACATTGAACAGTCACGTGGCAAAGCCGTTAAACAGGCCGTCGTGGATCGCGGCTATCGAGGGAAGTCAGCGGTCAACGGCACCGAAATCATACTGCCAAAGAAAGCATTAAAGAGAGACAACCGCTATCAGCGCGATAAGAAACGAAAGCAGTGCCGCCGACGCGCCGCCATCGAACCCATCATCGGTCACTTAAAGTCAGACTATCGTTTATCCCGAAACTTTCTTAAAGGCATCGCAGGCGATGAGATCAATCTGCTGCTCGCAGCGACGGCATGGAATTTAAAGAAGTGGCTGATCGCCTTTTTGGCGCTGTTTTTTCCATGGATACTCACGGCTACTTCATCGAGATGAGGCCATCTGAGTGCTTATAGGCTGAAGCCTCTTCTGATATTGATTATGGCAGCTCAGTTTCTGAGAAAGTAGTGGTCGCGAACCTTTTTTCAGGGCTGACTAAGTACCAGACTAAGCAGCAATACTACTAGGGAAAATATTTTTTTGCGGATCACCACTACCTCGAATCAAAAATCACTGGCAACTGCAGAATAACAGTGTAAGCTGTCGCGCCTCCCTAAATCTGAATTGTATTCACCATGGGCCAGCGGCTAGACAGCCAAAAAAATAATATCACACACATAATGGAATCGCTACTGAGTGGAAACGAGAATAACAATCGTGTCGTTACTTCTCTAAATATTAAGGGGCGTTCTCCACGCCAAAAACTCACTCACTGATGCGACATTTGATTCTTTTTGCCCCAGTGACCGCCCTGCGTCGCCCTAGGCGATGCTTACTATAAAAAACGAAAAAAACAAGCAATTTATAAGCAAAAGCCACTACCGTTCTAGTAATGGAATAACTAAGAAACCTCTGATTTATTCTGAGCGAAGTAGATTGTGACCTAAAACTTTCAGATTTAAGGCGAGAATTGCACGTAATAGCGGGCTATTGCGAAGATTTTCAACGCAGAAGCTGAATATTTTAGGCGTAAGATACGATCTCATGAACAATTCAGAGGCTCCCAAAGTGAATATGAACACCTGCTGGCCTACCTAAAAAGCTGTAGATTTACTCAATCAGGACTAACGATAAATCTCATCCGGCTCTTTCAGCACAGGCTCAACTTCAATCCACTCACCATCCCGATAAAGCTTAAAAAAACAATCATGTCGACCGGTATGGCAGGTGATGCCACCAAGCTGTTTAACTTTAAGCAGAATCACGTCATTATCGCAATCGAGCCGGATCGCTTTGATAATCTGTTGATAGCCAGACTGTTCGCCCTTGTGCCATAACTTTTTACGCGAACGTGACCAGTAAACCGCATGGCCCGTTTCAACGGTCAGCACTAACGCCTCACGATTCATCCACGCCACCATCAATACGCTATTATCGGCAGCATCCTGTGCAATGGCAGGTACCAATCCGTCACCGTTCCACTGCACTTCATCGAGCCAGTCACTCATTCCGGAAGCCATTATGGCATTCTCACTTCAATGCCACGCGCGGCCATCACATCTTTGGCCTCTTGCACGGTGTGGTGTCCAAAATGAAAAATACTGGCGGCAAGCACGGCATCGGCCTTGCCCTCGATCACACCATCGGCCAGGTGATCCAGTGTACCGACGCCACCCGAGGCGATCACCGGTACCGATACTGCTTCACAAATGGCACGCGTCAGCGCGAGGTCATAGCCATCGCGTGTTCCATCCCGGTCCATACTGGTCAGGAGGATTTCACCCGCACCGTAGTCGGCCATCTTAACGGCCCATTCAACGGCATCAATACCGGTCGCATTGCGCCCACCATGGGTAAAGATTTCCCACTTGCCCTCACTAACCTGTTTGGCATCAATCGCCACGACAATACACTGCGTGCCAAAACGATCCGCCGCCTGACGTACAAATTCAGGATTATTGACTGCAGTAGTATTAATGCCCACCTTATCGGCCCCGGCGTTGAGCATGCGACGAATATCGCTCAGCTCACGAATACCACCACCCACCGTCAGCGGAATAAAGACCTGGCTCGCGACCGCTTCGACCACATGTACCATGGTCTCGCGGTCATCAGAACTGGCGGTAATATCGAGAAAAACCAGCTCATCGGCTCCCTGCTCGTCATAACGATGCGCCACTTCAACAGGGTCTCCGGCATCTAGGATATCAACAAACTGCACCCCTTTAACCACACGGCCGTTATCGACATCGAGACAGGGGATAATGCGTTTAGCGAGACTCATACTAGATCTGAACGACCATTAAATAGCGATTTATTTGGCAAACGTATCTGCCAGTTTCTGGCATTCGGCAAAATCAAGCGCATCTTCGTAAAGCGCACGCCCAATGATCGCCCCCATGATCCCTTCTTCAGAGACCGCGCCCAGCGCGCGAATATCATCCATCGTGCTCACCCCGCCGGATGCAATCACCGGGATCGTAATCGCCTGTGCCAGCGCCACTGTGGATTCAACATTGACACCTTTCATCATGCCATCGCGACTGATGTCGGTGTAGATGATCGCCTCAACACCGTCGCGTTCAAAATGCTGCGCGATATCGATTACGTCGTGGTGGGATAACTTTGACCAACCATCAATCGCGACCTTGCCATTTTTGGCATCCAGTCCAACAATAATATGGCCCGGAAAGGCGCTGCAGGCATCACCGACAAAATGCGGCTCATTCACCGCACTGGTGCCGATAATCACATAACTCACCCCCGCTTCGAGATAGCCCTGAATGGTATCTTCATCACGAATGCCACCGCCCACCTGAATCGGCAGGTCAGGATAGGCATCGGCAATCTCATGGATCACGCTGGCATTTTTAGGCTTGCCTTCAATCGCGCCATTCAGGTCAACGATATGCAGACGTCTTGCGCCAGCGGCGGCCCAACGTCCCGCGACTGCAACGGGGTCATCAGAAAATACCGTATCGTCATCCATCCGTCCCTGACGTAAGCGCACACATTTCCCATCCTTAAGATCAATGGCAGGTATCATTAACATGATTGTTCCTCAAACAAATTGGCTATAGTAGTGGTCATTAATTACTTCCGTCCCAACTCAGAAAATTCGACAACAGCGCAAGCCCTGCATGTTGACTCTTTTCCGGATGAAACTGTACTGCAAAGATATTCTCCTGATCGATCACCGAGGTAAAATCAAAACCATACGGTGTCGTCGCACTCACGACTGCATTGTCGCGCGGCGCAACATAGTAGCTATGCACAAAATAGAAACGGCTATCCTGCTCAATCCCTTGCCACATCGGGTGCGGTTTAACTTGATGCACCTGATTCCAGCCCATGTGTGGCACCTTCAAACCATCACTGGCAGGGATTGTCTTTAATTGATCGGCAAAATGACGCGATTCACCAGCGATAATCCCTAACGCCTCGCCCCCGCCATTTTCCGCGCTACTATCAAGCAGTGCCTGCATGCCGAGGCAGATACCCAAAAAGGGTCTGTTTTTGACCGTTTCACGGATCACCTCATCCAGTCCGAGGCGCTTGAGTTCACTGATACAGTCCTGCAATGCACCCACGCCCGGCAACACCACACGATCCGCGCGCAGCACAACATCGGCCTCATGAGTCACGACGACTCGCTGCCCACCGCTCACATATTCTAATGCCTTTGAGACAGAACGAATATTACCCATTCCATAGTCAACGACTGCGACTGTTGCCATTCTACTCTTCCAAACCTCTACATATGTTGATCAATCTGATGTGCATCACTCAAACCAGATCACAGATGTCCTTTGGTTGACGGCAGGATACCGGCCATGCGTGCATCGGCCTCAACGGCCATCCGTAGTGCGCGGCCAAAGGCTTTAAAGATGGTCTCGGCGACATGATGTGCATTTTTACCGCGTAGACTATCGATGTGCAGCGTGACCAGCCCATGATTGATAAAACCATTGAAAAACTCCCGCAGCAGATCGACATCGAAGTCACCGATGCGGGCACGCGGATAATCGACGTGATACTCAATCCCCGGGCGTCCGGAGAGGTCGATCACAACGCGTGACAGCGCTTCATCGAGCGGCACATAGGCGTGGCCGTAACGACGGATGCCCTGCTTATCGCCCAACGCCTGGGTCAGGCACTGGCCCAATGTGATGCCGACATCTTCAACGGTGTGGTGGGCATCGATGTGCAGATCGCCATCGGCTTTAACGTCGATATCGATCAAGCCGTGACGCGCGACCTGATCCAGCATGTGATCGAGAAACGGCACGCCCGTCTCAAAATTTGAGATGCCGGTGCCATCCAGATTGATGGAAATCGTAATACGAGTTTCAGACGTGTTGCGTGTGACTGTGGCTTTACGCGCAGTCATGGAATTTCTCCTTAAAATCTTTGTTTAGCATACTCTTATCTGGCAGTTGAGAAAAGCGACGGAATCATATTCTATTCGCCCGCAAATAACATCAAATGGTTAAATCACAGACGCCACCGGCATCAATCTTCCTTAATGCGGTATTCGGCAGAGCGGGCATGTGCCGTGAGCCCTTCACCCCGCGCCAACACCGAAGCGGTTTTACCCAATGTTGAGGCCCCTTCCGCGGAACACATGATCAGGCTTGAGCGCTTCTGAAAGTCATAGACACCCAGCGGCGATGAAAAACGTGCTGTGCGCGAAGTCGGCAATACATGATTCGGCCCCGCGCAGTAGTCGCCAATCGCCTCTGCGGTATAACGCCCCATAAAGATCGCCCCGGCGTGATGGATTTTTTTGCTCAACGCAACAGGGTCTTCCACCGACAGCTCCAGATGTTCCGGGGCGACGATATTTGAAATTTCGGCAGCCTGATCAAGATCGGACACTTTAATAAATGCGGCGCGCGCGGTCAGTGAGTGACGGATAATCTCAGCGCGTTCCATGGTCGGCAGCAGGCGTTCGATACTCGCCTGCACCGCATCGAGGTACGCGGCATCGGGCGACACCAGGATCGACTGCGCATCTTCGTCATGTTCTGCCTGTGAAAATAGATCCATTGCGATCCAGTCAGGGTCGGTCTTGCCGTCACAGATCACCAGAATTTCAGAGGGGCCGGCAATCATATCGATACCGACAGCACCAAACACCATCCCTTTGGCGGTCGCGACATAAATATTACCGGGGCCGACAATCTTATCAACCTGCGGGATCGTCTCGGTACCGTAGGCCAGTGCGGCCACTGCCTGCGCGCCGCCAATGGTAAAAACACGATCGACCCCGGCGATATCCGCCGCCGCCAGTACCATGTCATTCACCACATTATCGGGAGTCGGCACCACCATGATCAGTTCCGACACACCCGCCACCCTGGCAGGGATCGCGTTCATCAATACCGATGAGGGATAGACCGCTTTGCCACCGGGGACATACAGCCCAACGCGATCGAGCGGCGTGACCTGCTGCCCCAGCAATGTGCCATCCGCCTCTGTGTAAGACCACGAAGCCATCTTCTGATGTTCGTGATAGGCGTAAAGACGTTCGGCCGCAAGCTCCAGCGCCGCGCACTGTGCTGCATCGACCGATGCACGTGCCGCTTTGAGGCGTGATAACGGAATCTCCAGCGCCCCCATGTCAGCGGCGCTCAGGCGATCAAAACGGTTGGTGTATTCCACCACGGCGGCATCGCCGCGCCTACGCACATCAGCAATGATGTCACGCACCGTCTGCTGAACGCCTTCATCGGCAGCACTATCCCAGGCCAGCCGATCGTCCAGTTGGCTGCGAAAATCTGCTGCGGCAGCATCCAGGCGTAAAATCTTAGTCACGGCTCACCCCCACCACATTCCGATACCAACAGCTTGTGCGCTCAATATTAGCCATGCGTGCGTTAACTATTTTGAGCAACCGCTTCCGCGATCAGATCAATATAGCGCTTCACCCGCTCGTGCTTCATCTTCATCGATGCCTTGTTGACGATCAGGCGTGAACTGACATCAGCGATGTGATCCATCGGTACCAGACCGTTGGCTCTCAGGGTGTTACCGGTATCGACTACATCGACAATGCGATCTGCCAGCCCGACGATCGGCGCCAGCTCCATCGCGCCGTACAGCTTGATGATCTCAACCTGCTGACCCTGCGCGGCAAAGTAACGCTTGGCTGTCTCAACATATTTGGTGGCGATGCGCATACGGGTCTCATCGACCACGCCATGTTCAGGCCCTGCCACCATCATGCGACATCGGGCAATTTTCAGATCGAGCGGCTCATAAAGGCCATCGCCGCCGTACTCGACCAGCACATCTTTGCCTGTCACGCCCATATCGGCAGCGCCGTATTCGACAAACGTGGGCACATCAGAGGCACGAATCACCACTAGTTTCACATCGTCTAAATTAGTATCGAGGATCAGCTTACGACTGGTGGTTGGATCATCCAGCGGGATAATGCCGGCGTGCGCCAGCAACGGCAGGGTCTCTTTGAAAATACGCCCTTTGGACAGCGCGATGGTAATTGTTGCACTCATCTTATTAACTCATTATTACTCGACGACTAATTTGGCACGCGACGTATTTTAGCACCGAGCAGCGAAAGCTTCTCTTCGATGCAGTCGTAACCACGGTCAATGTGATAGATGCGATCCACCACCGTATCACCCTCTGCCACCAGTCCTGCCAGCACCAGACTCGCAGAGGCACGCAGATCGGTCGCCATCACCGGCGCGCCGACTAACTTGTCGACGCCGATGCAGACCACGGTATTCCCTTCCAGCCGCAGGTTGGCACCCATGCGCTGTAACTCCGGTACATGCATAAAACGATTCTCAAACACGGTTTCGGTGATGGTGCCCGTCCCTTCTGCAACCGCATTCAACACCGTAAACTGCGCCTGCATATCGGTTGGGAACGCCGGGTATGGCGCGGTTCTGATATCCACTGCCTTCAGCTGCCGCCCTTCCATATCCAGTTCAATCCAGTCGTCACCGACGGTAATTTTTGCGCCCGCTTCGCGCAGCTTCGCCAGCACTGCATCAAGGATATCGGGGCGAGTATCGCGCACCCGTACCTTACCCCCGGCAATCGCTGCACCGACCAGATAAGTGCCGGTCTCGATGCGATCAGGCAATACCGCGTAACGTGTCCCGCCGAGTCGTTCAACCCCTTCAATCGTAATAGTCGCACTGCCCGCGCCACTGACCTTCGCGCCCATGCTATTGAGACAGTTGGCGAGATCTACCACTTCGGGTTCGCGTGCGGCATTTTCAATCACGGTCGTGCCTTCCGCTAAAGTCGCCGCCATCATGATATTTTCGGTGCCAGTCACGGTAACAATATCCATAAAAATTTTCGCGCCCTGCAGGCGTCCGGCCCGTGCGCGAATATAGCCGCCTTCCACGGTAATCTCAGCGCCCATCGCTTCAAGCGCATGAATATGGAGATCCACGGGGCGAGTACCAATCGCACAACCGCCCGGCAATGAGACATCGGCCTCGCCAAAGCGTGCCAGCAATGGTCCCAGCACCAGAATTGAAGCGCGCATCGTTCTCACCAGCTCATACGGCGCATGGAAATTAGTGACGCCTGACGCGTCCGCCTCTATTTCCATATTATCGCCCAGACTGAGGATCACCCCCATGCGGCCGAGCAGCTCCATCGTCGTGGTGATATCGTGCAGATGCGGAACGTTACAGACCGTGACGGGCTCATCCGCAAGCAGTGTCGACACTAAAATCGGCAACGCGGCATTTTTTGCGCCGGACATGCGGATTGCGCCATTCAGTCGCGTACCACCGGTAATTATTAGTTTATCCATGATTAATCTTTATAAATCATTGTAGAGATGAGATGTGTCGTATCTCAAGGGCTGTTAAGTATCTATTCAGCAATGCTCAGGTTTTGATCAAAGGACCTTGCGCTTCTGTGCCTCATCCCACTGTGCCGGGGTAAAGGTACGCATAGAGAGGGCGTGAATCGCTGCATTTTCGATATTATCGCCCAACGTGGCGTAGACCATGCGGTGCTGCTGCAACATCCCCTTACCTTCAAAGGCGTCACTGATGACCACCGCCTCAAAATGAGAGCCATCGCCTGTCACGCTGACCTGGCTATCCGGCATTCCCGCCTCAATCATCTTTTGAATTTCATCAATTTGCATCATTAATCTCTATCGATAGCCGACACTTCAGTCACCGGCTGATCTGGTTCAAGGTAAAAATATGGCGCTATGGTACCAGAAATCACTAAGAAATGAGACGATTCACGTCATTTGAAACGCTGCCCACATAAACGATTTCGACGGCTAAGCCGGGTTCGGTAGCGACAACACCCCTTCAAGACCACTCAAACGGGCCAATGCCAACATTTGCACCGGCATATTCAAAAAACTAATGGTAACGCCCTGCGCACGAAAACTTCGCATCCACTCCACCAGCAGCGCAAGTCCAGCGCTGTCCGTCCGGCTGACCCCCCGCAGATCAATCGTCACTGCGTTCGCTCCAACAGCATCAACCTGCTGCGACAACAGACGCTGACTCTCGCGCAATAAAGCGGGCACACTGGCAAAACTCAGCTCACCACTGAGCAAAAACGTCCCTTCGTCGCGTCGCTCAATCCGAGGCTGGCTGACGCTACTGACCATTGCGCGCTTCCTCGTTGCGCTTTTTCAGCTGGGCAATCAAACCGTCAATCCCGCCCAGATTACGAATTTCGCTGGAAAAAGTGGTGCGATAGTTAAGCACCAGGCTCACTGCATCAATCTTGACGTTGTAGACCTTCCATTCACCATCTGTAAAATGCAGGCTGTAATCAATCGGAATCGGGAAGCCCCCCTTCTGATCAATCTCGGTGCGTACCACCACATCACCGCTATCCTGTCCTTCGCGAAACGGCAGATAGATCACCTCCTGCCCTGAGTAATCCATCATCGCCGTCGCATAGGTGCGCACCAGCAAAAAACTAAATTCCTTGGTGAACTGCACGCGTTGCGTTTCGCTCGTACTGCGCCAGTGCTTACCCAATACGAGTCGTCCCATGCGATCAAAATCAAAGTGCGGCAACACCACACCCTCGACCAGCTCATAGATATAAACAGGACTTGCCTTGATTTTCTCTCGCTCGGATTCGATCAATGAGAGCATCTTGCTGGTGGCGTCCATCACCAGTTGCTGTGCAGGCGCATTAGCACTCGCAACACCCACCGGTAACAGGAAAAAACACCATAGCGCGATAATAAGAGGTAAGCGTTTCATTAATAGTCTCCTGTCACATAACGCAGACGCGCTACATACATATTATAATCATTCACTGCCATCAGGTAATCGCTATAAACCAGCACATACCCTTGAAATGCAGCCATCACAGCCTCGGCATCTTCCAGCCCCGCTTCAAAATCGACATAACGACTCACCATCCAGCGACGTCCGCTGAGACTCCCCTGTTTTAACTCTGTGACCGCTTTGTAGTGCCCTTGCACATTGTAATACTGCTCGGCAACCTGAAACGGGATGCCCTGCTGTGCAAACGATGACTTCTCAGCCAGCGCAGCCAACTCCGCATTGGCACCGGCCACTTCGGCGGACTGCACGCCCTTTGCCCAGTCCCACTTAACCCCGATTAGCGGCGTCGCGCCGTACCCATTGAAAGGATCATATACATAAGGATTGTCAAGCTTACCCCGTCCAGGCGCATAGGATGCCACACCTGCAATTCCGGCGTAAATATTCGGTAGGCTCGCCGCACGGTGCGCAGCGACTAACGAGCGCCGCGCCTGTAATCCTGCTTCCAGCTGCGTTATTTCAGGTCGCCGCTCCAACGCACGCTGCTGCAATACTTCTAATGCCTCCTGCGGCAGATCAACCGGTGTGATGCGGCGATCCGCCAACTCAAGCGCCACGCTGCTATCAATCCCGGTCAACATCTTCAACCCCGCCAGCGCAATCGCCTCGACCGATTCTGCCTTCGCATGATAACGCTTTACCAGTGCAAGACCGCTCTGCAAGGCATACAGATCGCCCTGTCGCACGTCGCCGTGTCCACTTTCAAGCCAGCCCTCGATCAGCGATAGTGCTTTTTGCAAGCGCCCCTCAACATCCTCAAACAGATAACGGGTATCGCGCGCAGTGAGGTAACCGTAATAGGCACGCATCACATCGATCATTGTATCCGCACGCTGAATGCGCACATCCTCCTTTTTGACCGCAATATTGCCTTTGGCGGCATCTGCAAAATGCTCGATCTTGCCAAAGGTGTAGAGCGGTTTGATAATGCTAAAACTCACTGTGCTCCACGAAGTCAAACCACTGTACTCATATCGATCAGCACGCGGGGTCAAGCCATCGGCTGCAAAAAAACCACCATCAACCTTGGTCGTTAAGCCTATAAAGGCGTTCATATCGACACTCGTATCATCACTGCCTTCAGCTTTCTGTAACAGTGCCCGCGCCGCGTCTACTAGGTGTTGGCGCTCTTCAATACGCGGGTCAGTCTCCATGGCACGCGTCACTGCATCATCCAGCGACAATGTGATAATGGCAACTGGCTCCTCAGCGTACGCCAGCGAGTCGCCCGCCAACCCCATCACCAAAACACCCGATAAACAGATCCTACCCATTATTCAGCCTTGCTCCCTTCTGACGCCTTGCTGAAAAGAAACTGGCCGATGATCTGCTCCATCACCATCGCCGACTGTGTCAGGCTGATGATATCGCCCTCTTTCAAAAAGGCCTCTTCGCCGCCCGGTTCAAAACCGATGTACTGCTCACCGAGCAGCCCCGAGGTAAAGATGCTCGCCGAGGTATCGGTCGGCAGGCGATTGTATTTTGGGTCGATGGTCATCGTCACCACCGCCAGGTAGCTCTCCTGGTCATAGGCGATCGACGTGACGCGTCCGATGCGCACCCCACTGACACTCACAGACGACAACACCTTCAACCCACCAATATTGTCAAACTTCGCCATCACCTCATAGCCTTCGACATTCGAAAATGCGTTGAGGTTACTCACCTTCATCGCCAACATGAAGAGTGCGGCAAATCCTGCTGCGACAAAGACCCCCACCAGGGTCTCGACTAATCGTGTGTTTTGCATCTCAACATTCCTTATAGCTCGCCAACCATCTATATTTCACCAAACATCAGGGCGGTCAACACAAAATCGAGCCCCAGTACTGCCAGTGAGGCGTACACCACGGTGCGCGTCGTGGCGCGACTCACGCCCGCTGACGTCGGCACCGCATCATACCCCTCAAACACCGCAACCCATGTCACCACCACACCAAACACAATACTCTTGATCACGCCGTTCATAATATCTTCATCAAAGTCTACACGACTCTGCATCTGTGACCAGAAGGCACCTTCATCGACCCCAAGCACGCCAACGCCGACAAAATAACCGCCCATCACGCCCACCGCACTAAAGATGGCAGCCAATAACGGCAACGACAATACGCCGGCCAAAAAACGTGGCGCAATCACTCTTTTTAAGGGATCGACTGCCATCATCTCCATGCCAGACAGTTGCTCCGTCGCCTTCATCAAACCGATTTCAGCGGTCAATGCCGAACCCGCGCGTCCGGCAAACAGCAGTGCTGCCACTACTGGCCCCAGCTCGCGGACGAGTGATAGCGCGACCATCACTCCGAGTGAATCTTCAGCACCAAAATCAACCAGTGTATAGTAGCCCTGCAATCCCAGCACCATGCCGACAAACAGCCCGGCGACCACCGTGATCACCAGCGATAACACCCCAACTGAAAAGATCTGCTGAATCAGCAGCCGCAGACGTAGTAACAGCGAAGGTGTCCCGGCGAGTATCGCAAATAGAAAGAGATGCGCGCGCCCCAGTCTCTGAAACGCGGTCAGCGTGCCGTGGCCCAACTGCTGCAAGCTATTCATCGTTTCTCTCCGGACGACAGCAACTCATCGGCATAATCTCCGGCGGGATAGTGAAAAGGCACGGGGCCATCCGGCGTCCCCTCCATAAACTGGCGCACCCATTCAGAGTCAGAGTCACGTAGCTCCTCTGGCGTACCCTCTCCCACGACAATCCCCTGAGAAAGGACATAAATATAGTCTGCGATCTGTGACGCCTCGGCGACATCGTGTGAAACCATAATGCTGGTCAAGCCAAGCACTTTGTTCAGATCGCGAATCAGCTTCACCAGCACCCCCATTGAGATCGGGTCCTGTCCGGTAAACGGTTCGTCATACATGATCATCATAGGATCGAGTGCGATGGCGCGTGCCAGCGCCACCCGTCGCGCCATGCCGCCCGACAGTTCACTCGGCATCAGTCGTTGCGCGCCGCGCAAGCCGACCGCTTCAAGTTTCATCAGCACCAGGTCACGCACCATCGACTCCGGTAAACCGGTGTGTTCACGTAACGGAAAGGCGACATTATCAAAAACAGAAAGATCGGTGAGCAGTGCACCGCTCTGAAACAGCATGCCCATGCGTTTTCGCAGTTCAAAGAGTTCACGTCGCGACAGCCCCGGTACGTTTTGTCCATCCACGTGAATGGTGCCGGCGGTCGGTTTAATCTGCCCACCAATCAGCCGCAGCAGCGTGGTCTTGCCGGTACCACTCGGCCCCATGATGGCGGTGATCTTGCCGCGTTGCAGATCAAGATCGATGCCATCAAATATCACACGCGACCCAAAATGGAAGGTCAGTCCGCGTGCCTCTACCAGATTATCTTTTTTATCCGTCATAGATGTCCGATCTGAATTATGCGCCGTTGATAATAATTAATTATGTCCCGGCAATCGTCATTGCATCAATCAGCAACGAACCGGTTTTGATGTTACCACGACGATCAACATCACTGCCCACTGCCTGTAGCTGCATAAACATATCACTGAGATTACTGGCAATCGTGATTTCATCCACCGGATAGACGATTTCACCATTTTCAACCCAGAAACCGGCCGCCCCGCGTGAATAGTCACCGGTCACCGTATTGACCCCCATGCCGAGCAGTTCCGTCACCAGTAGCCCCGTGCCCATTTCGCGCAATAACCCCTGTTGATCCAGCGCACCCGGCTCGATCAACACATTATGCACCCCGCCCGAATTGCCGGTACTCTCCATGCCAAGTTTGCGCGCTGAATAACTATCGAGTACATAGCCCTGCAATACCCCGTCACGCACCAGATCACGCGCATAGGTAGCGACCCCTTCGCTGTCGTACGGCGCACTGCCCAGCACCTTTTTCATATGGGGCTGTTCGTGGATATGGACAAACTCAGGGAAGATCTGCTCACCGAGCTTATCCAGTAGAAAAGATGATTTACGATAAAGATTACCACCGCGGATCGCGGAGATCATGTGCGACACCAGACTGCCGGCGACATCCGCAGCAAACAGCACCGGCACCTTACAGGTATCCACACGTCGCCCACCAAGGCGCTGCAGTGTTCTGATCGCGGTTTTTTTACCAATCTCCGCGGCCGCTTCAAGGTCGTGTCGGTCACGTGCCACTGAATACCAGTAATCGCGCTGCATACCGTTGTCATCTTCAACGATCACACTACAACTCATGCTATGACGAGAAGTGGAGTAACCACCGCTAAAACCATGACTATTAGCGTAAACGCGTGTGCCCTCATGACTGGAGAGACTCGCGCCCTCAGAATTTGAAATCTGCGCATCATAACTGCGCGCGGCATCTTCACACTCTTTGGCGAGTTCAATCGCGGTATCGGGCGAGACACCCCACGGATAATAGAGGTCGAGGTCAGGAATTTCCGTCGCCATCCGCTCGGCATCGGCCAACCCAGCATAGGGGTCTTCCGCGGTAAATTTGGCGATGCTGCACGCCGCGCGTACCGCATCTTCCAGTGCCGCAGTCGAGAAATCAGCGGTGCTCGCCGTCCCTTTGCGCTGATCAAAATAGACCGTGACACCGATCCCTTTATCTTTATTAAATTCGATGGTCTCGACTTCGCCAAGGCGCACATTTACCGACAGTCCCGACTCTTCGCTCAACGCCACTTCTGCCGCCGTCGCCCCCTGCCCCTTCACCAGCTGTAACACCTGCGCCGCGATCGACTCGAGCGATGCCTTATCCTTTACAATATCTCGTGCCTTTGCAATATCACCGCTCATACGCTGGTGCCCCCCACGGTGAGGCCATCAATCAGCAGTGTTGGCTGCCCCACACCGACCGGTACACTCTGTCCTTCTTTACCGCAGGTCCCGACGCCGGCATCCAGTGCAAGGTCATCGCCCACCATCGTCACCCGTTGCAGCACATCGGGGCCGTTGCCGATCAACGTCGCGCCTTTTACCGGGTAAGTCACCTTGCCGTTTTCAATCATGTAGGCCTCACTGGCAGAGAAGACAAACTTGCCGGAGGTGATGTCCACCTGTCCGCCCCCAAAGTTGACCGCATAGAGGCCGTTTTTGACCGATGCAATAATTTCTTCCGGCGCATGCTGGCCCGGCAGCATATAGGTGTTGGTCATGCGCGGCATCGGCAAATGCGCGTAAGATTCACGGCGGCCATTGCCGGTGGAGGCAACCCCCATCAGACGGGCATTGAGTTTGTCCTGCATATACCCTTTGAGCACGCCCTTTTCGATCAACACGGTATTCTCGGACGGCACCCCTTCGTCATCGATATTCAGTGAACCGCGACGATGCTCCAACGTGCCATCATCCACCACGGTGCAGAGATCAGAGCCGACACGCTCACCGACGCGCCCCGAGAAAGCCGAGGTCCCTTTGCGGTTAAAGTCACCTTCCAGGCCGTGACCAATCGCTTCGTGCAGCAACACCCCTGGCCAGCCTGAACCCAGCACCACCTGCATCGTACCGGCGGGTGCCTCTTTTGCATCGAGATTAATCAGCGCCTGACGCACCGCTTCTCTGGCATAACCGAGCCCGCGCTCTTCATCGATAAAATACTGATAGTCACGGCGACAGCCGCCGCCGGAACTCCCCTGTTCACGACGCCCGTCCTGCTCGACGATGACACTGACATTCAACCGCACGAGTGGACGCACATCCGCCGCGTGGGTACCGTCGGTGGCGAGTAACAACACCACATCGTAACCACCCGCGAGTGAAGCGGTCACCTGCTTGACCCGTGGATCGAGCTTGCGCGCTTCGCGATCGAGCAACTCCAGCAAATCAATTTTGGCCTGATCCCCCAGACTCCCCAGCGGATCGGTCGGCAGATAGAGGTTATGCCCCTGTGAACGTGTCCACGCCTTTACCTGTTTATCCTGTCCCTGACGTGCAATGGCGCGCGCCGCGGTGGCCGCCTCCTGCAACGCCGGCAGTGCAATTTCATCCGAATAGGCAAAGCCGCTTTTTTCGCCACTCACTGCGCGTGCGCCCACGCCCTGCTCAACGCTGTGCACGCCGTCGGTCACGATCCCGTCTTCGAGCGTCCACGACTCAAAACGGCTCGACTGAAAATAGAGATCGGCATAATCAACATCGTGACGCATGATCGTCGAAAGCACCTGTTCAAGGTCCTGCATGCCGAGGCCACTCGGCGACAACATCATCTGTTGCACATTATCAATAGAAGCCGTTAGCGGCATGCTCATAATTTTACCTTTCCCTGTTGATTCATTGGATCACTTCACACCACAAAAGAGCTTACGATGTGATATTGATGGGAAGTTTTGCCGTGTTTGCGCCAGCCTCACCGGATCAATCTCTGCACAGATAATTCCGGAACCACTCGGCAGTCGATCCAGCACCCCGCCCCACGGATCCACAATCATGCTATTCCCATAAGTCTCACGGCCATTGACGTGATAGCCCCCCTGCGCCGCGGCGATCACATAACTGAGATTTTCAATCGCACGTGCGCGCACCAATGTTTCCCAATGAGCGCGGCCAGTAATCGCAGTAAACGCAGAGGGAACTGCGATGATCTCTACCCCCTGATCCAGCAGTGCCCGGAAAAGCTCAGGAAAGCGCAGGTCATAACAGATCGCCAACCCAAGACGCCCAAACGGGGTATCCACGACAACAGCATGCTCGCCCGCTTCAATCGTCTTCGATTCGATATAACTTTCTCTATTCTCTTCAAGCAGCACATCAAAGAGGTGAATTTTGTCGTAACGTGCGACCTGCTGACCTGATGCGTCATATAACAAGCAGGCCGCGCAGATCTTATTATCATCAGTGGCAACTAGTGGCACAGTGCCACCCACAATCCACACCCCATTATCCTTTGCCTGCTGTGCAAGAAAACTCTGAATCGGGCCATCGCCTTCAGCCTCGCGCAGGCCCACTTTGTCCTCTTCTGTCATTCCCATGATGGCAAAGTTTTCAGGCAGCACAATTAGTTCCGCGCCATCATCCACCGCTATCGCTATCAGACGTTTCACTTCGATTAGATTGGCGCCGACATTGGGGCCTGAGGCCATCTGTATTGCAGCAACGCGGCTCATCGCATCACCTCATAAAACGACGGTGTCATCATTTCGCTAAAGCCATTGAAATGGCATGCCTGTTTTTTATTATTGATTAACACAACACTCTTCCTTTTTTCACTTCCGGGGAAATCTGTTCACTGTACTACGTGACTATCAACCGTCTCAACCGCTGCACGGCTAATGACCGGATCACTCCACGGCCCTGTCACACGGTACTTCACCTGCGTGACCTGATCCAGATTTAGTAACTTCTGCGCCAGCAATATCGCCGCACCAATCCCCAGGCTACCCACTACGGCCCCCACTATCGGGAGTGATGATGCCACGTGCGGTTCAACGATCACATTCTGGTCATAATCTTTTGCGACCAACCCTACACGCCCGGTCATCTTGATCGATGCCGAGGGACCCACAACACTAAAGTTTGAAGTGGTCGCATTGCCGTCCTTCATCTCAAAACCACCTTCCATGCGATCGAAACTAAATCCTTTTTTAAATATATCGCTAAAATCAAGCGTCAGGCGACGTGGTAACGCCTGCAAACTAATCAATCCAAAAATTCGACCCGCGCCGGGCTCCACATCCAGTAAACGACCATCTTCAACTTTAAGATGCATGTTACCATCGACACGCGCCATCGCGAAGGCCATCGGCGACCCCGGCCAGCGCGCCGTCACTCCAACCTCACTTTTACCGCCGCGAATACTGTCTGCAATATCAAGCGTGGATAACATATTTCCAAAATCATGACTGCCAATAGTCATTTTAAAAACGCTCTGTTGTGCATTATTTTCCACCACCCAATCACCACTGAACTGTGCATTCATTAACGATGATGAAAGCTGCAAGTGATTTACATGCAACCCATTCTCCCTTGTTGAGGCCAGTAACTTCAACTGCCCGTATGGCTGCTCTGCATAACTAAAGTAACGGCTATTGATATTCATCGCGGGCAGATTTTGAGGATTAATGACAGACTCACCTACTTTATTATCACCTTCACCCTCGCCGGGCTCATCTGGCATTGCTGGCAAGATGAGATAGTCGAGCTGCATCCCCAGCGAGTCTTGTTTAAAATCCAGCGGTATTTTCAATGCGCCACCGATAAGATGATTACTGACCTGCCCTTGCCAGAACCCCGCTGCCAACGCTAACTCAAGTGCGGTGTAGTGAAACTCATAACCAAATGCTGACGCCTGTTCTATTTCCAGGTTGAGTTCTCCAATCGCGACGGCAGTGGATTCCACTCGCTTATCGGTAGCGCCTTCCTCCGCTGCCGTCATCAATGGCATCCACTCTTCAAGCACAGCCCGATCAAGCTTGCCATTCACGCTGATCAGTGCTTTTTCCGGCAGCACTGGCGGCCCACCGTTGAACGTTACCGCCCCTTTCTGAAGCGTCATCGTCTCATTAAAGTCAAACACCCCTCGTAACTGAGCGCCGTATTGCAGTGTCAGCGGCACATCCAGTGTGCGCGGCAATGCCGTCTTCAGTATCAGTGTTTCAGCGCTATCCGCACTTTTCCCCAATGGGGCTGGCAGCGCCGCAGCCATGCCTTTCAGATCGGAGGTGACTGTTAGGTCCACACCATTCACCGCGCTATTTTCGACGGGCAGTGTCAATTGTGCCTGCCATGCCGTCTTACCATCGAGATGCTGCATTAACGAAATCGGCAATAAACGCTGGAGGTCGGCCGCTGTCGCCTGTCCGTCGGCGCTGATAATCGTATCCCCGCCCTGTGACAGCGGCATTGTCTTTGCCTGAAACAGACTATCCATCCCTAACAGGCGCGCCCGCGCCTGCTTAACTTCGATTCCTTTTTCAGAAAATTGTAGCTTACCGTTAACATCTAATATATCTACCGCACGCTCCGCCAAATAAAAATCCGCCGCCTCAAAATGCACCACGCCCTTCACCTCTGCGGGTAGATCCGCTAACGGGAGCTTTAACGAAAGATCGAGCGTACTGCGTCCGCCCGCCACCTCGACACTCTCTGCAAACTCACCAAAACGCTTATTCAGTGGGCTGCGGCGTACAAAATCGAGCGTATCACGTGCATGCCCTCGTGCTTTGCCATCAAGCTGTAAATATGCGGGACGGGCGCGCAGATCATCAATCTTTGCCTGCACCTGCAACACCTCGGCATCAAGGCTTTTCGCAGCCACGGCGTTGATCTCCATACGGCTGCTGCTGAATATCACTTCGGCCTCCATTGCTTCGAGTCGCGGCCAACCGGGGGCGTAATCGAGAATTCCATCAGTGAGGTTAAAACGAATATCAAAGAGCCCGTCACTCGCTTCATAGGGGAAACGATGATCAAGTGGTCCATATAAAATCACCTGACCCGCTGTCGCATTCCCATCCACAATGGCGCGATCAAGCCAGCCGGTGGTCGCTTCCGGCATGATGCCGACCGGGAGATAATGGGAGATATTGGCAATACTAGTTGCATTGAATTCAGATAACAACGCGATCTCCGGCACGCCTTCATCTTTCTTAAGCGCCAATGCCAACAACACCTCTGCATCATCATTTTTCAGTTTGAGTGAGCGACTCTCAAGCTGCCATTGATCTGCTTGTTGCTGCCAATAAACATCGCCAGACAATGCTGTCATCGCAAGCGGGGCACGAAAAAGCGTCGGAATAGACACCGCAGCATCCACACTGTCCAACGCCAGATAGCCGCCAGTATTGTCAAACATCACGCGGCCATCCAGCCCCTTGCCGCCCGGCAGCTTACCTACTGCATTAACCCCAAGCTCATTGAAGCTGCTGGCAACGACATAATGATAGTCCTGCTTTACTTCACGGGAGGGATCTCGAAAATGGAGGTAACCCTCTCGCAGTTCACCGGTCGGTGCAAATGTCAGCAATTGCTGCCGCTGTTTGGCACCCATGAAGTCGCTCATGACCGCCAGTGCACTCAGGTCATCGATATTTGCATAGCCAAGCCGCGCTTCGATAATACGCTCACCAGTGGGTACTTCTGACATCGCAACACGCACCTGACTGGGTGGCCAGGCGCTGTTATCACGATCCAGAATAAAATCATCAACTGTTAGCGACCACCCAGCGCTGTTACGTTGCCATGCGTAGCGCCCCGAGACGAGATCGATCATCATCTGCGTACGCCCAGTCTTTTTATCATCTGTTACCACCGGCATCAACGATAGTTGCCGCACTGCAAGCTCGCCTTCGACGCGCTGCAATGCAGCATCGCGCCACTCAAACCATAAACGCGTCTCGACCTGCCCATCATCAACGCGTAGCCCTGCGGGCGCATGTCCATCCATCAGCTCGGCCAGCTGTAGCTCACCGCCATCGACATAACCCTGAACATCCCAATGATCAGCGGAAGCATCCAAATTACCGTCGTTTGCTACGCTGCCCTCAATATCCAGCGCAAATGAGAGGCTGCGCCCGAGTGACGTGGGTAACGCCGCCGCCCCATTGAGTTGATGGCGATTACCCTGATTGCGAAGCTCAAATCCCACCTGTGAAAAATGCAGCTCACGCCCCGCCGCCTTCAGGTCTCGCCAGGTGACACTGCTTGACTCAATCACCATACGTGATTGGGAAAAAAACCAGTTCAGTAGCGCGCGTTCATTGGCTGCACGACGCTGCGCTTGATCTGCCCCCTCAGTGCCCTCCTGCGATGCAGGGGCCTCGAACCCTGCAACACTAATTTTACCTACTTCATCCCGCGTAATTACCAGCGCTATACTTTCAATCACTAGATTATCGATTTGCAGCGCGCGATCATACAGGCTCCGCCACAGGTTGAAGCCGACACTGCCATGCTCAAAATGGAGCAGCTCGGTGTCGCCATTCAACACCTGCACTCCGTACATCTTCAATTGCGGTCCGGCCCCATGCCAGGATGCCTTGACCGAGCGTACTTTTACCGTCGCACCCACGGCGCGACTGATGGTCTCTTCGATCTGCTGATGAAAGGTGCCCAGATAGGGCAGCATGATGCGTGCACTCGACACCAACAGGGCGACCACAATAATAGTAACCGCTGTCAGCGCCCAACACCTGCTCAATGTAGCTCGAATCACAATATTATTGTTCTAAAACCGGGTATGTTACTTACAAAAAGGACTACATCAATACCACGTCAAACTGCTCCTGGGTATAAAGCGTCTCAACCTGCAATTGAATCGGCTTACCGATAAATTCCTCCAGCTCGGCGACACTGGTCGACTCTTCATCCAGCAGCACGTCCACCACCTCCTGCGAGGCAAGCACCAGATATTTATTGGCATCAAACTGACGTGCTTCACGCATCAATTCACGAAAGATTTCATAACAAACCGTCTCACGCGTCTTCACAGAGGCGGTGCCGCCGCAGACCGCGCACGGCTCACACAGAATATGCCCAAGACTCTCACGCGTCCGTTTGCGGGTCATCTCCACCAGCCCCAGCGGTGACACTTCACAGATAAAACTCTTGGCCCGATCGCTTGCCAGCCCCTTCTCAAGCGCTCGCAATACCTGTTTTTTATGTTCCGCTTCACTCATATCGATGAAATCAATGATGATAATCCCACCAAGATTACGCAGTTTCAGTTGACGTGCAATCGCCTGTGCCGCTTCAAGATTCGTTTTAAAGATGGTCTCTTCGAGATTCCGATGGCCGACAAAGGCGCCGGTATTGACGTCAACAGTCGTCATTGCCTCGGTCTGATCGATACAGAGATGGCCACCCGACTTGAGCTGCACCGTGCGCTCCAGCGCCTTCTGGATCTCATCTTCCACCGAATAGAGGTCAAATATCGGCCGCTCGCCGGGGTAGTGCTCCATGCGGGGAATCAGTTCAGGAATCAGTCGCGTCACAAAGTCATGCGCGCGCTGATAGGCCTCACGTGAATCAATGCGGATTTTATCGATCTTTGCGGCCGGAAAGTCACGCAATATCCGCAATACCAGTGGCAGATCTTCGTACAGCACGATCGAATCGCGTGGCTTCGCCGACGGTTCGGGGTGCTGCACCGACGCCCACAGCTTCCGCAGAAAGGCCATATCTTCCAGCAACTCCGTTTCCTGCGCCCCTTCGGCAGCGGTACGGGCGATGTAACCGCCCCCCGCATCACCCACATCACCCACATCACGCTCAAGGATTGAACGCAGGCGCTGGCGCTCCGCCTCATCTTCGATCTTTTGCGAGATGCCGATATGGTTCACCGCCGGCATAAAGACCAGATATCGAGACGGCATGCTGATTTGCATCGTCAGGCGCGCGCCCTTACTTCCCAAAGGGTCTTTAATCACCTGCACCATCACTTTCTGACCGTCACGCAGCAGTGATTCGATCGCCACCGCCGGCTTCGCACCATGACCATGATCGCTCTCGCCGACCCCATTTTCGGGCTGCTGGATATCGGAAACATGTAAAAAGGCGGTACGATCCAGTCCAATCTCGATAAAAGCCGCTTGCATGCCAGGCAGCACACGGCTCACTTTACCCATATAAATATTGCCCACCAGCCCGCGTTTACAGGTGCGTTCAATATAGACCTCTTGTAACAGACCATTTTCAACCACCGCCACACGCGTCTCCTGCGGCGTCACATTCACCAGTATCTCATCACTCATTGGTCATTTTTCCATCAAAGCATTGGCTGACTATCTATAACTTAACCGAATAGAGTCTACCTTTTTTACGGGCAATAAACATGGTTAGAAAGCGCTGAAAGGCTTATCCAGACTCGAATGTGTCAAAAATGGGCAGTTGCACCCCAAAATCACGCATCAACGCCGCAGTTTCAAACAGTGGCAGCCCCATTACACCGGAATAACTCCCCTCCAGCCGCTCGATAAACAGCGCACCAAGCCCCTGAACTGCATAACCACCCGCCTTACCCACCGGCTCGCCACTCTGCCAATAGCTGCGCATCGCCGCTTCGCTGATATCACAAAAGGTCACCTTGCTCACACAGCGCCGACTCGCTTCCCGCGAGCCATCCACCAGCGCCACGCCACTGATCACCCGGTGCGTTCGTCCAGACAGGCAGCGCAACATGTGATGCGCATCGGCCTCATCGCTCGGTTTGCCGAGAATCTCGCCATCCACCACCACCGCGGTATCAGCCCCCAGCAGCGGCCTGTCGACAACCGCCAGCGTTTTACGGCCAGCACAGGCCTTCTCTAGCGCCATTCGCGCCACGTAGTGCTCTGGCGCTTCATCAAACTGTGGCGTCTCGTCGATTGTAGCGGCAATCACCTCATGCGCTATACCGACCTGTAGCAACAACTCACGCCGACGGGGTGACTGTGAAACCAGGTATATCAAAATGTTATTCATCATTACGCGACCATACAAGAGAACATTAGGCGGCGGTACTCCTTCACAGATTTCAGGATTAATAGTCTGCCAACTATCTGGAAACTCATCAAAACTTATCATCTGACGATAATTATAAACAGCGTAGGTAACCCCATTTTTAATAGTTGTAACAACTGTTTCCACTCGGCAGCGACGTATCAAAAACACTGTGAACACTTTTGAACAGACAAATAGTACCTGGGCACCGCTAAGGCTGCTCAACCTCTATCGCCTGACGCTCTCTGCTGTCGCCATGCTTGTGTGTGTGGCAAATATCGCGCCATCACCACTTGCGTCAGAAAGCTTTTCACTGTTTTTTAACGTCAGTGCTATCTATTTATTATTCAGCTTGCTCAATATCATCACCATCCGCAAACAGTGGCCTCGATTTGACTTCCAGGTCTACAGCCACGTTTTTGCAGACATCACCGCGATCATTCTCTTATTACATGCAAGCGGCGGAGTCACAAGCGGCCTGGGGATACTGCTCATCATTGCGGTTGCCGGCGGCAGCCTTTTAATCGCTGGCCGTGCGGCGATCCTCTTTGCCACCATTGCAACATTGGCCCTCCTCTCCGAACAGGTCTACAGATCATGGAGCGGCTCGCTGTGGGACTCCAATTACACACAGGCAGGTCTGTTAGGGGCGAGTTTTTTCGCGACCGCTATTCTTGCGCAACTACTGGTAAAACGACTGCGGGAAAGTGAAGCACTGGCGGCAAAGCGCGGCGTTGATCTTGCCAATATGGCACAGCTCACCGAATACATTATCCAGCAGATGCAGACCGGTATTCTGGTGCTCGACGCTCACAACCGCACTCGCCTCATCAACGCCTCAGCGCGAAATCTGCTGGGGATTACGATGCAATCAAACGAAGCCGCTGATGATGATGTCGTGGCATATAACCTGCCACCTGCATTAACAACACAGATTGAGCACTGGTGGACACACCCTGATGGGACGCCTCAGCCATTCAAGTCCACCGAACTCTCACCCAAAGTGATGCCACGATTTGCCAGTCTGGGCGAAAAAAGAGAGGCTGGCACATTGATTTTTCTTGAAGACATGGCAGCCATTGCACAACAGGCACAACAGCTAAAACTCGCATCATTGGGACGACTCACCGCCAGCATCGCCCATGAGATCCGTAATCCACTGGGGGCGATCAGCCACGCTAGCCAACTGCTGGCCGAAGCACCACAGCTTGGCAAGAGTGAAATTCGCCTCACGGAGATCATCCAACAGCATACTCAACGGGTTAACACTATTATTGAAAACATTATGCAACTCAGTCGCCGCGACCGTTCCAGCCCTGAAGCGATCAACCTGCGATCGTGGCTAGCATCGTTTATAGATGATTTTTGCCTTTGTGAAGAGATAGCTCCTGCTCAGATACACCTCAAGTTGGCTAACGAGATCGACATCGTTCGCTTTGATGCAAGCCAGCTACAGCAGGTGCTGTTAAACTTGTGTCAAAATGGATTTCGCCACGCGGCCCAAGCTGGCACACCACAAATCTGGCTGCGGGGTGAACTCTCCAAAGAATCCAGCAGCCCTTATCTTGAGGTGATCGATAATGGCAAAGGGATTGAGCCATCACTGATCGAACACATTTTCGAACCGTTTTTTACCACTGCCACCAATGGCACCGGACTGGGGTTATACATCTCACGAGAGCTGTGCGAGTCCAACCAGGCCCACCTTAACTACATTCCCATTCCGGACGGCGGCAGCTGCTTTCGCATCACCTTCGCCGACCCCAGACGCAAACAGGTAATCTAATATGAGCCAACCCACCGCCCTCATTGTCGATGATGAACCCGATATCCGCGAGCTGCTTGAACTGACGCTATTGCGCATGGGCATCGACTGCTACACCGCAGAGTCAATCACCGCGGCTAAAGAAGTCCTGTTACAGCACCCTGATGTCGATCTCTGCCTGACCGACATGAAACTCCCCGATGGTAATGGCATCGATCTCGTACAACATATTCAGGGGCGCTATCCTGAGATTCCATCAGCCGTCATCACCGCACATGGCAATATGGAGTCGGCAGTGCTGGCACTTAAAGCGGGTGCATTTGACTTCGTCTCTAAACCCGTCGATTTAAGCATGTTACGTTCACTGGTCACCACGGCACTCAAACTTAGCCCCAAACAACAAAATACCGATCAGGAAGCGACACTCGCACTATTGGGTAACTCCATTGAAATACAGAACACGCGCGCCACCATCGCTAAATTGGCACGGAGTCAGGCACCGGTGCATATCAGTGGTGAATCGGGTACGGGCAAGGAGCTTGCTGCACGCCTGATTCACGAACAGGGGGCACGTGCTGACAAACCCTTTATTCCAGTCAACTGCGGTGCTATCCCTGAGGCACTGATGGAAAGTGAGTTCTTTGGCCATATCAAAGGTAGCTTTACTGGTGCAACGACAAACAAAGCGGGCCTTTTTAAGGCGGCCGATGGTGGCACCCTGTTTCTCGATGAGGTGGCTGATCTGCCATTGCACATGCAGGTGAAACTGCTGCGTGCGATTCAGGAAAAGGCCGTGCGCCCCGTCGGCGCGCATCAGGAAATCACCGTTGATGTTCGCATTCTCAGTGCGACCCATAAAAACCTTGGGCAACTGGTCGAGGCAGGAAAGTTTCGTCAGGATCTGTTCTATCGCATCAATGTGATTGAACTCCATAACCCCGCACTGCGCGAACGCACAGAAGACATTCCACTGCTCGTCACACACATACTGACACAGCTCACCAACAGCGGTAGTTTCGAGTCGCCTTCGCTCAGCGATGAAGCACTCGCCGCGCTATGCCAATACCACTTCCCCGGCAATGTGCGAGAACTTGAAAATATTCTGGAAAGGGCGCTGACGCTGTGCGAAGGCAACCATATCTGCCTGAATGATCTACAACTCAGCAAAAGTGCCCCCATCAATAGTGATGCACGCCCCCCCACTCCTCCGGAACCGACGTCTTCAGCGCAGAAAACGCATCTCGACCCGATGCTGGGGGATATCGAAAAAGAGACCATCGTCAATGCATTAAAACAGACGAAATACAACAAAACGGCGGCTGCCAGACGGCTGGGCATCTCATTCGGTACGCTACGTTACCGCATGAAAAAACTGGGGTTATGATTTTGAAAAGCCCACGCTCGACAACAACTGCGCATTTTCAGCACATCCTGCGCAAAATAACCGTCCATATAGCACCAACCACCCATATGAATAATAATATAACCCATTATAATTCACTTGAATTATGAGACTTCCATCACAGAATGAGGCGTATAGCTGTGAAAATCGGCCTGCTACGACAAAAAACTAAAGTTTGGCATGGCACATGCAGATACTAATGTGCGAGGCAAGCATATCTCCGGTATATGGAGAGTAAGAGCAACGCCAGAAAAGCTAAACCATTTATATACTCAGGAGAACACTTATGAAAACAGCACAAAAAGGTTTTACATTGATTGAATTGATGATCGTGGTTGCGATTATCGGTATTTTGGCCGCGATTGCGATTCCGCAATTCCAGGATTATGTAACACGCGCAAAATTTCAGGATGGCACTGCTGCAATCTCTTCCGTTAGAACAGCAACCGCAGTCTGTATTCAAGAAAATGCGGGTGACCCAATGGCCTGTGATACCGATGGTGAAATCGGCGTGGTAATGGGAACCACGGCTGCAGATGGTGCTATTACTATTTCTCGCGGCACATTTACCGCAAGTACCAATGGCACAGGTGGCACCGCCATATTTGTCATCACAGGTAACGCTACCTTAGGCTCATGCGTCGTCACGGCAACCGGTACTGTTAATGCGACCGATATCAGCTGGGATTACGTAACTTCCGGTACTAGCTGCACAAAATCTAAAACAGGTTATGACACTTAATAGTTAGTTATATCCTCTCAATGGCCCCTTACAGAGAACTGTAGGGGGCCATTTTTTTAACCTTGGCACTCTTCAAAAACAGAACCATTCTCTCTGCGCAATCTGTTGTGCGCTCATAAAAAATCAACCGCCTGTCGACTTTACGCCTATAGCTTCTCAGCGGGTCACAGAACACTTTAGATTTCCCTCCGCCCCCTAAACAATTACTGATCATAGCCGATAATTCTCATACAACAAGATAACCTAATTAATTCTTATAGTTATGAGCACACCAGCCACCAGCATTAACCTCAGCGGTCTCGCCAGGAAACTGGTATTGGACGGCTTGCTGGAGGAAGATATGGCCATCGCGGCCAATGAAGAGGCCTCTAAAAAGAAAATTCCGCTGGTACGCTATCTAGTTGAGAAAGAAATACTGGACAGCAGCTCCATCGCACACGCCGCTGCACAGGAATTTGGCACCCCCATTTTTGATCTCAACAGCATGGATCTAGAGTGTGCGTCGACCAGCCTGGTCGAACACAAGATGATCCTTAAACACAACGCCCTTCCGCTATTCAAACGTGGCAACAGGCTCTTTGTCGCGGTATCCGACCCCACCAATCAACAGGCATTGGACGAATTCAAGTTCAACGTCGGGGCCAATGCCGAAGCCATTCTGGTTGAAGAAGATAAACTCGCCAGGATCATTGAACAGGTGCTCAATGAGCAAGACACCACTATGGATGATCTTGACGACACCGATCTTGACGATATCGACATATCTGGCGGTGATGAAGAGGGGGCTGGAGAAGATGGCGATGAATCCGAAGTGGATGACACCCCAGTGGTACGCTTCGTCAACAAGGTACTGCTGGATGCGATCAATAAAGGGGCTTCTGATCTCCATTTTGAACCCTATGAAAAAGTCTATCGGGTCCGTTTTCGTATCGACGGCATTCTGGAGGAAGTTGCCAATCCTCCAATCACGCTGGTAAGAAAGATTTCTGCGCGCATCAAAGTGCTCTCTCAACTGGATATCTCCGAACGCCGCGTCCCTCAGGATGGGCGTATGAAAATGAAGATCTCAAAAACCCGGGCAATCGACTTTCGTGTTAGCACCTGCCCCACGCTGTTTGGTGAAAAGATCGTGATGCGTATTCTTGACCCTAGCAGCGCACAGCTTGGTATTGATGCGCTCGGCTATGAGCCGGATCAGAAAAAACTTTTCATGGACGCCATTCATAAACCTTACGGCATGGTGCTCGTCACCGGCCCAACCGGTAGTGGTAAAACGGTGTCACTCTACACTGCGCTCAACATTCTTAATAATGATGATCGTAATATATCAACCGCTGAGGATCCGGCCGAAATTAGTCTTTCAGGGATCAATCAGGTTAACGTAAACCCCAAAGCAGGCCTCACCTTTCCGGCGGCACTGAAATCATTTCTGCGTCAGGATCCAGACATCATCATGGTGGGTGAGATTCGTGATATTGAAACGGGTGAGATTGCGATCAAAGCGGCACAAACCGGTCACTTTGTCATATCGACGCTTCACACTAATGATGCACCACAGACGCTGACACGCTTGATCAATATGGGTATCGCACCGTTTAATATAGCGTCAGCGGTAAGCCTAATCATTGCGCAACGACTGGGACGTCGTTTGTGCAGTCATTGTAAACAGCCGGTTGATCTCCCTAAGGCGGTTCTGCTAAAAGAAGGCTTCAAGGAAGAGGAACTCGATGACCTCACCATTTATGGACCCGTCGGGTGTGACCAATGCAATAACGGTTACAAGGGACGTGTCGGCATCTATCAGGTCATGCCGATATCAGAAGCAATGGGAAAACTTATCATGGAAGGTGGCAACGCAATACAACTGGCTGAACAGGCCAAAGCAGAGGGCGTTAATGATCTCCACGCTTCCGGACTGATCAAGATCCGCCAGGGCATCCTCAGCCTTGAAGAACTCAACCGCATTGTCACCGCCGATTAACCTCAGGAATTTCACATGGCTACTAAAACAGCAAGCAAAGATACCTTTATATGGGATGGAACCGACCGTAAAGGCTCCAAGGTCAAAGGGGAAACCGAAAGTACCAGTCCAGCACTAGTAAAGGCCGAACTACGCCGCCAGGGCATCATTCCCAATAAGGTCAAGAAAAAGCCAAAACCGCTCTTTGGCGGTGCGAAAAAAGGAAAAATCACCCCCAAAGATATCGCCCTCTTTAGCCGACAGATGTCCACCATGATGGCCTCCGGCGTACCACTGGTTCAGTCTTTTGACATTATCGGAAAAGGCCATGATAACCCTGCGATGCAGAAACTTATTATGGCCATCAAAGGCGATGTTGAAGGGGGTAATACCTTTGCCGATGCGCTTGCAAATCATCCGAGGGAATTTGATGACCTCTACGTAAATCTCGTCACCGCTGGTGAGCATGCGGGCATTCTAGAAACATTACTTGAGAAAATTGCCACCTATAAAGAAAAAACAGAATCAATGAAAGGCAAAATCAAAAAAGCGATGTTTTATCCTGTCGCAGTTGTGGTCGTCGCCTTTATCATTACGACCATTTTGTTAATCTTTGTGGTTCCCCAGTTTGAAAGTATGTTCAGTAACTTTGGCGCAGACCTACCAGCACTAACACTCTTCGTCGTAAAATTATCTGAATTTTTCCAGGCGTGGTGGTGGGCAATTGCTGGCGGTGTTGGTGGAGTAGTGTATATATTAAAAGAGTTAAAGAGTCGTTCAAAGAAATTCAATCACCTACTAGACAAAGTAGCACTTAAAGCACCAATCATTGGCCCAATACTTACCAAGGCGACTATTGCCCGATTTGCTCGCACTCTCTCCACTATGTTTGCTGCAGGCGTTCCACTCGTTGAGGCAATGAACACCGTTGCAGGCGCGGCAGGTAATATCGTATACACTACTGCGATTCTCAAGATGAGAGATGACATATCAACTGGCAACCAGCTTAATGTCGTGATGAAACAGTCAAACCTATTCCCTAATATGGTGACCCAGATGGTTGCAATTGGTGAAGAAGCCGGCTCTATCGATAGCATGCTTGCCAAAGTCGCTGACTTCTATGAAGAAGAGGTCGATGATGCCGTTGATGGTCTAACCAGCCTGTTAGAGCCTTTAATTATGGCCTTTTTAGGTGTTGTCGTTGGTGGCCTTGTAATCGCGATGTATCTGCCGATCTTTAAAATGGGCTCTGTCGTATAATCGCAACGACTTTATCTTGATCAATAAAAATCTGAGCCCACATGAATATGCTACAACTTTTTAGCAACAACCCCATTGTGTTCATCTCAGTGATTGGCATTTTGGGACTACTAATCGGAAGCTTTCTCAACGTTGTAATTCTGCGCCTGCCGGTGATGATGGAAAAAGAGTGGCGCGGCCAATGCAATGATCTCTTTGACATGCCCCACGCTGATGAGGCAAACGAAGCGCCCTTCAATCTGATCACGCCCAACTCACACTGCCCAAAATGTAACCACAAAATCAAAGCCATTGAGAATGTTCCGATTCTCAGTTACCTGTTTCTCAAAGGGCGTTGCAGCGATTGTGGCGCTCGAATTCCGTTACGCTATCCTATTATTGAGGCCACTACTGCACTGCTATCGATCGCGGTCGCCTGGCATTTTGGCCCCACATGGGAAACGGCCGCAGGGCTACTACTGACGTGGGCACTGGTTGCACTCACCGTCATCGACTTCGATCACCAGCTGCTGCCAGATAGCATTACGCTGCCATTTTTATGGCTAGGACTGGGCATTAGCCTTGCCAGTATCTTTACCGATGCAGAGTCTGCCATCATTGGTGGGCTCGCTGGCTATCTAAGCTTATGGTCAGTCTACATGCTATTCAAGTTAACCACCGGCAAAGAGGGCATGGGACATGGCGACTTTAAACTGCTGGCGATGCTGGGTGCATGGCTCGGCTGGCAATCACTGCTGCCCATCATCCTGCTCTCGTCATTAGTCGGGGCAATTGTCGGCATCACCCTCATTGTAGTGCGCGGCCGTGATAGAAACATCCCAATTCCATTTGGCCCCTATCTCGCCACCGCTGGCTGGATCACACTTCTTTGGGGTGACCAGCTCATTCAGTCATATTTGACAACGATGGGTATCTCGCCCTAAATAGAACCTTTATCGACACAAAGGATTTATTTATCTCATGCTGGCGTTTCCATGTTGGTGGTAGCACTCACGGGCGGTATTGGCAGTGGCAAAACTACCGCGAGTCAACTCTTTGAAAAACTGGGCACCCCGGTTATCGATGCCGATGAGATTGCGCGCCTCGTGGTGCAACCGGGACAGCCTGCGCTCACCGAAGTGATCAAGCAATTTGGCCCATCTGTACTCACGGCTGAGGGTACCCTCGACCGCGCAACACTGCGTCAAGTCATCTTCAATGATGCAGAAAAAAAACGCTTACTCGAAGCAATTCTTCACCCCCGCATCCGCGAAGAAATGTCACGTAGGCTATCGAAACTCAGCGCCCCCTACTGTATTGTCGTGATCCCGTTACTGGTGGAGTCAAACCAGATGGAGATTGCGAACCGAATTCTGGTGATCGATACCCCTGAGGCGCTACAACTTTCACGCGTCACGCAGCGAGACCATCAAACCGCATCCGAGGTCTCCGCCATCATCACCGCTCAGGCGACACGCGACGCACGCCTGGCGGTTGCCGACGACATCATCCTTAACGATGGCGACCTGAAAAAACTGCAACAACAGGTCGAATTTCATCACCAAAAATACCGCTCATTAAGCAAAACCATTTCATAACCCAATTTGCCATTCGACTTAAGGTGATAGACAATGGGGCCGATAGAGCCCATAGCAGGACCTCAAAAGTCCTTAATATTCAGCCGTCTGTAAAACGCCTGTAAAACCTAAAACAAAGCGAAGCTCATAACTAACTCAACCGCAAAAATGAGTCAAATCACATACGAACAACCGCTGAATGAGAGAATTCGTCTTTTTTTAAGGCTCGACTTCCTCTTTCAGCAGATCGACCACACCCTGCCGCGAGATTCCGCGTGGGACAGTCGCGCTACGCTCGTATCTTTGCTGGATATCCTTAATATTTTCAGCCGTTCGGACCTCAAAACTGAGGTCATCATGGAACTCGAACGCATCAGCGCAGGCCTCTCGCGACTCGAAAACACCCCCGGCGTCGATCATAAAATGCTGACCCAGCTACTGGATGAAATTGACCGTCTGGTGGATTTACTCCACTGCTCTCAGGGGCAGATTGGCCACCAACTACGTCAAAATGAATTTCTTAGTGGCATTAAACAACGCAGCAGTATTTCGGGCGGCACCTGCGACTTCGACCTGCCGAGCTATCACTACTGGCTAGAGCGTCCAATTGCAAAACGGCAGGAGGATCTACAACTGTGGATTTCAGGCTTCGATGACATCCGCGCCGCGATTGCGCTGATCCTGAAACTGATCCGTGACAGCGCAACATCAACCAACGAAATCGCAGAGTCAGGCTTTTTCCAACGCACCCTTGAAACCAGTGCGCCGTTTCAATTGATCCGCGTCATCATTCCCGACAATATTCCCTGCTTTGCAGAGATCAGTGGTGGCAAACATCGCTTCACCGTGCGCTTTATGAGCACTAATCTACAGGACCGACCCACACAGTCATCACAAGACATCGATTTTATTCTCACCACCTGTGCAATTTAACTTAGACTCACGCTGATGATCGCCCACTGTCCAACCTGTAAAAAACCTGTAGAATTATCAGCGCAGCAGCGCTGGCGCCCCTTCTGTAGTGAGCGCTGCCATATGATTGATCTCGGTAAATGGGCCGGTGAAGAGCATCGTATCGCTGGGGAGTCGACCCACATCCCCACTGAAGAAGAGAGCGATTTCAACGAACGTTAACGCGACTGTTCACTGAATCCGGCACTTTTTTACAGGCTTTTCAGCCCCCACAACGCGCCAATCGCCGCCACCCCTTGTCCGCCTGCGCGTTGCGCCTTCGGTAGATCTTCAAGCGTCATCCCACCCAGTGCAAAGGCCGGCACAGTGACCACCGCTAGCAATTCTTCAAATGCCTGCCACCCTAATGTGGCGGCACCGGGATGGGTATTGGTCGGCATCACGGGCGAGAGCACCACAAAATCGACCCCAATATTGCAGGCATGCGCAAGTTCACTGGCATTATGGCAAGAGGCTGAGAGTTTAAAATCTTGCCCCAAAGGACGTTGGCTCAACGACAATAATTCACTCGCCGAGAGATGCAGGCCTGCGGCCCCCACTGCAACCACCGTTTCGGCAGTACCACTCAGCATGAGTGTCGCGCCGAAACGGCGGCACAATTCGGCCACTTCTGTGGCCAGCGCGCGGTATTCATCGGGTGGCAGCGATTTGGCCCGCAGCTGTACCAACTTCACCCCGGCCTGAAGTGACGCCTCCAGCCGCGCCAAAAACTGCTCGCCCTCCTTTTCAGGGTCGGGCGTAATCAGGTAATAAGGCGGTAATTGTAACGCGGTAATCACCGGTAGGTTGGCCCGCGGAAAATCACGCTGCTGCAGGGCATTGATCGCGAGCCACTCTAATGGCTGGCCTTCGCACCCATGAGGATTCCCCGTGAAGCGATCGACACGCCACACATCGAGTAGTATCGATTTATCGGGATAGTCATACGGGATTGAGATCAGCGGTGTGAATACTTCAGCGCAGATACCTAGCTCTTCATCAAGCTCGCGCGCGAGTGCCACAGTGGCATCTTCGCCCGCTTCCACCTTGCCGCCCGGGAACTCCCACAATCCACCCTGATGGGCATCGGCGTGACGACGTGCGAGCAGCACCTTGCCGTCTCGCACGATGGCCGCAGCGACGATATGCTGTCGCGAAGCATTCATCACATCGTTAACCTGTAATAAAAAACGGCGCGTTCGTTAGAACATAAAACGCAGGCCGAGATGGCCGCCATCGTCCACATCAAGGCTACCACCACCATTCAGATTGGCATCAATATTACGATAGCCAATATAGACAACCGCCTGTGTTAATACCTTGTACTCTATTCGCAACTCCGACGATTGCAGATTCTTGCCATCCATAAAGGTCAAAACCTCAGGCGAATAATAGAACTGTGCCACCACGCCCAGACGACTCAACAACGGCGGTGAATATTGCACTAATCCACCAATTGCCAACGCACCGAGATCCGCGCGGCTCGTGCCGACCCCATAACCACGAATCCCCACTCCGGCAATCAAACCTGGCGAGCCACTGCCCACTTCGCCCTTAATACCCAGTCCAACAATGCCAAGATAGTCATTGGCTTCTGTATACACAAAACCTACTTCCAGGTCCGCACCATCCAGCCCCGCATCACTGGTAAATGGTGAAATATAAAGCAACTGCACACTATCGTTATTGAGATTGAGATCCACTGTATCTGCCTTAGCCGCAGAGGTCGCCAACAACAACATCGAAACGATGAATACGGTATACCGCTTAAACATGCATTTACTCCTTAACATTCGACCCACCGGGGCCTGAATAACAATTAATTCGCGCCAATCTACCACAGCAGACAATCCAACCCAACCATAACGCCAATCCAGCCATTACTACGGAACCCGCGCACAAACCCACACATCCACTATTCGAGCGCCGCAATCTCGCATCACCTGCGCCAACTCAGCCACCGTATGCCCGGTGGTCATCACATCATCGACAATCGCAACGTGCATTCCCCGCACCACATCATCCACCTCAAACGCCCCCTTGATATTGGCACGACGCTGTTTTGCGGGAAGATCAGACTGCACCGCCGTTGCTCGCCGTCGCCGACAGCCGTGCAGTACCAGCGGTACACCGAGCTGCCGACTGATCGGCCGCGCCAGCTCCACCGCCTGATTATAACCCCGCGTCTGCAGCCGTCGTTTGTGTAACGGTACCGGCACAATCAGATCCGGCCGACGCTGTTGCTGCTGTTGCAGGGCGGCCACCATCAACGCGGCCAGCAGGCGCGCATTGACCAGTCGACGATTAAATTTAAGCCGCTGAATCAGATGATCCACCGGGTGCGCATAACGAAATAGACTAAATGTCTGCTCAAAAGGTTGCGGATTTTTTTGGCATGCCCCGCAAATGCCCGCTTGTGGCAGCGGTAAGGCGCACTGGCGACAGGCTATCCCGAGATAAGGCATTGCCGCCAGACAACCCTCGCAGAGATCCAACATCCCCTCCGCCGCCTGCCCACAGGTGACGCAGACCGGTGGCAACAGGTAGTTTTGTATGTTTTTTAAGCATTTGTTCACAACTTCCGCTCCATGGAAGTTGACAGAAATCCTGCCACCCCTCAATATTTACATCCTTTTAGAAAACAGCACAACCGTACCCCGCCAAAATCATCCAGGAGCCACCATGAGCGAAAATTACAGCCGTATCGACGAGATTACCCAGCGCATCCTCAATGGTGGCGAAATGACCAGCGAAGAAGGCCGCTGGATGATTCACCTTGATGACGACTACCTCACGTGGTTGATGGCCGGTGCCGATCGTATCCGCCGCCACTTCCGTGGCAACAAGATCGAAGTCTGCGCCATCTCCAACGTACGCTCCGGTAACTGCTCCGAAAACTGCTCTTTCTGCTCACAAAGTGGCCATCATAAAAAGACCACTTCACCCACTTACGACTACATTTCGTCGGAACAACTGGTCGCGCAGGCAAAACAGGCACGCGAATGGGGCGCAAGCGATTTTGGCGTCGTCTCCAAAGGGTGGGGGGTGCGCTCAGACAAAGAACGCAGTCAGCTAAAAGAGTATTTCAGCGAATTAAAAGAACACAGTGAAATCGGCCGCTGCGCCAGCCTCGGTGCACTTGATCGTAAAACCGCTGACATGCTCAAGGAAATGGGCATGGAAAACTATCACCACAATCTTGAGTCTGCCGAGAGTTTCTTCGACAACGTCTGCACCACCCACACCTATCAGGAAAATATCGATACCATCCGTCACGCCGCCGAGGCAGGGCTGCGCGTCTGCGCCGGCGGCATCCTCGGCATGGGCGAGTCACTGGATCAACGCATCGAACTCGCCGACACGCTGCGCCAGCTCGGCATTAAATCGGTGCCGCTCAACTTTCTCAATCCACAGGACGGCACCCCGTTCGAACAGAATACACCGATGGTGCCGCAAGAAATCCTTAAGAGCATCGCGGTCTTCCGCTACATGCTGCCGCAGGCCGAACTCCGCATCGCCGGTGGGCGCCAGTTCCTCGGTGACCTGCAATCGATGATCTTTATGGCAGGTGCCTCCGGGGTGATGATTGGTGACTACCTCACTACAGCTGGCCGTAAAGTCGAACAGGACATCAAAATGATCCAGGACCTGCACCTCAGCCCTCGCGAGGATACGCAAACGCGCCGCGCGACCGCCTGATCGACCCTGATCGATAAAGATTAATGACTCTCGATCTGGCGTCTAAACTTGCGGCAACTCTCGCGCAACGACGGCAACAGCACCTCTATCGTACGCGCCGAGTCATCGATGACGCGCAGGATGTTGAACTGCAATGCGACGGCAAACAATTGCTGTCGTTTTGCAGTAACGACTACCTCGGCCTCGCCAACCACCCGGCGCTGATCAAAGCGCTGCAACAGGGGGCCGAACGTTACGGCGTGGGCAGCGGCGCATCGCACCTCGTCAGTGGTCATAGTCACGCACACCATGCGCTCGAAGCGGCGCTGGCCGAGTTTACCCAGCGACCACGCGCACTGCTCTTCTCTAGTGGCTATATGGCAAACCTCGGTGTGATCAGTGCGCTAGCGGATAGACAGGATGACCTCCATGAAGACCGCCTTAACCATGCATCGCTCATCGATGGCGCGCGCCTCAGTGGTGCCACATTGCGCCGCTATCGACACAATGATGTCGCGGCACTCAGGCAACGTCTCGACAAACCCACTCAGGGGCATCCTTTTATTATTACCGATGGCGTCTTCAGCATGGATGGCGACATCGCGCCACTTCCGGCACTGGCCGCCAGCGCGACACAATACGGCGCAACATTGATGGTCGATGATGCGCACGGCATCGGTGTGATTGGCAAAAACGGGCGCGGCACCCTTGAGCACTGTGGACTCAACAGTGATGATGTGCCGATACTGGTCGGCACACTCGGCAAGGCATTCGGCACCTTTGGTGCATTTGTCGCTGGCAGTGATGACCTCATCGAAACGTTAATCCAGAAGGCGCGCAGCTACATCTACACTACTGCGCTGCCGCCTGCCGTGGCACACGCCACCATGACCAGTCTTAAATTAATTGAGACGGAACAATGGCGTCGAGAACAGCTACAGACATTAATCGAACGTTTTAAAAAAGGTGCTGAACAGCTGGGACTGAACATCATGCCATCGATGACACCGATCCAGCCGTTGCTGATCGGCAGCGCGGAGGAAGCGCTGCGTATCAGTGAGCAACTGCTACAGCAGGGTATTCTGATCAGTGCGATTCGCCCTCCAACGGTCGCCGAGGGCAGCGCAAGACTGCGCATCACCTTTTCGACCAATCACAGCGAACAACACATAGACCGGTTGCTATCGGCACTTGAGTCAGTGATCAAACGCGATGCCGCCTAAGCTTAATCCAGCTACAAACGACCGCAACGGCGCACCGATCACGCTACTGCATGGCTGGGGATTCAATCGCGCCATCTGGGCGGAGACCGCTCGCACACTTACCGGTCACGCGCAGGTAAACTGCATTGACCTGCCCGGTCACGGCCACAGCCCGATGCCCACGGACAGTTACACGATAGAACATCTCGCTGACCTCATCGCAGAAACATTACCGCAGCAAGGTAATATTATTGGCTGGTCACTCGGCGGCATGATTGCAATGCAACTTGCACTGCACCACCCCGAAAAAGTTAAACACCTGATACTGGTCGGTAGTGTCGCCCGCTTTGTGCGCGACGACGACTGGCGCTATGCCCTTGCACCAGCAGTATTGCAGGCCTTTGCCACCTCGCTAAACGAAGGTCTGCCGCAGACCCTGCAACGTTTTCTTGCGCTGCAAACCCAGCACAGTGACAACAGTCGGGAGACCCTGCGAAAGTTACATGCGCTGATCAACGATAGTCCCGCGCCACACCCAGCGGCACTGCAAGGGGGGTTGAAGATATTACAGCACCTCGATCTGCGCGCGCAGTTACCCAACCTTCAGCAACCGACGCTGATGATCGTGGGCCAACGGGATACACTGGCCCGGCCACAGAGCGCAAAACAGATGTTAGCGTTACTGCCCAACGCACAACTTGAAATCATCAGCGGCGCAGGCCACGCACCCTTTCTATCGCACCACTCACACGTCACTCAACTGATCGAGCAGTTCATCCATGAGCAGTAAACCACAGAACGAATACCAGCCCTATCTGCTGGATAAAAATAGAGTACGGACCGCCTTTGATCACGCCGCCCACAGCTACGACGAAGCCGCCGTACTGCAACATGAGATCGGCCATCGCGTGATGGAACGACTGGAGATGATTAAAATCCAGCCCGAAGTGATTGTCGATATCGGCTCCGGTACCGGACGACTCAGCAGTGCACTCACCGCACGCTACCCCGACAGCCAGCTCTACTCACTCGACCTCGCCCCCGGCATGCTCACCTACGCGCGCAAACAGTCGATCGCGCAACCGCAAGGGTTTATCTGCGCCGATACTGAACAGCTCCCGTTCGGCGACCAGAGCGTCGACATGCTTGTCTCCAACGTCACCCTCCAGTGGTGCAGCGATCTTGAACGCGCCCTGCGTGAATGCCAACGCGTGATCAAACCCGGCGGGCTGTTGATGTTCACTACCTTTGGACCGGACACGCTCAAAGAGCTGCGCATCAGCTGGAGTGGTGTTGATAACCACAATCACGTCAATGCCTTTTTCGATATGCATGACATCGGTGATGCACTGCGCCGCATCGGCCTGAGCGACCCGGTAATGGATGTCGAAAATTTCACCCTCACCTATCAGGACGCCACCACGTTAATGCGCGATCTGAAAGCGGTCGGTGCGCACAACGTCACCGCCGGTCGACCACACGGCCTCACCGGCAAGCAGCGCCTGCAAAAGGTGATCAAGGCGTACGAAAGGTTTCGACTCGATGATGGCCTGCTACCCGCCACCTATGAAGTAATCTATGGACACGCCTGGGCGCCACTCCCGCGCAATGATGACGACATGGGGGAACTGCTCGATGATGGCAGTGTGGCGATCCCGCTTAAACGCATGCGCCAACGACTCGGGATTAAAAAATAGATCGATGAAAAAAGGCTATTTCATCACCGGCACAGATACTAGCATCGGCAAGACCTTTGTATCGTGTGCTCTGTTACAGGCCTTTGCCGACAAAGGGCATCGTGTCGGCGCGATGAAACCGATTGCGGCGGGTTGTGAACAGACCGTCGATGGCTGGCAAAATGACGATGCCCTGCAGCTGATGCGGCATTCAAATATAGAACTCAGTTATCGACAGGTCAATCCTATCGCACTGCCATCCCCCATCGCCCCCCACCTTGCCATCGAACATATGCAGGGAACGGTCAACATTAAAAAGCTCGCTACACATTTTGCACAGATCAAAATGAGTGCCGACTATTTTATTGTCGAAGGCGCGGGCGGCTGGCAGGTGCCACTCAATAGCGATGAAAGCATGGCCGACATCCCGCAGGCCTTTGGGCTCGAGGTGATTCTCGTCGTGGGAATTCGACTCGGCTGCCTCAACCATGCACTGCTAAGCGCTGCAGCGATTGAGCAGAGTGGCAACCACCTGGCGGGCTGGGTGGCTAATATTATCGATCCCAATACATTGATGATCGAAAAAAACATACTGACTTTAAAAAATAAAATCGGCGCGCCTCTCCTTGGTGTGCTGCCTCATATGGATACAAAAGAAATCCGCGCTGCCTCGCAGCGACTGGACGTCGGACTACTTTTGAGCCTCAACCCCGCTCAAAAGCCCTTCTAAGGGCGATAAGCGTCCTAATCAATAACGCGTCTCATCCGCACAGCTCGAAGAAACCACAACAAAAACATACAATTTAGGGTATAATTTCGCTCCTTATTGGAATCAACCGGTAAGTTCGTGCCCTCCCCCAGACCGCACGACCCTCGAACATTACAGGTATTTATAGATGTCATCACCTATTGAGAGCTTTGCGCAACTCGCGCTTGCTGCCCCGATCCTCCGCGCGCTAAATGATGTTGGCTACGAATCGCCATCCCCCATTCAGGCAGAAAGCATTCCGTATTTACTGGACGGGCACGACCTTCTCGGTCAGGCGCAGACCGGTACTGGCAAGACTGCCGCCTTTGCATTACCGCTGTTGAATAACCTCGACCTTGCGCAAAAAAACCCACAGATACTGGTATTGACCCCCACCCGCGAATTAGCGATTCAGGTGGCCGAGGCTTTCCAGAGCTATGCGCGCCACATGAAGGGCTTTCATGTGCTACCGATTTACGGCGGTCAGGGAATGGACACTCAGTTACGTCAACTAAAACGCGGCACACACGTCGTGGTCGGCACACCCGGCCGAGTGATGGATCACCTGCGACGCAAAACACTCTCTCTGGCGGGGCTGAAATCACTGGTACTGGATGAAGCCGACGAGATGTTGAAGATGGGCTTTATCGATGATGTCGAGTGGATTCTGGAACAGACGCCAGACACACGTCAGATCGCGCTCTTCTCGGCCACCATGCCAGACGTGATCCGCAAGGTCGCCAATCGCTACCTGAAAAACCCCAAATCGGTGAAGATAAAATCAGAGTCCACCACGGTCGATACCATCGACCAGAAATACTGGCAGGTCAGCGGCCTGCACAAACTCGATGCGCTGACGCGTATCCTCGAGGTCGAGGAGTTCGATGCCGCCATCATTTTTGTACGGACAAAAAACTCAACCGCAGAACTCTCACAGAAACTCGAGGCACGCGGCTACGCCAGTGCAGCACTCAGTGGCGACGTCACTCAGGCACTGCGTGAGCGCACCGTCAATCAACTGAAAAACAAGACGATCGATATTATCGTCGCCACCGATGTCGCAGCACGTGGTCTCGACGTACCCCGTATTAGCCACGTGATCAATTATGATATCCCGTATGACACAGAGGCCTACGTCCATCGTATCGGCCGTACCGGACGCGCTGGACGCAAAGGCACCGCGATTCTATTTGCCGCACCGCGCGAAACCCGCATGTTGCACGCGATTGAACGCGCCACCAATAAAAAGATTGAGCGCATGCAACTGCCCTCCATCGAAGCGGTCAGCAACAAGCGCGTCACTGAATTCAAACAGCAGATTCTCGATACGATTGAATCTGAAGATCTGGCCTTTTTTAACGAAGTGTTGATGCAGATTGAACAGGAGCAGAACATCAGCCCGCAGGATATCGCCTCTGCACTGACCTTTCTGTTGCAACGCGAACGTCCGCTGATGCCAAAACCACAGGCCACACCGGCTGCGCGTAAAGAGCGCTCATCCGATGACCGGCCACGTGAAAAGCGCACCGCCCCCGGCTCGCTGGGTAAGGCGCGTCGCCTGAAGAAACACCCTGATGTTGCGATGGCGCGTTATCGTATTGAAGTCGGCAAGATGCATGAGGCATCACCGGGCGATATCGTCGGCGCCATTGCCAACGAAGCGGAAATCGATAGCCAGTACATTGGTGACATCAAGCTCTACGATGAATTCAGTACCGTCGATCTACCGGCTGATATGCCTGCCGACGTCTTCCAGTTACTGAAAAAGGCACGCGTACGCCAACAGGCGCTGGCCATCTCAGTCACCAAAGATGGCGCATTTGGGAGTAAAGGCGGGGCGAGGGATGGCGGCAAAAAACGCGCCTTTGCAGGTAAAAAAGAGGGCTCTTTCGCGAAGAAACCCGGTAAAGAAAAGTTTATCGGAAAAACAACCGAGAGCAAATTTAAGAACCCAAAAAGCAAAGCAAAAATCACCCTTTCGAAGTAATACCGGCTTCGTGACTTATCATAACGAGCGATGAAACAGCGCGTCAGGCCTGGCTAGCCTGGCGTGCTGTAACGACGGTCGAGCAAGCGAACTATCCCTGTAACATCTGCTCGATCGCTTCTATATCTGCCTGTGCGGTTTCCAACACCCGCAGTGTCATCTTCGGGCCCAGCCGGCCCAGTGAGAATTTAGTGAAGGCGGGCACTTCATCGATCGCCGGATAATCCTCCATCTGCGGTGTATCGATAAAACTGTAGAGCTGTGCCAACATCACCACATCGCAATAATCTGGCTTAGGCCCTGCATCTCGATACCAGTCGGAGGCACCCCGTACCACATCAATCAGATCTAACTCAAAATCCCAGCGGCGCAACACCTTCACTCCGGCCTCACAACTGAGTTTACGAATAATCCTGTCCAGCATCGCTTCATCTTCGACAAGCTCGGGGTACTGCTCCGCATAATTGATAATAGGCAACGCACCAATGTTATGGATTAATCCCGCCAGCATCGCGCGATCTTCATCAACCCCACGCCCATGACGTGAAATCACCGCAGCTAATGCCGCCACGCGTCTACTATGCTGCCACGCCTTGTGCATATAACGTTTGAGCAATGGTGACTCACTCTCGAACATCTGCTGCAATGAACAGCCCACCACCAGATCGCGCGTCACCGATAACCCCATCCGGGAGATCGCCATCTGGCATGTGGTAATGGGAGCTTTACCACGATACATCGGGCTATTGGCCACCTGTATCAGGCGACCCGCCAACGGCGGATCCGCCATCACCATCCGCGCGACTTCGGAGACATCCGTCCCCTTATGCCTCACCGCCGCCTGCACTTGCAGCGCGATTTCTGGGAGGCTCGGGATCTTTAGCTTATTGGATTTGGCGTCGCGCTCAATATCCTGCATCAACTTCGCCATTAACTCAGACTCTTCCAACGGCACATTGTCGTCAATCTTATCGGGCGCCGGCTCATCACCCAGCACCGTTCGCACCACCATATCTCTGATACGAAAGATCACGACACCATCGCGGGCACGGATGGTCCACTGGCAAGGTTTAGTGTAATTAAGCGGTAATTTTGCCCTGTCATCACCGGCGACAACCACCATCTTTTCCTGGCCCGGCGCGTCCATTGAAACTTGGCCAGAGGCTAAATAACAAGTCCAGGGTTCATTAGAGCCGCAGCGCGCAATCGTTTCCCCGGTGAGCAGCGTCTCATAGCAGGTATCCTGCGCTAACTGCTGTAGCGCACTCGCATCAAGTTTATCGAACGGCGCTACTGAACTCAGTACCTCTATACTGACGAGCGTGTCTGTTCTCATCAATCATCCTTTTCTCTTTATTTAAAGTATCCAAAAACCACTACCAATTAAATGGCTTTAAAGCATTACAAACACTAATAGTTTCAGATGCCATAGGGTTAATTAATGATATTTAACATTGCACAATAGATCTACACCTATATCTTAGCTATTAGCGGCTCATAATGATAATTTCATTATAATTTAAATGCTTGGCACATCAACCTCGCAGATTAACCAGCCAGCCCCGCCATAAACAAGCGCACACTAATTGCCAGTAGCAACAATGCAAAACCCTTTTTTAATATTTTAACTGGCAGTCGATGGGCCAATGTCGCACCACACACAGCGAAAATTACGCTGGTGGCCACCACCCCCAGCAGTGCCGGCCAATAGAGATACCCGCTGCTGCCCGATGGCAAGGTGACTACATCCAGTCCTGCGACCCAGTAACCCGCCGCCCCCGCCACCGCAATCGGCAAGCCGCACGCCGCAGACGTGGCGATCGCCTTGCGTACCACGATATTGCACCATAATAAAAATGGCATAGTCATGGTACCGCCACCAATCCCCACCATCGCTGAAACCATGCCAATCACCCCTCCCACACCTGCCAACACGGTGCGTCCCGGCAACTGACGTGTCACCTGCGGACGCCACTCAAATGTCATTTGAATAGCTGCAAACAAGGTAAACAGCGCAAAAATTATTTGTAACATGTCACGGGGCAACTGATCCGCAATCAGTGCGCCGCACATTGCCCCTACCGCAATACCGCCACTGAGGCGCTTTACAACTGGCCACTCGATCGCTGCGTGCCGCTGGTGGGTGTAAATCGATGACAGCGACGTGACGACAATCGTCGCTAGCGAGGTCCCCAATGCTAGGTGCATGACAATCGCTGAATCAAACCCCTGTGCCTCAAATGTGAAGGCAAGTACAGGTACGATGATCAAACCACCACCAATACCCAACATGCCTGCCAACGTCCCCGCCACAACCCCCAGGAGTAAATAATAAAGTAATGCCTCGATCATTGATTAGCCCAGCCCTTCATTAGAGTGCTAAAATCTCGGGGTTGAGTATAGCGTCTTTGCAAAAGAGTACTTATGTTGTGTGCGCTATTTGGTGGAAGTTCCGGAATTTGATTTTTTGCGTAAAAAGGAGAGGCAGATGTATCCGAAAATTGCAGCCACACATAACAAGATCATCGGCGTTCTGGGTGGGACCGGCTTTGTCGGCCAACATTTAGTGCGTACACTGGTTGAGGCTGGTTATCAGGTGCGTGTCCTCGCACGTCATCGCGAGCGTTATCGTGAACTGCTAGTATTACCCCGTGTCAACGTCATCAATACCGATATTATGACGCTGTCAAATCTTCATCAGCATCTCGCAGGGTGCAGCGCGGTCATTAACCTGGTCGCCGTGCTCAATGAAAACAAGAAAGGTAGTTTTGAGCGCCTGCACGTTGAACTCCCACGCATGATCATCGACGCCTGCGTCGCGAACAAGATCCACCGCATCATTCATATGAGCGCACTCAACGCTTATGCCGGCAAAGCGCCCAGCCGCTATCTGACCAGCAAAGGGGAAGGCGAGGACACCATGCACATGGCTGCCGATGAACATATCCATGTCACCAGCTTTAGACCGTCGGTGATCTTTGGCCCCGGCGATCATCTGTTCAACCGCTTTGCGTCGCTGCTCAAATGCATTCTGCACCTGCCGTTGGCGTGCCCTAATGCACGCTTTGCTCCGGTTTATGTCGGCGATGTGGTCGACGTGATCGTCAAATCCCTGCATGAAAAAGCGACCTTCGGTCAGCGCTATGATCTTTGTGGGCCACGTGTATACACCCTGCAACAGCTGGTCGAGTTCACTATCAAGACCCTCGGTATCAAACGCAAGGTGATCCCACTGGGCGACGGCCTGTCAAAACTGATGGCGCGCATCATGGGCATGCTACCGGGCAAGCTTCTGACCTACGATAATTACCTTTCGATGCAGCTCGATAGTGTCAGCAAAGAAAAATTCCCGGCTATCTTCGGTATCACACCGCACTCCATCGAAGCCATTGTGCCGCGTTATCTGATGCAAAAAAATCAACGCGGTCGATATCCTCGCTATCGTCTCCATGCGGGACGCGATGAAAAATAACACTCAATAAGGCCCCATCGCAGATGCAGATTTACATGGTGGGCGGTGCGGTGCGCGACAAACTGCTGGGACTCCCGAGCAAAGATCGCGACTGGGTGGTGGTCGGTGCCACCCCCGCAGCAATGCTGGCACTCGGTTACACGCAGGTGGGTCAGGATTTCCCGGTCTTTCTGCACCCCGAGACTAAAGAAGAATATGCCCTGGCGCGCACCGAGCGCAAAACGGCTGCGGGCTATAAAGGCTTTGAGGTACATGCCGCGCCCGATGTCACCCTCGAGCAAGACCTGCAACGCCGCGACCTCACCATCAACGCGATGGCGATGACCCCCGACGGTGAACTGGTCGATCCCCTCAACGGCCTGCGTGATTTGCAGCAACAACGGCTCAGGCATGTCTCTCCAGCCTTCGTTGAAGACCCGGTACGGGTGCTGCGTGTGGCACGCTTTGCCACCCGCCTCGCCCCACTTGGCTTTACAATCGCCGATGAAACACAAATGCTGTTACGCCAGATTGTCGATGCCGGTGAAGTCGATGCATTAGTACCGGAACGTGTCTGGAGCGAAATTGAACGCGCGCTCAGAGAACCACGCCCCTCCACTTTTTTTACCACACTACGCGATTGCGGTGCACTAGCGCGCATCCTGCCCGAAGTCGACGCCCTGTTTGGGGTACCCCAACCGGCACAGCATCACCCGGAGATCGATACTGGCATTCACACCATGATGGTCATCGACAGTGCCGCGACATTAAGTAGCGACCTAGAAGTGCGCTTCGCTGCACTGTGCCACGACCTCGGCAAAGGCAACACGCCGCGTGAGCTGTGGCCGAGTCATCACGGCCATGAAGCGCGCGGCGTGGAGCTGATCCTGTCACTCTGCCAGCGACTGCGCGTCCCAAAAAACTTTCGTGAACTGGCTCTACTCGCCGCACGCTATCACACCCATTGCCACCGTGCGGCTGAATTACGCCCAGACACACTACTGAAAACACTGGAGTCGCTCGATGCCTTCCGTCGCCCCGAGCGACTCACTCAATTTCTACTCACCTGCGAAGCGGACTCACGTGGGCGCACCGGATATGAAGAGAGCCCGTATCCACAAGCCGCGCGCTTTGAGCTCGCCTATCGTATCGCCAGCACAGTCAATATTCGCGGTCTCGTCGAAAAGGGCTATAGCGGCGAAGCACTTGCCATCGAGATTCGGGGCGCCCGTGTTCGTGCAATCGACACAGCCCTCTCTGAACAACAATAACGTCACCCCTGATGGTATCCCATTCATCTATTAAACTTTATCAATTCATGTGCGATACAGGTATAATGAGTTCGAACGGCATACAACCCAACAGTTCAACAAACCATTGCCGCACCGCAAGAGAACAAGATGTCGCATAACGCCGGGAACAATCAGATCATCATTGAAGGCATATGCGAGGACGGTCGCAAGTTTCGCCCGTCAGACTGGGTTGAGCGCATCTCTTCTGCACTTGCCAGCTTCGGCCCTGACCACAAACTCCGCTACTCCGTGCATGTGCAACCTTGCATCATCAATGGCGCACGCTGCCTGATTGTGTCACGCGGGCTAAGCTTGAACGACCCTGAAGCATTCAGCTTCATTCTACAGTTTGCACGTAAAAATCAGCTGCGCATCCAGGAAGAACACCTCATCAAAGAGTGGGGATACGAGCGCACTGATGATGATACTGACCTATTAGCCAACGGCTGACCCCATCGACACCACGCTATCGCCACTAAAAGCCTTCGCAGCACTCGAAAATTACGGTTAAAGCAAATTACAGACCACTATTTTCAACCGTTTGAAACCCATCATTATCCATTAAAAAATACTGATGTTCGATTAAAATAACACCGGACAGGGTGTTGACGAGCACCATTATGTCGTGACAAGGTGGATCTCCGACATGCCATTTTACCCATCAAATAACCGGCATGAAAGGCGCTTTGAATTCAACATATGGAGAGATATATGTACGGAGAACGGCACCAGCTCACCCAGGAATTCCCTGAATTACAAACCACCATTCATCATCTCAAAGGTCAGGGCGGAGATTTCGCCAATCTTCTGAAAGAATATGAAAACACAGACAAGACAATCCATGTGCTGGAAAAACAGATGCAACCCACCACAGATGACCGAATGCTAACTCTTAAAGTAAAGCGCCTTAACCTCAAAGACAAACTTTACAGCGTATTGATACAGCATCATGCATAACTCAAAACAGCAGAATAGACGAAAACAAACAGGCCCTAACTTGTAAATCCACTCAATAGCCCTCTCCGCCGCGATGATGGACACACCGTAGTAGCGAGGACTCAACAGCTCACTCAACATCATTCACGGCAGAGCCTCTGGTTGAGCTCATTAAACCGCTCCGGGGTTCCTACATCGACCCAGTCACCCAGATAATGCTCGCCAGTGACACGCCCTTCGATCACTGCCTGTCGCAACAAAGGAGCTAACCGCGAAGCGCCACCAGGAAGCCCCTCAAACAACTCGGATCGGTAAACTCCGATACCACTGAAGGTCAATTTTTGCGGCCCTTCGCTGCACACAGCCACGCCCTGTAATGCAAAGTCACCCAGCGGATGAAACGGCGGATTACTGACCAGCACCAGATGCGCAAGCGCGCCCGGCGCTACGCACAACGTCTCAAATGGAAAGTCAGTCCACACATCGCCATTCACGACAATAAAAGGCGCATTACCTAATAGTGGCAGTGCATGTTTGATGCCTCCCGCCGTCTCAAACCCAACATCACCTTCCGCAGAATAATCGATCTGTGCGCCGTAACCACACCCATCGCCAAGGGTCTGTTCAATCTGAACACCCAACCAGGCATGATTAATCACAATCTCTGAAATACCAGCGGCGACCAGTGAACGAATATGATGGGCAATAAGATACTCCCCTGCCACTTTCAACAGTGGCTTGGGCGTCTCATCCGTTAATGGGCGCATGCGCTCACCGCGCCCCGCCGCTAAAATCATCGCCTTCATACGAATTGCTCACAAAACAAAATGCCCGGTACACCGGGCATTTTTATAACAAAAACGATACGCACCTTATTAACAACACTAAGGCGGCGCTTACCTATTAGGATTTGGGTTCAATGCCGGATCACGAAAGAGGTTTTCATCCGCTAGGTATTGCTCGTAACCCCCAGCGCCACCCCAGTAGGTATATGTACCGGCACTACCGCCATTACCGCCACCAGGCGTATATGTATAACGTCCAGCCGTGATGTTCTGCATGACATTTGCCTTATCACTAAAAAATCAGGGGTCACCGTGCTGTCATAATTACCTGCATCTGTAAACGCATCCTGTAACAGCTGTAAATTTATCGAAACATCACCCGGCGTGGCAAGCGTACTATAATTGATTGCACTCATATCTGCCTGAAAATTCAGCAGCAATTCACTGGTTTCGATTGATTGCGTAATCAACGGTTTAAAAGCAAGAAGGTCTTTGGTAAACCACTGAGTCAGCTCTGCATCCTGCACCAATGTGCGCATCGCTACCCGCGTCGGATTACCATCACCATTCAAATTACTCGCTGAAAGCGGATTATTATTTGGATAACAACAGCCAGCTATCCTGATATAGACTTCTTGGAGAAAGTCACTAGCCGGGTCACCCACAACCGAATGGTAGTATGTACTGCCATCAATACTGACCAATTCTTGGAGGAATGGCGTTGTATTTTTATATGCGCCAGTGTTGCCACCCAATGCACACCGGGAATCTGGCCCCCCGCGATTACAGTCAATGGTAAAGGAGGCAAACGTGGTCGCCTCATTGGCAGCACCAAATTCAAAAGCAGCCTGCACATTAGCCGCGAACATAACTCCCCATGCAGCAATCAAAAGCCGCAACACGTATCTACATACTCTATTAGCCATTTCACCCGCCTCTGTCCCCATATCCTCTCATAATTATTTTTTATATTGAGACCTTTGCATGATCCCACTATTCAGCAGCCAACATTTTAATGTTGCGTTTTTTGAAGGCTACCCTCCCAAAATAACGACTTCATAACGGTATTTAGGCAAGAAAACGTGTTTTCTTCTTCA
>Ga0316209_1000666_pt1 | contig 51865 bp, 47 predicted proteins | sample 6monopyrite_MG_FD_204945 | JGI IMG/M metagenome (GOLD analysis project Ga0316209, IMG submission 204945) | Microbial mat bacterial communities from mineral coupon in-situ incubated in ocean water Damariscotta River, Maine, United States -... | ecosystem: Environmental > Aquatic > Marine >... | reverse complement strand
AATTTTGAAGAAAATATGTAAACCCTTAATTTACAGCATAAAAAAAGAGTAACCATTTCTGATTACTCTTACTCTTACTTCGTAGCGGGAACTGGACTCGAACCAGTGACCTTCGGGTTATGAGCTTTATCTTCATATTACCCATAACAGACTAAAATACTATAAAACTTACTATTTTATAGACTATTAATAAAAGACGATGTTAAATAATACCTATTAAATACAAATTATTCTGTACCTATTCTGTACCCATTTAATTATATTTATTAACTTTACAAATATTAGTTAATTATGGCCAGCATAAAAATAGTACGACGTAAGAACAAGCAGAGAAAAGATGGTACTGCTCCTTTAGCCCTTCGAATAAGTAAGGACTATAAGACTAACTATTGCTTCCTAAGTCAATATGTCCTTGAAAAAGATTGGAATGATGATGAAGGAAGAGTAAGAAAATCTCATCCTAATTCAAAAAAGCTAAATAATTTTTTACTCAAAAAGCTTACTGAAGCTAATGATTTATCATTTGAAAAAAGCAATAACTCATCTAGCAAAATAATTAAAAAGAAACTTCAAGGCTCTAAAACAAAACATTCCTTTTACAAAATAGCAGCTATTCGTATTGAAACAAAATTTAAAAGAGGTGTGTTCTCAGTTGCAAAATCTGAATTATCTATACTATACAATTTAGAAGAATTCATGAATTTAGACGAATCTCTAACAATCGAGGAAGTTAAAGATACAATCAAACAAAGGCGAAAAGAACGTATTTCGAAAGGGCGCAAATTTGAATATCATTGTAATGATGCTATTACCTATTTTAAAAAAAATAACTCACTCTACTTTGAAGATATAAACGAGTCTTTTATTGAGAAATACAAAACGTTCTGCCAACTTTATTTAGAACACAAAACAAGAACTAAAACAAATCAATTAATCTTCATTCGAACTCTTTTTAACTCTGCAATTAATGATAGAATTATAGATAAAAAATTCTATCCTTTTGGTGGAGAAAAAGAAAAAATAAAAATCGGATCTAGTAATAAAATAGGCTTAACAGTATTGGAAGTTCAGAAAATAGAAAGTTTAGAACTAACAAAAAACACTTCTATTTTTCATACTCAAAACGTGTGGTTATTTGCTTTTTACTTTGCTGGAATACGTATTTCGGATGCGATAAAATTAAAATGGTCAGATTTTAAAGATGGCCGTTTGTTCTACGTTATGAATAAAAACGAAAAACCATTAAGCCTCAAATTGTCTGAAAAAGCCGAAACCATATTGAAATATTATAACAAAGAAAAAGAAGAAAACAATGGTTATGTTTTCCCTTTTTTGAAGAATGTAAATGAATCTGATACCGAAGATATTTTTAGAAAAACAAGAAACGCTACTAAACTATTCAACAAATATTTAAAACGAATTGCTGGCATTTGCGAGATTGACAAAATCCTTTCAAACCATATAGCTCGTCATAGTTTTGGTAATATAGCTGGAAATAAAATTCATCCAAGAATGCTTCAAAAACTATACAGGCACAGCGATTTAAAAACTACTTTAATTTATCAAGCTAATTTTATTCATGAGGAAGCTGATGATGCTTTGGAAGAAGTGATAAATTTTTAATGGTTATTAGGGGAAAACATAATAATTTCAAAAACTAAATAAACTAAGTCTTACCCTAACCCAAAGCACTACTTTACTCATTTTCAGTTTCATAAACTCAAAGGTTTATTTATCTTTTTCTCCTTAAACCAATTTAAGGCATATTTTTTGTACAATGATATGTAAGGGTATTTACATTTTTAATACCCATTTATTAGTTTCGTTCCAATTTCACTTCTCATATACTTAGCCTAGTTTAATAAAAAAACAGCATGGATTTAAAATTACAATCAGATAATTTAATTATGGAGTTAAGGAAAATAAAAAAGGATTCTAATGATATCCTAAATCTGTGTAATGAAGCAATAATCCTATGTAGAAATTTATTGAGCAGTTATAAAAAACACATAACTAAGAATGGATTTGAATGCATCCAAGACGAAATTGAGTTTTTCAAAAACACGAAACAACCAACACTTACAAGTCTCATTTATTATTCAGAAATTCGTTCTTTTGAAATGCAGTTTCCTAAAGTAAATCAGGATGACCAAAAAAAGTATATAAAAAAGAAAATACGTAAACTCAACAGGTTTTTCCTTTACAACATGGATTTTTGCCAATATATAAAATCAAACAATTCTCATTTTGATAAACAATATTTCACTAGGGAATATTTTGATAATTTTCCAATAACCTCTTCTAAATTCTATTTTCAGGATCCAGATTTCAGCACACCTCGTTGTATGCTTTTAGGAAAGTTTAAAGCCTATACACTGTTTATCGTTTATCTACAAGATAGGCTCATTGATAAAAACAAATCAATTCATTTAGACCCAGATGCACTGAACAGTGATATCAGTTTGCAATGGACTTCAACCAAAACAGCACTTACTGAATTAATTTATGCGCTTCACTTCAATAAGGTCATTAACAATGGCAATACAGACATAAAAGAAATTGCATCTGTACTTCAGAAGGTTTTCCATTTTGACCTTGGTAATTTCTACAAAATCTTCTCTGAAATCAAATCACGGAAAACCGATAGAACCAAATTCCTGGATAACTTATCCAATGGTTTATTGGTGCAAATGGAAAATTCCGAAGATTAGAAAATCAGTGGATTCTTTTAACCGTATACGGTACACCTCTGGTTTTTGGAATTCTTTACCATTTACACCTTCTATTGGAATGAAAATTAATAGAATCCTCTACCAAAACACAATAAATAGCAATAAATTTTATAGTGTTAAATTTTGACCGTATGTGGTTGAACTTGTGAACAAAATCCATCAATACTATCCAAATTTGTAGAACGAAAGTCAAATCAGATCAAGGACTATCATTTTAGTTGAAAGTAAAATGGTAGTTCTTTTTTAAAAATAGTTCTACTATGCCAGCAACAATTATTACTACGGATGATCTCAGGGATTTCAAACTTGAATTGCTTGATGACATCAAGAAACTACTAAGTAAACAAGCACAAGGTAAACTTAAGAAATACCTAAAATCTTCTGAACTCATGGACTTGCTTCAAATCAGTCCTGGCACTTTACAAAACCTTCGAATCAATGGTACGCTTCCTTACACCAAAGTTGGAGGCATCATTTTTTATGATTCCGAAGAAATCCAAAAAGTTATGGACAATAATCGAGTGCATCATAAAACGGAATAAATATGTATGAATTATATAAAACATCTCAATGCTGTATTTCAAAAATTCTATGTAGACAAAAGGTTAAACACAACTCATGTGAGCTTGTATATGGCTTTGTTTCAGTTTTGGAATATCAACCGATTTCCAGAAGAATTCTATATAGACAGACAGGAAGTTATGGAACTCTCAAAAATTGGCTCGACTGCAACTTATCATGGTTGTTTAAAACAGATGAATACATGGAAATACCTAAAATATATGCCTTCGCATAATCCCTACAAAGGCAGTAAAATTAAGATGTTCAATTTCGGTACAACCTCTGAACAAGTTGTGAATGAGCATGAAACAACTACTGAACAAGCATTGATACGTAATACAAACATTAATAAACAAATAGAAAACATTAATAAAACTAAGCTACCAAAAAATGAATTTGAAGTCATTAGTTTTTTTAAAAAGAGAAAATGGTCGACTCACGAAGCTCAAAAATTTTACAACCATTATCAAGCAATTGGTTGGAAGATTGGAGGTAAAATAAAAATTGAAGATTGGCATGCCACAGCTAGTAATTGGATACTAAAAGCAAAAGACATTGAAACTGTAGTTGGAGTGTCTCAAAATAAGGACAACCTGAGAACCAATAAAAACAAAGATTATGGTCAACCCTTGTAAAATAATCGAAGAAAACACAGAGTATTCCATTGGCACGTTTGATGGCAAAGAAGTGATTTACGATTTTGAAAAAATCTTAATCTATCTCAATGCCAAAGGAAAACTGCTCTTTGGTAAGAATTTCAGAATCTATGAAGAGGACTATCCCATTATTTTAAAATTGTGCCACTACTTCATAAAAGACAAAGAAAACTGTAAGAAAAATGACATAGACATCGACAAAGGCATTTTGCTTTCTGGACCTGTTGGCTGTGGAAAAACAAGCCTGATGCTTTTGATGAAATTTATTGTTCCGTTGCAAAAACCTTACATCCTAATTCCATCCAGAAATATAGTTTTTGGTTTCAATCATATTGGCTATAAAACTATAGAGGATTATGGTTGCCGACAGTTTTTCTGCTTTGACGATTTGGGTGTTGAACCCATTGGAAGACACTTTGGAAAAGACTGTAACGTCATGGGCGAAATTCTGCTTTCTCGTCACGAACTTTTCATAGAACACAAGATAAAAACACATGCCACAACGAATCTTAATGCTGAAGAATTAGAGGGATTATATGGCAATAGAGTAAGAAGCAGAATGCGCCAACTTTTCAATCTCGTCGCATTTGACGAGCACACCAGCGATAAACGAAAATAAAAAAGTACATATCATGAAAATAGCAAGCTTTAACATCCAGAACCTATTTCATAGGGACAAAAGCTTAATTGAAAAGCCTATAGGCAAACAAATTACCGATTGGGTATCAGAACTTGATATGTTAATGCTTCAACCTTCCAAATCCTTGAACCAGCAAAATCGTATAAAGGAATTATCATTTTTAATTGGCTTTGAAAAACCAAGTCCACGACCTTATGCCATATTGCGACGAAAAGCAGGGTTTTTGTATATGAAAGGTCTGAGCCATTCCATTGAAGGAAAAGCAAACGACATTACGAATTGGAACGGTTGGATAGAGCTTCAAACCATTCCCATTCATCCAAAAGCGACACAACATAAAGCACAGGTAATTGCAGATGTCAATCCGGATATTTTATTACTTCAGGAAATTGAAGATAGAGCTTCATTTGAGGATTTCAACCAACTTATTCTACCCAAATTTGATTGTAGACCGTTTGAACACTCATTTGTAATTCAAGGAAATGATATGAATAGTCTGGAAATGGGAATAGCACTGAGACAAGGATACAACCTCGAAGCTGTTAGAACCCATAACATAAATTCTATTATCAATGATGATGGCAAAAACCTTATTGAATATGAAATTAGTGCTCCATCAAATGATAAAATTTGGTTGCTCAATGCGTATTTACATAAAGCTAAAAAAGACCAAAATAAATCGGATAAAATTAGAAAACAACAAGTGCTAAAAATGGCTGAAGTTTACAACAAACTAATAGTCGAAGGGAAAACCAATGTCATTATAGCTGGTACATTTAATGCACCTTCGTATTGTGATTCATTATCGCCATTACTACAAAACACAGATTTAAAAGACATCACAAAACATCTGTCATTTGAAGTGGATATCGATAAAGGTAATGATGGTACTTATTTCAGGTTAGGTGCTTATAGGATGGGTGTAAACATTAAGCAGAAAGATTATATGCTCTTCTCGCCTGCTTTATTCAGTAAAATGAAAGATAGTGGTTTAAACCGTAAAGCAATGTGGCCAGAAAAACAGCCACAATGGTCTATCTATAAATCTGTTTCCAATAAAAATGTTGCTGCTAGTGAGCATCCTTTGGTTTGGGGCATGATTGATGTAAACCATCGTAAGGACAACTTGTAGAATAGAATAAGAAATAGTTTAGAAAGCTCATAATTATCATCAAAGCTCTTGCGAATTACTATATTCAAAATCTAGTTGTGTCTGGCTTTTGAAGCTAATATTAATTCTTGCTCCATTTTAGATTTAATGCCCACTTAGTATGCAAAGCTATTTCATGTTCATACTCCTTCATACTTGCATTATGTCCCAATCTATTTATTAAACTGTCACTAGCCCAAATATATTTATCAGAATTATTAGCTTCTCTTAATTCCCTTAATTTCTGCTCTTGTTCAATATTTGGTATCAAATCATATATTTCATGAACAAACAAACCTTTATCTCCACTATCTAAAGTAATTAAAGGTGATTTAACCGTTGATTTATATTCATAGTCAATGTATCTAAAAGGTTTTTTAGGCAATATCTTTGTAGATAATAATTCTTCACAAAACTCTCTCCATGGCGACGTTTCTCTATCTTTTTTAGAGTCAAACCATTTAAGAAATTCAATTACGTTTACTCCTATAGTAAAAACCCTTAAATCTCCTTTAGCGATTCCTTTATCAGTCTCTATTAACTGATCAGATTCTATATTAAGTTTTTCAAAAATACGTTTTGAACTTGGTAAGGTTTTATATGCGCCACCAACAGGCTGATAATAACTTCTTCGCGAATTTTGAACAAGTAAGTATTTACCATCAACCTTTATTCTAAAGAGATACGCTATAGAAATACGAATCTTCTTTTTCCTATGTAATATTTGGGTCTGAAAATAGAGTTTAAGATTTTTAATATTTTGAAGAAACTGCAATATGCTAAACAGTATAATACCACCGGTTATTTCTATAGACATGTTAAACAATGTATTAGAAATTGCATCGTCTTGTGCAGGTGGAAACATTGTTCTGAAAACAATAAATCCTCCAAAAATTAAAACTACTACTATATTTGAAAATCTTGTTGTCATTTTATTTCTGGACTTGGTGAAACTTCTTTAATTGTTTGTTTTATAATTTCAAAGGTAAGAGCTCTATCAGGATAAGCTTTAGCTAATGCTTCGGGTAATACTTTCAACCTTATATCAGAGAAAGAATAACCAATTACCTCATTGTTACCAATTGACAATTCTGCTAATTCGGTTAATTCTTTATCAGTAAAATCAATACCATTAAGACATTTTTCATAGAGCTCTTTACATTCATCTTTAGTGGGTCTCTTAAACTCTAGAATTATAGCTGCTCTTCGTAAAATAGCTTCATCTATAAAATGTACACGATTTGTAGACATGAATAATATAGCTCTCCCATTTAGTTCTCTTATCTCATCTATCTTTTGAATCAAAGTATTAACTGCTGCTTTTTCTTCCTGGTGCATTTGGCTTGTTGATCGAGTTGTTGCAATAGCATCAGCTTCATCAATTAATAAAAAAGCTAAACGTCTCTTGCCTGCTTGTTCTTTTAATTGAGAAAACGCATCATTAACAAGTTTACCCATCTCACCGTGTAATCCTTCTCCTCTAACTCTTGTGCTTAACTTTAAAAAAAAGCCTTCTTTTTTTAATTCTCTTGTCATTCTATCAGCAATAGCTGTTGCAGAAATTGTCTTACCAGTACCTGCATCACCAGATAAAATAATCAATGGATATTTCTCTTTTAATTGCTGAATAATTGGCAACTCAATTTTATGATGTTTTTTACTCCATTCCGAAAGACTACCTTGGTCTAACAATAATTTTAAATTGTTATAAATTCTATCAAATTTTGCTTCAAAACCAATTAATGAATCAGTTTGGTCTTTTACTTCTTTATTAGGAAGTTCTATTATATTATCGAATATTGTAGCCATTATTTATAATTTGTTTTTTGAACTTCAAAACCTTTACTCCCATACAACTGAGCGTTACTTGTGCTTAAATGAGAGAATGTAGTATCATCATTTGTTGTTGACCAACCAATTTTAAAATTATTATTATTTTGAAAATTACTTTTTTCTAATGATGACAAATTATGCCATTTAGTAGAATAAGTAAGATACACTGTTAAATATGTATTTTCAATATTTTCCCAATCATTATTACGCCCTGCCCTTTCACTATCAGTAGCTGTCCCATTTTCATTAACTCTAAATTTAGCAGCCCTTAATGTGTGGTTATTAGAGTTCTGCTTTAAAGCTATCGAAACAACATTAAGATAACCGCTTTCGGCTAATTTAATAACATCATGCATTATGTCGCCAACATATTCTTGTGACCACTTATTGGTTCTTCTAGCAATCGTTCGAATATCGGCTTCACAACTTTCAAAAGTTTTGCGTATATCAATTACCGTATATGTAATGGTGTTAGTTCTAGTGTTATAGTTACTCATTTTATTTAATATTAAAAGTTGGACCAAAAACAAGCTTCCACTCCTCAATGGTTGCTCCTTCATTATTTCTAGATTGTGCTATATTTAAATTGTCAAATGCTTCTTCCGCTCCTTCAAAAATTTCATCCCATTTAGACTTGTCAATTTTTTTTGCTGCATTATTTTCATTGTTAGTATCATCCGCTACGTAAATAGGTGTAGTGTAGTATGGAATATTATTTATCGCATGATCAAAACTTATTTCTGGAAAATTAGAATTACTGACAAACTGAAAAAATCTAATAATAGCTTCTTCTATATTTGTCTCAACTCCTTTGGTTTCATCTAAATAAGCCACAATTAGCTCAATAGCGAATGAAGATATCCCACCTTCGTCTTCATATGGTTTTAGTTCTTGATAGTTTTTCCACCATTTCAAAACTCTTACAATAGCCGTATAATTGGGATTATTTTTACGAAGATTTAAAGAAAATTCAAGATGGCTCTCAACACTTGTAATATATGTACCACTACCACCTCTTTGTGGCTGCCAAACATATTTATCAGGATTTGTTAATGGTACTACTGGTACTATATCAACCTCTAAACCAGAACCTGAGAAACGAATTTTTATAGATTTTGTATTTCCTTCAGCATCAACGTCTCTATCAATATCTTTATTTGGATAAATCTCCTCAAGATATTTTACTATATAATCATGTAGTTTTTTTAAATCATTTTTTATATTATCATCACCTGTTACATAAAGAACCAAGTCTATATCAATAGGATTGTCTCCAGTTGGTTTTAAAATAGTACGTTTCTTCCATGAACCAGCTAAAAGATATTTTGACACCTTCATACCCGTGCTTTCATCGTTCTTTATTTTATCTTCCAGTCTGGTTTTTAAATTATTTATTTGCTCTCTATACTTAGGCATGTTCTCTGGCTGTAATTTTATTTTATTTACAAAAAACATTAGCTCATTGTTATCTAGTCTCATAAACTATTATTCATTTTTAATTATGTGCTTATTGTTTACGGACGATACGCATTAACCGCGAAAGGAAATAAGATATTTTGTAGAGAAGATATTAAGGCTTATATTGCAACCACAAAATACGGTGTAGTATCCTTTACATTATACTACTCACTTTCAATCTAAAAAGTCCTTCCGGTCGAATGTTGGGACTTTTTTTTATGCTAATAACTTTGGCAATGATTATTCCAAAATTGTTAAAGCTTTCTTAATTTGACAATCTGTCATACTATTATTTATTAATTGTTATTACCCTCAATATCAATTCTAACTTCTTCTCTTAATTTAATATTAGAGTGCAAAAAGTTTCTTTCTGTTAATAATCTTGAGACTTCATTATAAACTTGGTGTTGGCCTTTAGTATCTCTAATTGTTACTATTAATGTAAAGTCTTGATTTAAAACTTCCCCATCTTCTTTAGACCTAGTTTCTGCAAAATCACGATACGTCCCTTTTATTTTAGCATACCATCTCCTATTGTTTGCTAGACTATCTCTCTGTCTAGCTGATTTCATTTCATTAAGGTTAACAGAATATTTTTTAACAGGCTGATATTTTTTGCCATAGTTTAATAGGACACGTTCTCTAGCATAATCACTCTCTGTATCTTTGATATATGCACTTTTATAATTAGAATCTAATAGAACATTCTGTGTGTCGTCAGGACCAAAAGGATTTAAAATATTAGATTTAGTGGTATCTCTATCTTTTATATTATCATAAGTACCAAACATTAGATCAAGATTTGACTGACAATACTCAGCACCTTGTTTTTCTCTTAAAACAGGCTGACCAACTAACGTAATTTTTATTTCACCATAAAAGAAACCATCCTCATCAATTAAACTTTCTGGAAACGGAAAATCAAGTATTTCTATAAACTCACCTTTATTGATGTTTTCCTGTAGAATCAATGTGATTTCATGTGGGTCATTATAAATAATATCATCTGCCGACGAAGCAACACCAAACCCCATTTGATTTACCTTTTCGCTTATTGAAAAATCTACACCTAAAGGATACTTAGCTGAATGTATAGCAAGTGCTTTCAATAATGTTGGGTTAAAATTTTCCTTAACTTTAAAATTTAACTCGGATAATAAAGAAGTAACTCTTGGTGTTGAAAAACTTGTACCTATAATTTTTACTGTACTGCCATCTGGTGCAATTGCTTTAACACCATTTTCAACTCTTCCTCCTCCATTCATTCCAGCATTACCACCATAAGAAACTAAATCTGGTTTAATGCTATTTGCAGGACCTGGACCAATTCTAGTAAAAGGGGATGGATGATTAATTTCAGCTAAATCATCAGCGTTTTTAGAATGAGCTATTGAGCCGACAACTAGTGAGCGAATTGAATCACCTGACCTTGCAATTCGGCTTTTAGGAAAGCCTCTCTCAAAGTTTCTACAATTTCCTGTAGATTTACAAATAATGACCTCATTAGACATCTGAATATCATCAAGAGCTTTACCAAAATCAGAGAAATCGCTTAAATCCGCTTCTGAAGCAGTACCCAAAGAAAGATTCCAAATTTTAATATCAGAATTCTTTTTTATAGCTGTCCTAATGTTTAGAATTAACTCATCTTCGTCTATACTTTCTTTGGTTTCATCTGGAAATACTGTTGCATCAAAAAGTTTACATCCAGAGTTACCTGTCCAGTTTTTATCCTCTAATTGATCACCATAGATTATAATACTTGATACACAAGAACCATGAGTAGGATCTATTCTGTCCTCTGGATATGACGAGTAATTTCTATCCAATATCCAAGGTTTTAAGTATTTGTTTTTAGCTATTCCAGAATCTAATACACCAATAACAGGATATTCTTCATCTTCCTTTGGCTCTTTAATTTTAAAATCCTCCGTTGAACCCAACACATCCATATCTACACTATATTTTGGCATAAAAGTTATCGATTCTAAAGCCTCAAAATCACTAATACTATCTAATTGGGCTTTAGTAGCATTCTTTATTTTATAAATAATTAAACCTGAGGAATAGTTAGTTTCTATAATTCTTACATTCTTTTGTTTACAGTATTTTTCAAATGAAACTTTGACTGCGTTATTAATTTCATAATTTAAAAAATCAATCAACGAAATTTTAACTGTCTCATTTTCATCTATATTGGCAATAAAAGGCTCAAATATTTCAATAGATTCTACAGCAGAAACAGCTTTAGGATTTCTATTATAATTATTAATATTTCTTTTTATTGCTATACTATCTTCTATACTGTCTACCCTTACAATAGCGCTATTAGAATCTATAAAACCAATTATGTTATTCTTTGTAAATTGACCATTAAATAGTTTCTGAATATCTTGTCTATGAGATTTTGCTATAGCATTGTCATCAATATCTATTCGAAGAGTAGCTGGTATAAAAATCCTGTCTTTATCTCGACTTTTAAAAAAAGTATCTAACTCATTTAAAGGTTCCAAAAGACTAGAAACTCTAGCTAAAAGCTCTTCTCCTTCCAATTGCCATTTAGGTATTGATTTCCCTCCTCCACCTTCAACTCTGCGGTCATCTATTTTTTGTCTCTTCTGAAAGAGTTTTATAGGTAAATTCTTTTTAGCCATCTTACTCTACATTTAATGCGTTTCTTACTTGTCTTATTGAAATATCTAGATAACTAGCTATTTGTTTTTGGGGAATGTGACTTTCATTTAAAAAACGTATCATTTCCTCTGGTGTAAACCTATTGTTGTGTTTATACTTGAAATATTCAGAAAATATTTCATCGTACTCAAAATCTTTATTTTTTATTATTGAGTTGTAAAATGCACTATTTACAATTTTAATAATTTCAGAATGTGAAAAATCATTTAAGTAAGAAGATAGTGTGTCAAACTTCTTATCTTCAATGTCTAGTTTAGAATCTACTTTATTAAAATAACTTCCAATAAGATTCTTAATTTCATCAGAACTTGGCTTATTAACATTGATAACTTTTTCAAATCTCCTCCAAATAGCACTATCTAATAGTTGCTCATGATTTGTAGCGGCTATTAAAATGCCTGTTTCTAAAAAATCATCAATATTTTGAAGCAAACTATTGATTACTCTTTTTAACTCACCAGTTTCATGATTATCATCTCTTGCTTTTGCGATTGCATCAAATTCATCAAGGAATAATATGCAAGGTTTACTCTTGGCATAATCAAAAAGTTTTCTAATATTTTTAGCTGTATTTCCTAAAAGAGAAGATATTAAAGAGTCAAATCTAGCAACTACAATAGGTATATCTAACTCTTTGGCTATGTGCTTAGCCAATGTTGTTTTTCCACAACCAGGCGGCCCATAAAGCAACAATGATAGATTCATTTGTAAACCTTTGCTTTTTATTTCATTTTTTGAATTGACTAGAGATATAAAATTATTCACTGGACTTTGAATACTTTCAGAAATTAAAATATCTAATTTTATGTCTTGAGGCAGAATCACATCTGCAATATTTAACCTTGTATCATTATCTACAGGCGCATCAAACAATTGATCTTTAAAAACTGGAATTGAAGTAGAACCTTCAATAGTCTTAATTATTTTATCCGCAAGCTTATCTGCACCATCTTCTCTCAGCTTTTTCGCTAAGTGTTTAGAGTAACTAATAACCTTCTTTGGGTCATGATTAAGGCCTCCTTCAATTATTTTAATGAGTTCTGTATACATATATCTGTAATATTATTTTGAATTTATGTTACAAAGATAACTAAAAATGTAATACAAAAATACTAAAACGTAATATTATATCAAATTATCGTTATTATTATAGCCAAAAACGTTACAAAACAGATGTTTAGTGTTATTATTATCTCTTATTATTAAAATTGACCTTAAAGTAATATTTACCTTTTATAACTCTTCTATATCCATAATTTTTATTGGTACTAATCTCTCTTTGCACTTTTAATTTTAATAATAAAATCCTTGAAAAACATTATTAATAATTCTTTGATATTATTTATAATCGCAATCATCAACTCCCTCATAATCCCAAAAATTTAATGATAGATTGAAGTATTACCAAAGCAATTGCATTCTGAGATTCTTCTTTACTCAAATAAATAGCCTCATCCGTTTGAGATAAAAAACCAATTTCTAATAGAATTGCTGCATTACCATTATTATCTCGCAAAACCTGAAAATTACCATATTTTAAACCTCTGTTTTTTATACTCAAAACATCTGCCAACCCTTTTTGAATTGTAAATCCTAAATAGGCAGATTCCTCAGTTTGCACTAGGCTTTTAGGATGAATATAGACTTCAGTTCCAGAAGCTGTTCGATTTTTAGCTTGATTGCAATGTATCGAAATAAATATATCTGCTTTTAACTTTTTAGAGAGTAGTGTTCTATCTCTAAGTGAAATTAACGTGTCTGTATATCTTGTGAAATACAATTTCAGCTGGTTTCTATAAAACCTACTATTTAGAATTAAGATTTTAGATGCAATACCTAATGCAATATCTTTTTCCCTTATACCATTTCTAGTTGTTGCACCAGTGTCTTTTCCGCCATGTCCTGGGTCTATAATTACGATTGGATTCTCTTCACGGTCTTTACCATTTTGCGCATAAGAAACGTTTAGAAAAACCAGACAGAATAATAGTAATGCAATTTGATTTAATGTCTTCATAATTTTCGTTTTAGATTACACAATATTCAAGAAATCAATCATATCATTAATAATCTTCAAAAATTTAACACCAATCAGCGTTAAAATTTAGAGATTTTCTTCCTTCATCTTCATTTCACAATAGATTTCGCAAAAGTCTTAGTAGACGTCGAAGTATGACGTACTGCATGGATACTAAAAATTTAAAATCTATTCCTTATGAAAAAATCAATTTTTGTATTTCTCGTATTCCTTCTAACATCAGCTTCAGGCTATGCGCAAATTGGCGGTATTGAAGATTCCGTAAACGATGTTTCAGATACTATTAGAGCCATTTTCCCAATCATCTTGGGTGTCATTTTCCTTATCGGCTTCCTATTTAACGCTGGACATTTCTTTGGCGAAAACGCAGACCTTAAAAAAGGGATTACGCGTGTGCTGGTCTTTGTACTCATCGCAGGTGCTGTGGTCGGTATTTTCACTTACCTAATAACCATCGTAGTCTAATGACCCTCATTGAGGGTTCTAGTAAAATAGCTTTATGAAAAAATACGAAGTCTATAAAAACATAAGGAAACAAGCCATCATTTTTGGATTGCCTGTTTCCTTGTTTGCACTAATGATGATTGCCATAGTGGCTTCGCTTTTGGTTATCATCTTCTCGTTCAGCTTCGCGGTTGTGATTGGTGTTTTGATATTCAACGCTACACTATATATAGCATTGACAAAATTTGCAAACAACCCACAACTGCTTCAGTCTTCAAAGGTCTTTCCAAAGATTATCAGTAATAAAAAACCAACAATTGTATATTATGAATAAGATAAACCTACAGTCATATTATCCTATTGTAGATATTCATGAGAATGTTGTTTTTGCCAATAACGGTAATGTTGTGTTATGCTTTAAAGGCACGCTTCCAGAAATTTATTCACTTTCAGAAAAAGATTTTGAGGACATACATGGTTCTTGGTTTCAGGCTGTAAAATCCTTGCCAACAGGATGCGTCATCCATAAACAAGATATCTATATCAAGAGAAGTTATACGTCAGAAGAACTTCCAAACAACACCTTTTTGGAAAAAGCAACGTATAACCATTTTAAGGGTCGTGAGTTTATAGAACACCAGAGCTATTTGTTTTTCATTCTGACTAAAAACAATGCCCTCAATAACAGCAAATATGTAAATCCTTTTAAAAAGGTTTCAAAAAAAGTAGTCCAAGAAATCGATGAACATATTGAAAGTTTTATTGGTGCTGTAAGCGATTCAGTTTCATTTATCAATAACAGTCGAAAAATGGAATATTTGCCAATGGATGCGAAAGCAATTCATGCATTGACCAATAACTTCTTTAATGGGTTTAATAATGGTTTTGATACTGATATTCTTCTCGATAAAAATAACATCAATATTGGCGAGCATTATTTTGATGTTTTATCTGTAAATAGCGAACTCTGTTTTGGCGAAAGCGTACAGACCAGTAAAACCAATGAACGTTTTACATCTGACGACTTTGTATTTCATCAAGGTTTTATTGATGGTTTGGGATTGACCTTAAATGAGAATCATATTGTCAACCAAATTATTTATCTCGATGATAAACAGAAGTGGCGCAAGTTTTTGGACAAAAAAGTGGATGAACTCAATAAGAGTTCCAACTTTGGCTCACAGAATAAAGTGGTCCTAAAAAAGATTCAGCATATCCTGGACCAAATTAATGCAGATGATAGAGCTCGTGTTATTCGTGGTCACTTAAACATCATCTATTGGGATGGGAAACCTGAAAACCTAGAGCGTATTGGTTCTAAAATTAAAACGGAATTTAAGGAAATTGACATCATCCCTTATTATCCAAGAGGCGAAGAGCGCAAAAACTATATTTTGAATAGTTATTTCTGTTTTTCTTCCAACTTTTCAAATGAAGATTTATATGTAACCGATTTAAAGCACGCCTTATGTTTGCTGATTAACAATAGCAATTACAAATCGGATAAAACAGGCATCATCTTCAACGACAGGGAACATAATATTCCGGTTCTCAAAGATGTTTGGGATGAAAAAAAGAAGCGTATCAAGGCACGAAATTTTGCCATTTTTGCACCTACTGGCGAAGGAAAATCATTTTTGGCCAATAACATCTTGCGTCAATATTTTGAAAGTGGTGTGCGACTGGTCATTATTGACTTGGGAGGTTCTTATACCAAATTCGCCAAACTCTATCCAGAACAATATACCGTTTTGCGTTACGAAAGCGGAAAGAACCTGGGCATCAACCCTTTTTACATCAGTCATCTTGATGACTTGACTCCAGACCGGTTAGAGGATTTGTCCGTTTTCTTGTTCGAGCTTTTTGCTTCAGACATAAAAGCAACCAAAGCACAATCGGTTTCGGTTAAAAAAATATTACGCCATTATTATAACAATATTTCAGAAAACCATTCACTCGAAGGCTTCTATAACTTTATAGAACGACATCAGGAAGATCTTCTGAAAACCTTAAAAATCCATCCCGACTATTTCAACATAACGAGCTTTTTACACGTCATGTCTGAATATGTCGGCGATGGTCTATATAGTTTCCTTTTTGAAGTCAGCGAAGACCAAACCTATAAAATTGAAGACAAACGCTTGATTGTTTTTGAATTGGATGAAGTCAAGGACAATAAGGAAATCCTATCTGTAATGTTGAAACTGATAAAATCAGCTATCCAAAGAACCATCTGGAAAAACAGAGCTGAAAAAGGCATCATCCTTTTTGATGAGTTTGCCAAACAACTGAAATTTGAAAACGTTTTGGAAAGCGTAGAATTTTACTATCAAGCTATCAGAAAACAAAATGGTGCTATTGGTATTATTCTCCAGTCCATTAATCAGTTGCCAAACAATTCAACGTCTGCTAGTATTCTGGAAAACACACAGGTTATCTACAGCCTTAATAACGAAAAAGGCTACGATGAACTTCAGAAGCGTTTGAACCTTTCAAGTCACGACCTTAACCAATTAAAGTCCATTAAAAACAACTTAACAGGACCAAGAAAATATACCGAAATGTTCATCAAAATCGGAAAAGAGAGTAACATCTTCCGTCTGGAAGTTCCAAAACAGGTCTATGCTGCCTACCTCACTGATGGTGCAGAAAATGAAGCGATAATGACGCTTTACGAAAAGCATCAAAATATGGAAAAAGCAATCACTGAATATACATCTTAAAACAAATTAAACATGAAATCGAAGATTCACGACTACCAAAACAAATTTTTAGCCATGAGTAAAAAAACAATTTTAATTCTAGTAATGGCAGTCCTTTTCAGCGTAAAAGGAAATGCCCAAGGCATGCCAGTTTATGACAACACCAATTTTATAAGTCTTGCTAAATCGCTTATAGAATCGGCAAAACAAACCTCTCAACTTATAAAAACTGTACAGTTTATGAAAGATGCCAAAGAGAGCATAGAGAAGGTTGCCAATGTAGTGCAACAGTTAAACGCTGTAAATGAGATAGCAAACAATCATCAACAGCTATTTAATGTGCTTCAAAATGATCTAAACAGCATTTTAAGTTCGCCTTACATCAAAGCTGAAGAAGTAAACGCTGTAACTAATTCTTTCAACGACATTATAGAAAGTTCGCTAAACACTATTGACTTTATTGATGAAATACTGTCAAGTGACCATCTAAAAATGACTGATGCAGAACGTGCTGAAGTATTAAAAGACAAAGAGCGTGAATCTAATGAAATGGTGGCGGAGATTCACTTAAAAACCAAACGCTATCGAGACATTATTTCTTTTAGAAAAATGCAGGACAAAATCAATAACAGGGAAACAAGCTATTGATGATGGCAGCAAATTTCTTTTTGGGGATTGGATTAGAGTACATCGATGCTGTATTTCAAACGATACAGAATAGTGATTTTTCGCAATACACTATTGCTGGCATGAAAACACTAGCTGTACTCTTTTTTTTGGTAAATATCCTTAAAAAATACAATGAAGGTATTGCTGATAAAGAGGGTTATACTTGGGGATTGAGTCCAGGTGAATTGGCGAAGAATTTTGCGATTGTGCTTCTGGTCATTTTCTCTACCCAAATTTTAGGGTTTTTCGATGGTGTACTTGTAGCTATTGAAGGTCAGTACAGAAATACTGCGCCTGCGCTACTTCCACTTCAAATGCAGGATATTCCTATTGAAGAGGATGTTGGTGTCATGGAAATTATGAAAAAAGCGATGGCATTGTTATATGAGGCTTTGGTTACGCCACTTTTTGGTTGGAAGATTATTGCATTCATAGTAAGTCTTGGACTATGGATTTTGGATCTTTTTATCTATCCACTGTTTTTAGCTGAACGCTATTTTCTATTAGGCATCATGCAAGCTTTTTTTCCTTTGGTACTAAGTCTTGCGGTGTTTGAAAAATTTCGCTCAATGGCGTACAATTTCTTCAAATTGTATGCAGCGGTTTATATGCTTGTACCAGCCTTTTTCCTAGTAAACGTATTTGTAAACGCCATTTATACTGAAATCAACACCAATTTCTGGGTCAACCTTTTTGGGACAGATGTTGGCAGTAACTTTTTTGCACCTGTGGTACAATTGGGTTCTGTGGTATTTATTGTGTTCCTGAAATTCAAATTATATAAACGCGCTACAACATTCACATTCAAACTATTCACTGCCTAAGGCAGATTAAAAAACATGAAAACATCATACAAAAATATATACGCAGTTCTTAAACTCAATCGATTCATTGTCCTTGCAGTCGTAATTTGTGCACTGGGTTCAAGCGCTTTTTCTGGATGGGTAGTTTACGATATACACAAAAAAGCACTCAATAGTTCCTTTGCCATAAATACAGACGGAACGGTTATCCCTTTAAAATGGGTAGCTCAAAAGGAAAATTTTCAAGTTGAAGCTTTGGCACATCTGGAATTATTCCACACTTATTTCTATAATATCGATGCCAGCAATTATGAAAAGAACTTAGAAAAAGCCTTATGGCTAGGAAACAGTTCTGTAGATAACCTCTACCGACAGAAAAAAGCTGATGGTGTTTACAATCGGTTATTGCAATACTCATTGGTCCAAAAAGTACTGAGTGTAGAATCGCAATTAGACCTAAAAGCTGAACCTTATCAATTCCAAACCAAAACCATTTTTGAGATTAATCGAGGTACTGTGGTAGATACTTATGAATTGGTTTCAACAGGAAACCTCATTGTAGTTGACCGTAATTATCCTAAAAATACTCATGGTTTATTGATCACAAATTATTTTGAAAACACCTTAAAAAAAGTCCATAATGGACAATAATAATTATCACTTAAACACCAAGTATTATGAAACTAGAAAAGAATAAAATCGTCTTTGGTTCTGTGCTGGCAGTCGTTTTAATTTTCATTATTTCCTATACTGTTTTAATGATGGGAAATGATGATGAAGAAAACGATAACCTAAAACAAACCTTAGTCCCAGAACTTAAACAAGAAAAGGAAGATTATTCCTCAAAATTGGATGCCATAAATGACCTAAAAGAAGTTCGTGAAACAAATGTACCAAGCATTTATGATGAGAAACTTATTGATTCCCTTGGTTTTTATGATCCAGATTTAATGGAAAAAGAAAAGCAACGTATTGTGGATAGTATTTACAAGTTTGGTAAAATCAATTATTCTGAAAATCGTTATCGGGATTCGAAACCGAAAATCGAAATTGAAAAGCCAAAAGAAATCATTGATCCCATTTCTGAAGATGAATTAAAAATTGAAGCTCAGGAAATTGGACTGGAACATCAACTATTTTTTGCTTCCAATCCGCAAAAGAATCCGAACTATAATTCACAAAACACGGATTCCATTATTCACGTCACAGTTGATGGCAATCAAACAGTTAAAACCAATTATAGGTTACGAATGCGTTTGATGCAGGATGCACTGATCAATAATAGAATCATTGCAAAAAACACACCCATTTATGGTTTTATAAGTTTTCAGCCCAATCGTGCTATGATTGATATTGAGAACATTTTGCACGAATCAGTAAAACTCAAAGCATTCGATTTACAGGATGGTAGCGAAGGTATTTATGTGGAAAACAGCTTTAGAGCTGAAGCCAGTCGTGAAGTGGTCGAGGATTTGGTTGACGACATTAATGTTGCTGGTGTTCCACAAGTTAGTGGAATTAAAAAAGTATTTCAGCGCAGTAACCGGAACGTCAAAGTCACGGTAGTCAACAATTATAAAATGATTTTAAAAGTCTCACAAAAAAAATAATCCCATGAAAACTATAATATTCACCATCAGCTTTGTTTTGGTTTCTACATCACTAAAAGCGCAAAACCAAACGCAAATATTGGACACTATTTATGCCAACGACCATAAAAATGTGGCTCTCTTCTTCCCTAACCCAATTCGTCAGGGGATTACAGGTTCTGAGAATTTTGTATTTACCTATAATAGGGAAAAAGAACAGTACTTTGGCTTATTGCAAGCCACACCAGGAAACGAAAGTAATTTACTGATAATCAACAATAATGGTTCAATTTTTTCGTATATTATAAGATATAAAGAGCAACTTGAAAAGCTGAATTACTTTATACCAATGTCGGCTTCTATTGGCAGTGAGAAACCTCTTATTGAAGCTATTGCTAAAGACCAAAAACCGAATCAGCAGTTCGATTTTAAAACCAATTATTATGAGCGTTTCTGTTCGTATTTTGTTGAACGAAGACAACGCATTGGAAAGCTTAAAAAACGACGTGATGGCATTATTCTGAAGGTTGAAAATATCGTTTTTGACAAAGAGGAGCTGTATTTTGTAATGACCATTGAAAACAAATCGTCTTTGGATTATGATGTAAATTTCTTAAACCTAACGATTCAGACTAGAAAAAAAGGCAAGAAAAAATCATTGCAAAGTTTGTATTTAGAACCTGTGTTTAAATACAATATGCCATCAAAAATTAAAGAAGATCAAAAGACCAAATTGGTTTATGTTGTACCTAAATTCTCAATTAGTAATGAACGTTTGGTCTTACTGGAACTCAATGAGAAAAATGGCGAACGTAATATAAAACTGAAACTATTGGATAAAACAATTAATAACCCAAATTAAAATATTATGAAAAGAATAGCCAGTTGCGTACTCATCCTCTTATTTATTTCCTGCGCAGGAACAACGGGTTCAACTCCTGCATCCGTCGCTGAAATCATCGATTAAAGCTTTTATCAAGACAAAGAAGCCATGTTTAAAAAGCATACAAAACCAGAAGGTTTTACCACATTTTTCAACCTTCAAAAAATGTATGCCAAACCTAAAGGCTCAGAATCTAATTTTAAACTTATCGATGAAGTTACTGAAGGCGATGTCGCTTGGGTAAAATACTCTACATCTTATGATAAAACACCAGGGATTTTTAAATTAGTAAAGCAGTACTTTGTATGGAAATTTACGGTAAGAGGTTCTATGGAAAAAGTGGATTTGTAGTTAAAGATAAAAAGGTATATTATAATTTGATGAAGTAAACTACTGACCTATTAATATTCCTCCGCCAGAAATAAGGTTTTTAGATTTGAAAAGATTGTAAAAAGATTTTGACGCAAGTCCTCCAAGTGGGCAACTCTTTAGCTCCAATAAATTTGCTACCAATTGAATACAGTAAAGAAATGCTCCAGCATCTTTCCAATACAAACTTTCAGCATTATTATATTTTGATTTCGTTTTATTAACTTGTATTGAAAACCAGATTAGACAACTATTATTAATTAAGACGTTATTGTTTACTTCTTTAAAAAAGTTTTTTTGCCTTACTTCAGATATCAACAACTCACTTAAAGTATGATCGACGGGATTATAGTAATGTAATGTCCGTCCATCCACTGATGGAATTGAAACTAAAATATCAATAGGGTGTCGACCACCTGCAGAAGGAACGGTTCTTTTTGAGATTAAAAATCCAGAACTATCAATCTCAATCGATTGTATCTTACTAGTAAGATATAATAGCTCACTAATATCATCAATTGAAATAGCATTCAAATCCTGTGAGGATCTTCTTGACAAAAAAACATTTATAAAAGAACCTTCTCTATCTTTAAAATCTCGTTTAAGTTTAGTCTTTGAACCAAGTGGATAGATAAAAGGGTCAAATCTATCTTTAACTTTTTTAGGGCTTGGGTCTTCCATTAATCTAATCCTAAAGATTGAAGAGTATATAAGTATTTTTTGCATCCATTACAATTCATACATGGTTCATTCGATGTATGACAGGAGTGCGCCCAAAATAACATTGACTTGGGTAAACCCGACTTTTCTATCAGTTCTTTAGTACTCATTTCAATTGCTGGACAGCTTATTTTTATCGCACCTTCTTGATATTGTATTAAATCAGCTAAATAATTATAAAAAAATTTAGTACCATCCTTATGGGCAGAATCTGTGGAAACAGAACCCACAAATAATTTTTTGATACCCAAATTAACACATTTCATACAAGCCAATGTAACCAATAACTGGTTTCTATATGGCCACCACTCAGTAATAGGAGCGATTGAAATTGAATCTGTTCCGTTCATATCTCCCGAACCTAAAGTTGAACAATCAACTTTAATTACGTGATGCTGAATGTCTAATTCTTTGGATAATTGCCTTGCAGAATTTATTTCAGCTTTCGCAGCTTTTTGTCCATAGTCAATGGTAATGGAATGACCAGGCTTCTTCCAATAAGCAAGTGCTATGGAGTCCATTCCCCCCGACAATAATATTGCTTCATTATTTCTTTGCAAGTTCCCAGTATAATTTATAAATAGCAGTTGTAAAATCATTTTCAATTATGCAATTTGTACCTTCCAACATTTTGAGAGATTCCTCACTCTCATTTTGAACAAATGCAACTACTTTCTTTTCTTGGCAGATGGCATATCCAACTTCAAATAAGGTTCCAGAATCTAAACCATCAATTATAGCAAACACAACTTCTGATTCATCTAAACCTTTTAAATCCTTATAAACGACATCTTTCGCTTGTCCGTGACCAACATCGTGAAAAGGAGAAAACACATTTAATCCGAAACTTTTAAAAATATTCCATACTTCATTTACTAACCATCTTTCACTAAATGTAAAAAAAGGTCCTGCAAGGTAAATTTGTCTAGAAGGGATTTTATCTATTATCAAATTTTTAAATGTAAATGACTCTAACCCTTTTTTTAAAGATAAATCCTTTGTGTTACAATATAGCGCTGTCGCTTTACTAGCATTTAAAGCGCTAGATTTAAGGCTAATTCCACTAAACCATTCTTTAGCAAAGTAAGCTGAAAAAACATCCCCAGAACCAATTGGCCAAACACTATTTGTTTCAAATACTGGTATTTTAACTAATTTAGAGTCCTTAGATTCAAAAAGAAAAGCACCTTTTGCACCCATTTTTACAATTAATGCAAAACAATTTTCTGAATCAAAAAAGAAATTTTTAATTTCTGATAATTTTGTTTTTTTAGCTAATTTTTCTGCTTCTCTAATGTTTACTATAGTCACAAGTTTTTCAGCACTAGATTTAGTCACCGAAAATGGAATAGGATTAACAGGAGATTGAGGATCATAGACAACTTTTTTCCCATTTATCATTATTGAAGCCTCCAATAATCCATAAGCTAAAATATTATCCCCATTCGCAGAAATAGTTTGACCACTAATACCGAAAACATCAGGTCTTGGAATAATTCTTGGGGTTTTTAATGGGTGATCATAATAAAATTCAGGGCTTTTAGGAATATCAGTAATATGGATATTCAAATTTGAATTAAGGTTTGAGTAGTAATCCAAATGAGCTTTTACTTCATTATCTGCACAGGTATAGAAATCAATGTCAGTAATATCAGTATTCTCTAACAACAAATTTACAGCGCGAAAACCAGATCCATAAATGTTTTCCCAAATAGGTTCAAAACAAATTTCAGAATACGTTCCTCCAACAATAATCATATAGATCGGATTTGGACTTTACACTGACCATTAATCACAGAAAGAATTTCAGCTTCATAGGTCGTACCTGCAATAATACAGTTCAGTAATTTGACTTGTTCTCTAGAAATTATATTTCCAGCCAAATTTCCTTCTTGATTCAACGCCTGAATGGGACCTTGATCTGAAGCAATAGTTATAGTTAAAATATCCCCTTGATTTAAAATTTCAATTACTTCTGCTTGAGGAGATGCCAAATTTGTATTTATAACCAAACCTTCACAATTCTCATTTTGATTAGGTCGATTTATTGATGGAATACCTCCATCACCTGAACTTCCAGACATACTATTTAATTTTTATCTTTAATTAATTTTAAAACATTTCGATTAGCCTCTTTCATTTGTAACCAAATAAGGGCATCCATTTTGGAGGGCTGTACATTTAGCTTACCACAAAAGTCTAAAAATATTTTTTCTAATTTAACATAATCTTTTTGAACATCATAATTTTTAGTATAAAGTCCCATAATTAAACAAGCCCTGTAAATGTGAATATCAATAATTGCTACATTTTCACTGTTTAGATAGTTACGTGTTATCCAAGCTGCGGTCTTAGGGCCAACTCCGTTGATGGACAGTAACCAATCTCTTAAAAGGATATCATCATTTAAAGGAATAGTATCTAAATCTCCCCTATTTAGAAATTCAGAAATATATTTTGCTTTTTGATTTGGGAATCGGTAACGAGCTTTCTTTCCATTATTACTGAAAGGTTCCTTTAAACTACTAAGTAAGTCTATGAAACTTGTTCCTGGTCTAATTTGATTCTTCAGTTTTAATCTTTGAAAGGCAGCTAACCCTATTTCAGATTTTAGACCAAATCCTCCGAGCAAACAGGCAACTACTTCCTCATATATATTTTCTCCAAGTTGATAATCAATATCAAATTTATTATTGTCGCTAAACATTAAATATTGAACTTTCCAGTATGCGGGTGTAAATAATTTACCATAATTTCCCCATTTCACTCCTGGCATAAAATCAATATTAGGAGTAGGTATTTCATGAATTTGGTTGTCTATACTCTCAAGCAAATAAGTTTCTTCTATAATATTCGGCTGTTCAAATCTTAATTGGTAATTCATATGAATTGGCATTAAATTAATTTTATATTATTTCACTATAAAAATTTCTTCAACTCTTACTTTGAAAAATTGAGCTATTCTTATTGCAAGTTCTACTGAAGGTGTTTTTTTTCCACGCTCTATTGAATGAATTGTTTGTCTAGATACATTTACTTTCTCCGCCAAATCTTCTTGGGAAATATCAAGTTTTGCCCTCTCTACTCTAAGAGTATTTTCCATTCCTAAAAATCTATAATAATTTAAGGCTATTCATTTTACAAATGTAAATTATAGTTTACATAATGACAACTTTAGTTATATTTTTAATTTAATTAAAATTAAAAATCAACCGCACCTCTCGATAAACTCTATCAAAATTAGCTTGTAAGTCGGCATCAGAATAGTCCTGTTGTTTCGTTGGTAATCGTTTTTCAATTTTGGGAAGTTTAAATTGTACTTTTCTATCCTTTCCATCTGCAAACGTTATAAACTCGCCTTCTTTCAATCTAAAAAACACATCCGCTCTAATTTTAGCGACTTCACGTTCTCCTTTGGTTATGCGTGTGTCAAAATTAAGATTGTGACCTCGATTGACGCTTGTGGTTTCTTTCTTTACGATTTCAAAAAAGCGTTCATAATATTTCGCGGTGTCAGGGTCATTTACCTTTCCGAAGAATTGATACGATAAATTACTTAAAATCGCTTTGCTCGCCTTATCTCCATACATCATATCATTTTGAATTTTATCTTGCATCACGTAAATCGTGGCAATATCATAACTACGTAATGTGGCTGGAATTCTATGCATATTCAATAGCCTAATTGTTGGCGCCTCTTCCATTAACAAAAACGAAGCATTTGAATTTCGTACACTCATTTGTTTTGTAATGGTATGAATGATAGTCGCAATGATCGGCGAATAGGCAGTCTCATATTTTGGATTATTGACTACTGAAATCGCTAAAGGTTTCTCCTGGCTATTTATGTCGAGCGGAACATCATCTGCGGATAAGGTCATGAAAATACGTTGCGTACTTATTTTTTTGAGCGCGTTGGCCAAGGTGCTTTTTACACCAGCGGTTTGTCGGTCTGAATCTTTACCACTAATAAAAGCATCTGCCATCGCTCGGGATGTGGTGTTGGAACTCAAAAAACTAATTAAACTGTTTGTGTCCAGAAATTGATAAATGGCTATTAAATGTGGTAATGTGCAAAGGTGTGGATATGAGGTTCGCAATTTCCAAATCAATCCACCAATGAGACCTTCTGCTGCATCATTGAAGAATTTTGTTGTTCCTATACTTCCGGATTCTCTTTGTTCCAATAAGTTTTCAATAAGCACCCTAGCAACCTCATTTACGCTTTCTTCATTGGTCATATATCTTGGTGCAATAGGATTTACGCGGTCATGAATAGTATCGAATGAAATCACTTTAAAATCAATCCCATTTTTATCGAATAATGGATAAGCCATTTCAGTAATTTCGAAATTCTTATAATCGTGGATGACTCCAGAAAATTTGTGCTTGCTGAAATGCTGAAGAAAATTAAAAACGACACTTTCAGTTTTTCCACTTCCTGCAGAACCAATAATCGATGCTCCTCGTTTGATATTATTTATTTTAAAACTTCCTCGTTTTATTTTAAAATGAACTTGGTGTTTATCATTGGAATCTAAAATTTCATTTTCCTTGTGAAGAAATACATATAAAACTGTATTGATAAGCAAAAGCGGACAACCAATATAAAGTAACTGTATAATCAATTGCATTGCAAAGTGGCTCAATTTGAAAAGTAGTCCTAAACAAATTACAGTCAAAATGAAATTTATAAAAAAAGCATATCGCGTCATTTTGAATAGACTTGAAAACACCAAGCTCATTCCAAATAATAATCCAATAGTAAATGTGACACCTTGTATTTCCATATTATATACCTATTGAACCCGATTTAATTGCTACGTCTACACCGCGTTTTAAATATCTTATGGTTTTAAGTGCCAATTGTACTTGATTTGTTGGAATACTCGCAATGGGTACTCCTGATTTTGCAAGCATTTTAAATGCTATCGCTTTTTCACTTGCTGGCAATCCCAACAATGTTGTGAAGTATAACTTTGGGTTTTTAATGAAATCTTTCTTCGACTTATAGGATTCTGCATAGTTCCGTTTGTAACCAAAAGTTTTATCAAACGTGGTTTCTGCTTTTGTAAAAAACGCATCTCTGTCAAACCCTCGTTTAACAATTTTACCATGCATCTCAACTTCCGAAGCTTTGTGTTTAGATCCTGGTGACAAACTCACAGAATTTGATACATCCTTTCTACTCACGATAATATGAATATGACTTTGATTACCATCTTTTTTCATCCCTTGTACAATCCGTTTTCCGTTTTGTTGGTGTGGTGCTTCGGCTTCCAATTTCGCTATTTTGGATTGTAGTTTCTTGATATTCCCTTCCAATTGTCCATTTTCAATTTTTCGAATATCTTGTTTAAGCTGAAGTATTTTAGTGGCATACGGTTGGTTCTCTCTTACTTGTTTATCTGTACCTTTAAAAGTGCGTTGATGTTCAATTTTGGCAAAATATTTTATGTCATCAACAGATATTGGTTTACCATTAATATCACGATTGAAGGACGTTGTATAATCGTTCATTATTGCTCTGGTATATTTTTTTAGATCTTCAGAATTGTTTTGTAATTTCCTCAATTCATATTTACTTGGACTAACTGTAATTGAATAAAATTTTGGTTCTTTCTTTTTTAGTTTTGCAGTATTCCCATCGATTTCTTTTACGACTTCTTTAGCTTCAATTTCATCACCATATTGATTAAAAAAATGCTCCAGTTCCTCTTGCTCCAAATTTTGATTTTCCTTCTCCAGATACTCCACAAAATCGGCTGAACTTTGTGAATAATCCCCACCTAATTTTTGAGCTGTAATTGTGATATACATAATTTTATAATTGATTATTAGAATCTAATTTTTCTACAAACTGAACTTTCTTTTCTTTGATCTCCTTCTCCAAAATGAGTTTCTTTTCTTTAGGTTCAAACTCCATAAACAAGGATTGTAACATAGCAGTTGTAGGTTTATCATGGTTCTTTTCGATATCTTTAATGATGGCAATTACTGCATTGATTCGCTTCTTGATTTCGCTCTCCAATGTTTGCATATTTGGACCCATAGTTTCATTTGGCGAAATACTATTAACCTCAAAAAATTCGAGCATAGCTAAAAGTGTCATCGATTTTGAGAGTGACATTTTTCTACAAAATCCATTGAATTTTTTAGCAACTGAAGTTTTAATACTTAGGCTCTCAAATCGTTCTTTTTCATATCCTTTATCCATTTTTCCGTGAAAAATTTGTTGTTTTTCTTGGGCTGACAGCATTTTTCCGTGAAAAACGATGCTTAAAATTCAAAAAACAAAACAATCAATCGCTGTTAAGTATTGATTTTACTAATGTTTTGTAAAAACCGAATATCGAAACATCGCGCCAGCGTGTTACCCTCTTGCTATTCCCTTTTCGTCCCGCTTTAGCGGGACAAAAAAAAATACCATTACATCCAAAAATGTAATGGCTTTTTAACGATTGCTAATTGTAATTCGATTTTTTAAGAGTGTTATTCTTGAAGTTTAAAAGTATCTTTAAAGAATGTCTCTTTTTATTGCAGAAAATAAAATGAGGGCATAAAAAAGACCTTCGGAATTTTCAAAGGTCTTTAGGTTAATTTGTGAATTTCAAATCTACTAAATGTTAAAAACAAAATTATAAGTGTATAGGTTTTTAATCATTTCTTCCTCTATCAAACGCTCATACATTTGGTTATCTTCATCAACATATTTTTCATCAATATGCTTTTTAATAGACTCCCCAAATTTATGTTCCACATCTTCCCGAGAAACCTTTAAAAGTTCCTCTTGTCTTTCCATACTTAAATCTTGAAAATTTATATAAATCATAACTTCAAAATTTAGTATTCACTTGGAAGCATGAGTGTATTATCTACAAAAAATAAGCGCAATTCATCCAAAGGAAAATCGGTTACATTATATCTATGCGTTTCAAAAATTTTATCGTTTCCATCACTATAATTAATGATAGCTTCGCATTGCTTTTCAAACTGTTCCTTTTCAGAAAGTCGCTTAAAATCGATGGTAATAAAATGACTTCTATTCGATAGACTTTTTGCAATTACCGATGCATCTGTAATCAGCCAAAAACATTCCGCTTCATTGGCTAAATATTTTAATCCATCTGTAAAACGGGTTCCAATTAATGGAATTTTGAAGAACATTTCAGTACCACAAAAATGTTGCAATTCCTCTTTTATTTTGTTAACTTTATCATTCATTGTAATTCTATTTAATAAGATTAATAATGAAAAAGAGAGCGCATCTTTTGGATAGGAACGCTCTCTTTTAATTTTTAATTATTCCGTAGCGTTATCGCCTTTAATTCCTAAAAGAAGAATTTCATCTACGACCACTTCGGTAACGTATCTTTTTTCTCCCTCTTTAGTTTCATAAGAGCGTGAAGTCAATTTGCCCTCTAGTGCTACTTCTTTTCCCTTGCCTACATATTTTTCTACGATTTCGGCAATTTTTCCCCATGCTACAATATTGTGCCATTGGGTGTTTGTCACTTTTTCTCCCTTAGAATCCTTATACGATTCATTGGTTGCGATTGAAAATTTTGCAACTTTCTTTCCGCTTTCAAGGTTTGTGATTTCTGGCTCGTTTCCTACGTTGCCAATTAACTGTACTTTGTTTCTTAGAGTACTCATAATAAAAAATTTAAAGATTAATATTGACCTATCTGAACCATTCAGAAAGGCTTTGTTATTGATTTACTTATTATATCCAGAACGTTTTCCTTTTTTTGTTTTTTTAACTTTTGTTCCGCTTCCTTTTTATTGATTTTGTAAGATTTCATAAGATTCATTTTAGATTTACTTCCCATAGAGCCGACACTGTTACCTTCTTTTTGTTGCTTAGTGCTTTCGATATTCAGCTTTGTTTAGACATATAAAAAGTGCGAGGCACGAGCCTGGTTATGCTGTCGTTCAAAGCTGAATGTTGTTATTTTGCTTTCAAAAAAAGGTGTGACGGTGTTGGATTACGGAAGTAATTCTAAAGTCTTTGTGAAATACAAAATCATAGGAAGTGGAACAAAATGCAAATACTTTTTTCCTTATTTGGCGGACTTGATTCACGCTTTTTACTTGTGAATGAAGCCCTTCGGCTGTGCTCAGGGCAGGTTTACCTTTCAAGCAGAGTAGAAAGGGTTAACGGAATGAAAAGTCAAAAGTGAGGATTATGTCCAAGACCTATTTTAATGAAGCTCTTTTCTCGGAATAAAGCTTTTCGCGAAATGCAGAGGAATGTGCTGATTGGAATTGTAAATATTTTATTCCTAATTTTTCCTTAAAACATAGACACATCTAAAGTTATAGTACTTGCCGATTTCTTTATCACAAAAAGCAATTCGATTGGTTTAAAAGTGAATCTAATAATTGATAAACATCGAGTTAACTTATATATTAGATACGTTTTTTGTAAAAGTATACTACAACTCAAGGGCTAATAAAATTGAAGATGTTTAATCGCTCAAACACAGTCATTGAATGGATCAATATATAGGAAAAATCAATCTTTAGACTTACTCTTATCGTCAAACATATTTTTAGAAAACTCATCTTGTTCAGCACCTAGAGGAAATAAGACATAATGCAAAAGAGAATTGAAACTATATCTAATGTAGCGATACCAATATGGAAGTTTCTTTTTGTTCATGGTTTAAAAATAATTGAGTTATCATTTATACCTCTGTCCATCTACATTTAATCCTCACAAAAAACAGCAACCCAATAAAGATTGCTGTTATTAAATAATTTTAGATTTTAGGTGTATTATTTACAAGTTACTAACGGCAATAATTAAATAACTATCATTGTTATCTAGGTCATTTGAATCTTCTGATGTTACCGTAATAATAGTTGTATCTCCAATTGGATTCCTAATTGGCTGTTGAACAATGGCTTTAGAAAAAGAACCCCCAGAGCCTTTTGGAGAATACTCAAATAGAGCGTTTATTGTAATGCCTTGTTGAGTTGTAAATTTGTAACCTGTTGCACCATCTTCTGTTGTCATTTTCGTTCCTTCACCAGATCCAGAAAAACCACTTTAATTGTTGATCTTAGTACTGTCCATGTGAGGGTTACTCGTTGAAAATAAGCTGCATGAGAATTGCATACGATTGCGACGTTTGAATCGCCATTAATCTGAATTGGAACTAGATTTGTTGTAGCTGGCATAATAAAATTGTTTTAAATTAATTATTAGATGTTGAGTTACTATGAACTCGAAGTGATACTAATTTAAATCTTAGGGAAAAGTTTAACGCAGAATACTAAAGATATGAAATTAGTCTATTTTAGACTAACTATTTAACATATACCTAATTAGTTGTAGTCAACTTCTTTCATCACACTTAGAATATTAGAATACATTAATGTAAGTAGAAAAATATTTTTCCTACCCATTACTTGAAAAACAAAACTGACATACCTAAATGCACCTGCTTTTGTTGGGTTGCCTGTTTGTTAGATTAACAAAGTGAGTTATTATCTATTTTAAACGGTAACCTTTATATTTAAATAATTTAATTTTAAATGAAACAGCTTTCTAAAATCAAGTGTTTCGCTCACAAGTATTCTCGATACATTCAATAAATTTCTGTTTTTAATTTTTAAAGCAGTTATATAATGAGGAAATCTTAGGATACCAATGTAAAACACTATTATCGCTTGGGGCTTGAAGATAACTTACCTAACGAATTGAAGACCTTAGTTGCTAATTCTAACAAATTTCGATGGAAAAATGAATCTGAAGATAAATACATTGGTTGTGAAATTGCTGAGTTTATTAATCAAGAGCTCGAACTTATAAAGCGCATCAATCAATCATCAAACATTAAAAAAATTAATGAAGGTTATTTTAAACTTTTTGACGCTTTACATTTCATGCTTGGCGAGATAAAATGCATAAAGATCTTGATTAAAAAGCATAAAGAAATAGTTGTTAATGTTATTGAACAAGTTAAAGAGAACCTTCCTATTGATAAAGCTCTAAAGGTATTTAACATCTCGCGAACCACATATCAGAATTATAAGACCATAGTTATTCATAAATGTGAGTCATCCTATTTTAATTAGTGCGTCAGACGTTTTCCTAATCAATTATTACCAAAAGAAGTAGAAGTCATAGAAGAATATATGGAACATAAAGATTATATGTTTTTGTCTAAATCTTCAATTTATTTAAAAGCGATTAGAGATAAAAAATTACATTGTTGTATTTCTACATTCTACAAATATTGCCGTTTGCTTGGGTTTGAAAACCGAAAAAAAAATTCAAAATGTAATGACTTAAACCCACTTAGAACAACATGTCCAAATAAAGTTTGGTGTCAAGACGTGACTATTTTTAAAACAACCCATGATATTAAACATTACATTCATATTTTAATGGATCATTTTTCTAAAATGATTCTCGGTTATTCTATTTAGAAAAATAACTCTGTAAAAGCTATTAGGGCATTATTACAGAAGGCTTATCTAAAATATAAGCCTTTACAAACAATGTTTCTTGCCGATGGAGGTTGTGAAAACACAAACTCTAACGTTGCTTCTTTATTGGAATCATTATCTCATTCATTAGTTCACAAAATTGCTCAAAATGACGTTTTGTTTTCAAACTCTATGATTGAAGCTTTTAAATATGAATTTTTATATCTAAAAACTATTGCATCAGGACTTGGGTTGAAAAAATTATTGGAGATATGATCCTATTTATAACAATGATAGACCTCAATGGTCTTTAGGTGGGAACACCCCTAACGAAACTTTTTCTGGAATACCTATAAATTTTAGTATGTATAAATCTTCTTTTACTCAGCAAAAAGCAAATCGATTAAAAGAAAACAAACAAAATAGTTGTAGAAAATGTTTTAAGAGATAAAACTATCTTAAGCAAATAGGGAGACTATTTTTTTAACTTTCCTCTTCTGAAACTTATACCAAAAACCTGATAGGGTGTAAAGCTATTTTTAACAATCTCAATATTAACATATTCCCTTATAAGGGACGGATTGTTTTAAAAGGATTGTGAAGGAAGCAGCCCAATGTCATCTACCTGAGTCCAAATGCAAAAATATGATCATATCTCCATCAATCTTTTCTAAATCATTGTAATAAAAAGATTGTTCGGTGGTAAGTTTCGATGTATCTATTTTATTTTTGTTATTATTAAGAGCCCGATTATGGTTAATACTGCGTTTAAAGCGATGCTAATAAATCCAAAATCGAAATCATATGTATTTTTTAAATACCCGCTTAGCGAATAGGTGGCAATAGGAGCTACTATACAAATTATTGGCACCCATTTATCTCTTATGTAAAACTTGGTGAACATTCCGAATAAATAGAGACCTAAAAGAGGGCCATAAGTATATCCTGCTACTTTGAATATTAATGAAATAACATCGCCTCTACTGTTTGAGAACAACATTATTATTAAAAAAATAACGAATGAAAACCCGAATAATACCCTGTTTTTTAATTTTTCCTTTTCCTCACTTGACTTATGAGATATGTCTAAAAAATCATAAGTAAAAGAAGTAGTTAAGGCTGTTAAGGCCGAATCAACACTTGAAAATGAGGCTGCAATTATTCCTAATAAAAAGCTAACGCCCGCTAGGAGCCCCAGATAATTCAAGGACAAATTTGAAAAAAGAGTATCGGTGTCAATAAATTTTCCATCATTACCAAGTGGTAGTGTAATGTTGTTGTTCTCGGCGTATATAAATAATAATATTCCCAACCCTAAGAACAAAATTTGTGTTATTGCCAATATTAAACTGAATGATAAAGTGTTTTTTTGCGCATCCCACTGGTTTTTACAAGTTAATGTCTTTTGCATCATATTTTGATCTAAACCCATCATGGCTATCGCAATAAGAATTCCAGCAATGAATTGTTTATAAAAATTATTACCCGATTTGTTATTCCAATTAAAAACCTTGAAGTATTTATGGCTTGTAACTTCATTAATTGAATCTGTTAGCGATAAATTTAAAGAAGTATTGATGGCATAAATGGCAACTATGGCTCCAAGTATCAAGAAGAATGTTTGCATTGTATCTGTCCAAACAATTGTTTTAATTCCTGATTTGTTAGTATACAACCAGACTAACAATAAAATAATAATTACTGTAACAAAAAATGGAATATTAAATTTATCAAAAAAAGCAAATTGTAGTATTTTCGCCGCCAGTAACAACCGTAATGCGGCACCCAATGATTGTGAAACTAGAAAAAATAAGGATCCGGTTTTATATGTTACTGTTCCAAATCTTTCTTTTAAATATCCATAAATTGAGACTAGTTTTAATTTATAATACAAAGGAATCAAAACAAATGTTATGAATAAATAACCAATTATATTACCTAGAATAAATTGAAAGAAATAAAAATTATTATTACCGACCATTCCAGGAACTGAAACAAAGGTAACACCTGAAAGTGCCGCACCGACCATTCCGAAAGCAACTATAAACCATGGTGATTTCTTGTCTCCAGTAAAGAAAGATTCGTCACTTCTATTTTTAGAAGTGAAATGAGAGATTGTCATTAGTAGGGTAAAATAAGTTACAATTACAGAAAAAACTAAAATAAGGCTCAAATTAATATGGTTTTAAATTGCTGAAATTTCAATATATTTTATTTCATTAAGTTTAAGTTGATATTCATCTAAATTTTCAAAAGATCTAAGTGTTTCTATGGATACATTATTTTCTAAATATTGCCTTAATTTGTCAGTACCATTTATAATATCAATGGGTTTTTGAATATAATTATGTATTCAAAGGGAAAATCTTATCCATTATTCGCCCAAATATAGTAAAGTGTGACTCAGTTTTATTTAATTATTATATTTATAGCTTGTAATAGTTATCTTGGATAATATTTGCAATCTCTTCAGGATAGTCATAAATAAAAAAATGTCCGCCTTTAAAGGTTTGAAAGGTGAAATTCGAATGGGTAAAGATTTTCCAATTTGTGATTTTTTCACTATTCTTTTCAATATCTCCCATCATTGCAAATATTGGTGTTTTATTTAGAAATTCATAGTTGGTATCATTTTCGGTCACTTCAAAGTCCGCTCTGAAAATTGGTAGATAATAACTAAGAAAATCTTCATTTCCAATAACTTCAAGAGGAATTCCTTTCAGATTCTTTAATTCTTCAATTAGTTCTTCGTCCTTTAGTAAATATCTTTTCCTTTTAGGTTTAATCCGCAAAGGACCTTCGTGTCCACTGACAAAAAGATATGAAGGACATCTGTTTATTTGTTCTAACATGCTTGAAACCTTTAACCCTAAAAGTGCCCCCATACTGTGACCATAGATCACAAAATTATCGTTATTTAGTTTACCTAAAATTTGAGAGTATAAATCTTGAGCTGCTGAATTCAAATCCTTTTTAAAATCCTCATTTACTCTATTCCCTCTCCCAGGTAATTCAAGAGAAATTACCGAGAAATTCGTAAGATATTTCGTCATAAACCGAAACGAATAACTGTTACCACCTGCAAAATGAAACATAAACAATTGAGGTTTTTTCATCATACTATTCTACTATCGCTATTTGGAGTCAAATACATTGCCTTATCAGCTAATTTTTTTATTTCAGGATTTGCGTTTTTTAACAATTTAGGGTTGTTAATATATTCTATAAATTTATGATTCAAATTTTGAGAATCATCAATCCAACCTAGATTACTGAACTTAGCTAAATACTCTCTAACTTGTTTTCTGTCAGAATTCCATAAATCATTTTTAAAATATCCACGAAGAAACCATCTATCCCTTCCATTAAATAATGGTTCGTATCCGGTCCTGGTATGACATGTAATCTTATTATTAATAATTAATGCGGTTCCTTTTTCTAAAACAGTCGAATAATAATGTTGCTCAATAAAGTTTTCTAGTTCGTTGAGGAAATTTAAAAATTGAATTGAATTACAATCGATACCATTAAAATTGATATTTAATCTTAGTTCACCATTAAGGTACTGAATCGGTGGTATAAAAGAATATTTATCTGTCCCTAGGGGAATCCCATAACTTTCCATTTGTATGTATAAATCGGGTGGTTTTAATCTAAATGACTTAATAAAGTCTTTATTATTAATTTGACTTAATATTTCTTTGGATAACTGAGAACTTGAAAACACTAAGGTTTTTGCCTTTTTATTACCTCTTTGCCCAAAAAGAATGATATAATCAGGCCTTTTTCTATGCCAAGCACTTTCGCTATGAAATGGAAAATTATTTTTAAATCCTCCAGCTCCTTTTTGACTCGCAAGTTTTTTTATCGGCACAATATTATCTATCAACGGAGAAGATCCATACCCTTCCTGCCTGAAATTATAAGGTTCAGATTTCATAATATTTCCTAGCGCAATTAATAGACTTTCACTAACGAATGAATTTTTATAGTTTTTTGTTAAGTTTCCACCCGTTTTAGGCGTGTCAGGTAGGTTTTTATCAACTGGTAGGTTTTTTATTAAAACAGCTCCAAAGGATTCCAAACTTAGTTTAATATCATTAATAGTTGATTGATTAAAGAATTTTATTAAACCTTTAGATTCTAAAATAAACCCTTCTTGATCTTCGGTTTGATATGGGTTTTTGTTAATTTTCTTGGCTTCAGTCTCCAATTTTGAATGCTCATAATTGGTAACTTCTATTTGGTATTTCTCAGGTATTTTTTTATCGAATTTTCTTGAATAATTTATTGGGAAAGTTTCTCTGTAATTGTGCCATTTCATGTTTAACGATATTTTCAATGATTGATAACTCTTAGAATAAATTAAATCTCGAACAAAATAGAAAAAAACTCACCTAGATATTATTTAAACTAACTCCTCTTAACCAACAAAACATTTATTTCAACCAACCATTGAATTAGTTGATATGATTCTCAAAAATACAAACTAATATATGAATTTAATTAATTTTAGAAATCATTTTGATATTATAGTGAATAACTATTTGACTGATTTGATATGGAGGGACTACTAAACTTCTAATATTACATTGTCCCTTAAAGAATTCTGTTTGTGCGAAATAAAGAATAATCCTAAAAAAGTTAATAGCCCGTTAATAGCAATAATCAAAAACCCAAATTTGAAACCATCAAACCAAGCTTCTGAATTGTTATCTAAAATAAATGTAATAATCGGTGCTAATATACATACTAATAATGACCATTTGTCTCTGATTTTTCTATTAGATATTATGCCAAATGTAAATAGACCGAGAATTGGACCGTATGTATATCCTGAAAATATAAAAAGGCTATTTATTATAGAATCATTATTCGTTGCATTGAAGATCATTGTTACAACAAACAGGATTAAAGAAAAGCAAATGTGAACAACGAGACGTGTGTGTATTTTTTTAGATTCATTGAGTTTTTTTGACTCCAATTCTAAAAAATCTACACAAAAAGTAGTAGTTAGGGAAGTTAAAGCAGAATCTGCACTACTATATGCTGCGGCCACTAATCCCAAAATGAACACAAGTCCAACACCAGAATTCAAGTGGTTGAAAACAATTTCTGGAAATAGTAAATCTGAATTAGCCGGTATCTCTAATCCCTTCTTTGTAGCATAAATATATAGAAGCCCCCCTAGAACAAGAAACAGAATTTTAGTGAAAACCAAGATAACGCTAAAAGTGAAAATATTTTTCTGAGCATCTTTTAGAGACCTACAGGTGAGATTCTTTTGCATCATATCTTGATCTAGACCGGTCATAACAATCGCGATTAAAGCGCCACTCAGAAATTGTTTATAGAAGTTATTTGGGTCTTCCCAGCCCCCTTTAAAGTAAAACATCTTGCTATATCCAGCAACTTTAAAATCGTTCCATAGCTCAGATATATTACTGTCCATACTTTGAGAAATGGATATTATTGTAACAACTAAAGCCGTTAGCATACAGACAGTCTGAATCGTATCTGTCCAAACAATGGTTTTGATACCTCCTCTAAATGTATAAATCCATATAAAAATTATAGTTATTGCTACAGTGACTCCGAATGAAATATTAAATGCGTCCATAACAAAAGTTTGAAGTATGATTGCCATTAAGAATAATCGCAACGATGCCCCAACCACCCGAGACAATAAAAAATAACCTGCTCCAGTCTTATATGAAACAATCCCAAATCTTTTATATAGATATCCGTAAATTGTAGTTAGTTGTAATCTATAGTAGAGAGGCATCAACACTACTGCTATGACAAAATAACCTAGCAAGTATCCTAAAACCACTTGCATATATGAGAGATTCATATTCAGACCACCTTTTCCAACTACACCTGGTATTGATATAAACGTAGCTCCTGACAAAGTTGCTCCTATCATACCGATTGCAACTAAAAGCCATGGAGATTGTTTATTTGCATTGAAAAAAGTTCGATTACTAGCACCCTTGCTAGTTATTTGAGACACAACAAATAACAAGCTAAAGTAACCCAGTATTACTATTATAATGAGTGAAGGACTAAGTATTTTCATTGGACACAAATGTATTGTTTTTGATAGTTATTTCCTGTTAATACCAACACATTTCAAAAAATTAATTATTTTGCATAACTTGTTTTCAGAAAATTTAATGGATTAGATTGATTTTTTCGTCTCAATTTCATTTATTTGAAAATTAAATATCTAAAGAAATTGATACATTTATATTATACAAAATTTAATAGCCCAGTTGAAAAAAAATATTGGCTTCGTTACCTAAAATCAATGCCATTTGATTTATATGATCAAAGTCAAAAATATGTTAAATGGCAAGATCAGCAGACTTTTATTTTAGGCAAACTGCTTTTGCTACAATGTTTAGCAAATGCCGGATATGGCAAAATAACTTTAGATAAGCTTAAATACAATCAATATGGAAAACCATTTTTAGATGACGATATTGATTTTAATATTTCTCACTCAGGAAATTTTGTATTTTGCGCTTTGGGGGAAAAAGTGAAACTTGGTATAGATGTTGAAATGATTTCGGATATAGAATTTGTTGATTTTCATGAAGTTATGACTCAGAAACAATGGTTAATCATAAATAATTCTGAAAACCCTATTGAATCCTTCTTTAGACTATGGACTATTAAGGAGAGTATTATTAAAGCTGAAGGAAAAGGGTTCTCGATTTCGCCATTAAATGTTCTTGTAAATAACAAAATAGCAAATTATCAAAGGAACATATGGTATCTAAAGGAATTATATCTAAATAGCAAAATTTGTATTTGTTTAGCTACAAATATTCGAGATTTCAAACTGAATTTCGTCGAAATGGAATTTACTTCCGGAATTAAGGAGTTAAATCTGAATTCTCCTCTACGAGAAAGAGAGTCCTTACTTTTTAATTAGAAGACATCAATTGGTCAAAGAGAAAATTATAAGCCTAACTAGAAGTAACTCAATAAAAGAGTTAATTACTTGATATTCATTATATTTAAATTTATAGCTTTAGCCACAACTTTATTATTTGGTTCGTTCATAATCGAAAAGTGATTTCCATATATTTCTTCAAAAAACACATCTTTCTCAAAATACTTGGAAAGTTCATTTATATTATAATTTGTTTCTTTTGCCTTTAAATAGAGTAGCTGTGTTTTAAGAATAATATTATTGTGATATTGAAAGTTAATATTGTTTAGTGTTCTTATTGTATTAAAACATAGCAGCAATTGATTCAGACTTAGACTATTAAAGTTGGGTATTAGCCACCTTAGATTTTGTGGAATTGCTTTTTTGACGATATCCAGACTATTTTTTTGTCTATTAAGAACATGTACTACCTCCTCCCAGAGATTTTCTATTGTATCTGAATTAAGCACTATATTTTGTTTAATTTTAAGTAGTTTGGCAACAAATAATTTCTCTGAATCTAAAGTAAATTGTTGATTCACATTAAAATTTTCAGAAGAAGAAACTGTATCAATCATGATTAATATTTCTACCATCTCTCCTTCAAACTCCAACTGTCTAGTAATCTCAAAAGCTAATGCACCTCCAATACTCCAACCTCCTATATTATATGGCCCTAATGGTTGTATCTCTTTTATCTGCTTTATATATTCCGTAGCAAGATTATGAGTTTCAATATTCCTTGGACCTAAATAACATAATGTTGCGCTTCTAATTCCATATGAATTATAATTTTGAATTAAATTTGTTAGTTTAATATAAGCCTGAATATCTCCACTACCGTCATGTATCCAAAACAGGTTTTTGGATTCTTTAGCGACTTCTTTTAAAATAACCATTCCATTGTCTTCAAATACTATATTTTCATTTTTAGTTTTTGCTTTTATCGCTAATTCCTTAATTGTAGGATAAGTAAATACATCAACTAGAGATACTTTGGAATCAAGTTCTTTATTAATGTGATATACCATTTCTGTGGCATTTAGTGAATGACCACCTAGTTCAAAAAAACTTTTAGTAACACTAATATCTTCGAACTTTAGTTCTAATACCTTTTGCCATATTTTGCAAATTGTTATTTCTATTTCTGAAGTAGGCGCACAATAATCCTCACCTAATGAATCAAATTCTGGTTCGGGTAATGCACGCTTATCTAGTTTACCATTGACTGTCAATGGTAAAGATTCTAATTCTACTAATATATTTGGTATCATATATTTCGGTAACACCTTGCATAATGAGGTGATTATTTTATCTTTGAAGTACACATCAGTGTTACCATCACTTAAGACATAATAACCGATGAGATATTTATTATTTTCTGAGGTGGTTTGCCTTTCTTTTACCAATACACAACCTTGTTCAACACCCTCAATCTCTGATAGGGTGTGTTCTATCTCTCCCAATTCTATCCGGTATCCACGAATTTTTACCTGATTGTCTTTTCTACCAATAAACTCAATATTACTATCTGGGAGCAAACGTGCCAAATCCCCAGTCCTGTATAATCGTATATATCCTTTTGCCTTATCATCTTCGGTTGCAAAGGGATTTGTTATGAAACGATCTTTAGTCAATGCTTTGTTATTTAAGTAACCTCTTGCCAATCCCGCACCACCTATATATAATTCACCTATAACTCCTATTGGAACGGGATGGTTGTTTTGATCCAATATATAAGATTTACAGTCAAAAACACTCTTACCAATAATTGATCTATTTACACTAGAAAAAGTATCATGAGTCATAATCTTATAAATATGGGTGTCAATTGTACATTCTGTTGGACCATACGAATTATATATGTCGCAATTCAAGTTATATCGATGTAAAATTGAAAAATTTAGTTTATCTCCACCTGAAACAAGTATTTTAATATTTTTAAATAGTGCTTTATCTAAATTTATAACTTTGTACAAAAGTTGCGGAGGCATATTGATCTTTGTGACATGATTTTCTTTAATAATATTTGTAAATAACAATAGGTCAAAAATTCGAGATGTATAAATAACTATTTTGGCACCATGCAATAACGGAATCAAATATTCTTCAATAGATCCGTCAAACCCAAAACTACGGTAAAACAAGCTTATCTGTTTGTGATTAACACCATATTGATATTTATAAAAGTCGCTTTTACTAGAGATGCTTTTATGCTCTACCATTACTCCATTAGGCTTACCAGTAGTACCCGACGTATAAATCACATAGGCAAGATCCGTCGCTTTGTTAAATTCATGCAGGTTTGACTTTATCTCATGTTTGTAGAATTCTTCTTTAAAGTTTATACAAACTACTTTGTCCTTTGATAATTGCACTTGGCTATATTGGTCTAAATGATTTCGGCAAAGTATAAGTCTTGCCTGGGTTTCTTCCAATATATAGTCAATTCTTTCTTTTGGATATACAGTATCAATGGGAACATAAGTCCCTCCCGCTTTAAGAACGGCAAGTATCCCAATAATCATCTCGAAACTTCTTTCAAGATATAAAACAATTAATGTTTCAGGTGTAAATGACTGTTGTGTTCTTTGCTCATATTGATATCTGATATAGCGTGCTAATTGATTACTTTTTTCATTGAGTTCTTGATAAGTTAATTGATATTCATCACAAATTAATGCTATTTTATATGGTGTCTTTTCTACTTGCTCCTGGAATAACTGGTGAATAGTCTTTTCTTTAGGGTAGTTATGGTCTGTAGAATTCCATTCATAAACAATCTTATTATATTCTTCATTATTGAGAAAATGAACATCTTTAAGAAATCCATTAGGATTATTGGTAAAATGGTCAAGGCATGACATCATACATCTTGAAATCATTTCTAGACCTTCGGTATCAATAAAACTATTGAATCCTTCAAATCCCAAGTTAAAAGTATCTTTATACCTAAGAACATTCAAAGCCATAGGGATATTTGTCTTTTCATGCGAAAAGTCAGTTTCAAAAGATTGTTTTTCATAATTCTTTTCAGAGATATGAAAATGAATATAGTTAAATGCACAATGATAAATATCCTCCTGAAGATTCAAATCGGATTTCATCTTACCATAAGGATATGCTATAAATTGATGCAGCTCCAACTTATTATTAAATATTGTAATAAGGTAATCCTTTACAGTTTTATATTTATTTTCATATCTCTGAAAACGAATAGGAACGGTGTTTAAATGGAGCCCAAATAATCGGTCACCTCCTTCTTCTTCTAAACGATTATTTACTACAGTCCCAATGACTAAATCGTTAGTATTGTAAATCATCTTTAATACCAGATTATAAATTCCAAGGAAAATAATGTCAGGTGGTAATTTTAAGTATTTTGATAGATTTAAAATTCTATCATTAAGGTCAGAGTCCAATACTTGACCAACGGCTATTTTATCATTTGAAATTGTTTTATTCTCAACTGTGTGATTAATGGATTTTAACTCATAATCGGACAAATAATCTAGCCAAAATTGTTTTTGAATATCATTTTTTAGAGCTTTCAGTTCCTTAGAAACGAATTTACCATAAGATGGAATAACATTCATTTCCATCAATTCATTATGTACATAAATATCCACGAACTCAGAAACCAATGAAGCAACGCTCCATCCGTCACTTATGGAGTGATGGAATGAGAATATTAGAGTGAAATTTTCGTCATTTGGATTTGTACGAATTAATAGTTTAAACAAACCTGGACTTGCTAAGTCAAAACTAATATTTTTCTCTGTATTTACGACTTTCTCCAAACTATAGCTCTGATTGATAATTTGAATCTTCGAATTAATTGGAATTGAAGAATATACAATATTAAAGTAGCCGTCTGCAGTTTGTATAAATGATGATCTGAGCAATTCGTTTTTAGTAATTAAACCATGCCAAATTTCCTCAAACTTAGTCCTATCAAATTGTGCATTAATTGAGTAAGAAAACACATCATGATAAACATCATTACTTTTTATTAATGATTCAATCAACATCCCTGATTGTAAGTAACTCGCAGGGTAAATATCCTTTATTAATTCTACTTGCAACTTATTCTCCTCCAGAAGTTTAGTTTTTAATTCATTACTAATAATTGAAAAAGGGCTATATTCAATATCTTCCTTAATTACATTTTTGTCAAGCTGTCTTAATATATCTTGTATGTGTCTATATTTAAAAATATCTATCACATTAATTTTGAATCCTAATTCCTTTGATTTCGAAACAAGACGGATGCTTAAAATTGAATCTCCACCTATTTTGAAGAAATCATCAGTAATGCCCACCTTTTCTATATTTAAAACCTCTTGCCAAATATTGCACATGGTTCTCTCACTTTGCGTTGATGGCGGTATATAATCCTGTTCAGGAAAGTCCTCTTCTAGATTCAGTAGAGAACGTCTATCCAATTTTCCATTAAAAGTCAATGGAAATGATTCCATCTTAAATAATACGGGTGGCACCATATATTCTGGGAGTAACTTTAATAACTGCTGTTTTATACTAGCCTTGTCTAGTACCATATTATCAGAATCTAAAACAAAATAGCCAACCAAATATCTTGTAATATCCGAATCAGTTTGCCTTTCCTTGGCCAAAACACAGCTTTGTTTAATACCACTAATTTGTGACAAAGTGTATTCTACCTCATCAAGTTCTATACGATATCCGCGAATTTTTACCTGGTTATCGTTCCTGCATACGTATTCAAGATTTCCGTCTGGAAGATATTTAACTAAATCCCCAGTTTTGTATAAACGATCATATCCTTTTACCAAGTCTTCTTTACTGGCAAATACATTCGGAATAAAACGATCGTTAGTCAGTACCTCATTATTTAGATACCCTCTGGCAAGGCCACCTCCCCCAAGGTAAAGTTCAGCTATAACTCCTATCGGTACGGGACTTAAATTGTTGTCAAGTACATAAGCTTTTAAATCTGCTAATGGCTTTCCTATATTGGATCGTAGAATCTCATCCTTTGTAAGTTCTTTATAGGTGGCATGTACAGTAGTTTCTGTAATACCATACATATTGATTAATTTGATTGTTAAAGAATTCTTCCTTTGAAAAGCCCACCAAGATTGAAGCTGACTCATATTCAATGCTTCACCGCCAAGGATAACATATCTTAAAGATTTAGTTAATCTATCCGATTGATTAGCAATATCCGAAAATCTATAAAAAGCAGAAGGGGTTAAATTAAGAACACTAACATTGTTTTTTCTACACAAATGATAAAAACCTTCTATGTCTCTCGCCTGATCCTTTGAAATTATTACAAGCTTACCACCGTAAATTAATGCACCCCAAAGTTCCCATACACTAAAGTCAAATACATAAGAGTGAAACAAAGTCCATATGTCGTTAGAACTAAAACCGAATTTAAGATCTGTAGTAGTAAATAACCTCATAACAGCCCTATGCTCGACCATAACCCCATTCGGTTTACCAGTAGTCCCTGAAGTATAGATAAGATAAGCAAGATCCGATGAAGTACTATGCGGTGACAAGTTATAAATATCCTCTTCATCATAGATATCTTCTTCCATATCAATGTAGATCACTTTATCCTCAATGAATTGAACATTGCTATTTACAAATAATTCCCTTTGGACTAAAACAAGCTCAGACTTTGTATCGGACATAATGTAACTGATTCGCTTTTTGGGATAGGAGGGATCAATAGGCACATAAGCCCCACCCGCCTTTAATACTGCGAGTATTGCTAAGACTGTCTCAAAGCCACGCTCAATACATAGGGAGATTAAGGTGTCAGGCTTGAGCTCATTACCAGTTCTTTGATGATATCGTTTCCTAATGTATCTTGCCAGTTGGTTGCTTTTTTCATTGAGCTGATTGTAACTCATCTCCATGTCCCCATAAATCAAAGCTGTTTTATCTGGAGTCTTTTGAACTTGTTTTTGGAAGAGTTCATAAATCGTTTCATTATCGGTATACGTTCGATCTTTTTTATTCCACTGATTTATAATCTGGTTGTAACCTTCTTTATCCAGTAGACTGAACTGACTGTAAGCATTATTTGGGAATTCTGATAGTTGATCAATCAGGTGAGTAAAATAACCGGCACACCTTATAATGGAATTTTTATGGAATAGAGAAGTAGCATAGCTTATTGTAGTGGTTATTTCTTCCTCAGAATCGTTCATATATATTGATAAATCGAATTTTTCCACCTCAAAAACTTTTGTCCCTTGATAGGGTCCTAAATATTTTTTTAACTTTTCTGTAGCTTCTAAGTCATTTCCAAAACCTTGCATTCCGAAAGTCACTTGAAAAATTTGATGCCTGAAAATATCCCGATTAATTCCTAGTTCAATTACAAGTCGTTCGAAAGGTATGTCCTGGTACAATTGTGCATTTAATTGATTTTGATGGACTTCTAATATTAGTTCATTAAAGCTTTGATGTTTGTTGAGTTGGGTTCTATTTACTTGTGTATTGACAAAAAAGCCTATGAGCCCTTCAGTTTGCCAAAAATGTCTGTTGGCAATCACACTGCCTACGACAATGTCTTCCTGTCCAGAGAATTTACCTAATAAAATATTAGTAGCACTAAGCAGGACGCTATGCATGGTCACTCCAAAGTTTTTTGCCAATATCCTCAATCTATCACTAGTCTTTTTTGTAAAGGAAAATGTATAATTATCTCCTTTATAATCTATTTGTTTTGATCTGGGATAATCAGTGGGAAGAGAAAGTGATTGAAACCCTTTAAGGTTGCACTTCCAATAGTTCAATTGTTCTTTTAACACTGCTCCTGTTAAATAGGATTTTTGCCATACTGCGTAGTCTCTATACTGAACTTCTAATTCCGGTAGTTTGAATTCCAAATTCTTCTCAACATATGCCTCATAATAAGCACATAGTTCCCTTTGAAAGATACCGGTTGACCAGCCATCACAAGCGATATGATGAATAATAACCAAGAGAACAGTTCTATTCGAACCAATATAAAAGAACTTCACTCTTATAGGATACTCAGAGGCAAGATTAAAGGGACGGTCAATCTCTTCCTTTAGAAATGTATCAATGTTTTCATTTTGTTTTAGTGTCGATTCTTCTATTGGTAATGGATAATCATGAACAACCTGTATACCTTGATCGTTATAACCTTGTTCAATTGTACTCCTCAAGACCTCATGTCTATTCACAATTTCTTTGAGAGCATGCCTTATACCGTCACTATCAGTATCATTAGCTAGTTCGTATATGGCTGGTAAATGATAGGCTTTTGTGCCCTGTTCAAACTGTTCGATAAACCATAATCGCTCTTGGGCTGGACTTAAAGGATAGTTTCTAATATTGCTATTTTTAAGTATAATTGTGTTTAAAAAAATTTCCTTCGAGAAAACACGATTTTCCTTTAGAATACTTCTTATTTGGGCTTTATGTTCTATAACAAAGTCTTTAGTCTTTTGGTTCTGAAATTTTTTAGGAGCAAAAAGTTTTACTTTATTGTTTTCGAGCCAAATTGCCCCAGCACTAATCCTTAGTTTGTTAAAAAATATATTGACATCTTTCATTTTTGTTTTTTGAATAAGCTAATTTAAAAATTCATTAATCAGAATTCCAATTCAATACCATCCTCAGCAACCTTTAGAGTTAAAATATTGCTAGATAAAGCCTTGATGTTTTTTAATTTAAAAATATTGTCAACAGTTAAATTACACTTCAATATCTTGGATATTTGATGGGAAACTTGTATAGCAAGGATCGAGCTTCCACCTATAGCAAAAAAATCATCATTAAGTGAAATCTCCTCTATTCCCAGTACTTCTCCAAATATTTGCGCAATTTGATATTCTGTTTTTGTATAGACATCTTCTATAATGGCTACTTTATCATCCAAGGATAATGATTGATCTAGTTTAAACAAAACACTTCTTAATTTATTAATGTCAAATTTAGATACAACAACTTGATTATAATTCGTTTGGTTAATCAATTTGTAAAATAACTCAGCACCTTCATCGTTTTTGACAGAGTTCAAAGTAAGTTTTTGTATATCAGTTAATGATTTTCGACTTTCTTTATGATCAATTGTATCCACTTTAGCCATCCCAGTATCTAACCATCCTGGCCAATTGACTGTAATAATTTTAATGTCTTTAAATCTCCGCTTATCAGCTGATAAATAATCGAGATAACCATTAGAAGCACAATACTCGATGCGATTAACATCACCCATAATACTCGCCAAAGATGATGTGGAAATAATAAATTTTTGGTGACTTATATTTATGGTATTAATAATATTTTCAATGCCATACACTTTACCTTCAAAAGCTTGTCTCACGGTCTCTATCCTATAATTGTCTCTATTAAGAACCGACACACCTGCTGTATGGATAATCCCGGTAATTTTCCCCACCTTATCCTGAACATTATTAATTAAATCATTTACTTGTGTAATAACAGATATGTCGGCGCATTGAATAAAAACCGAAGAACCGTTCGCTTTAATTCTTTCAATTAATTGGATTTTATGTTTAACATAATCGCTTGGGTTTTTATTTTTTAATAAATTCTTTCTGCTAACCAAAATGAAATTCACATTATGGATACTAGAAATATATGTTGCTACAGCCAAGGCAATGCCACCAAGCCCACCAGTAATTAAAATAACGTCATTATCTATTATTGTACTCTCTTGAGGAAAGGAGTTATCAATAATCTCGAAACTCTCTATCCAAAGTTTTCCAAACTTTATAGCCAACAATTTTTCGGACTTTTGATACGTTTTATTTTTCAAAACTTGAACAACCTGATTGGGATTGAAATTATAACCATATCCAATATCGATTACACTTGCTTCCATACTTGGAAATTCATGGTTAATATTTCTAACTGCACCTACCAATGTACCATTTGATGGAACAATTATATCCCCATTAGTGATTTGTGCTAACCCGTTTGTCAATACCAATAAGCTTTTTATCTCTAGTGATTTCAGTAAGAACTGTTTTATTAGAAATAAAGGATAAAAACTGTAAGATAGTGAGATATTTAAATTAGTGCCATTATCAATTGATGACATATGAATTATCGAATCAAATTTTATATTCTTACTTTTTAAGTTTTCAGCAATTATTGCGAAATGTTGCTCATTTTCAGGATTAATTCTTATTTGGTTAGAATTTTCTAAGGTACCTAAATTTGTAGTTTTTTTATCCAGCACTATTAGCTGAAAGTTTTGAACAAGCCCATGAAGATCAAATTTATTTAATTGATCTTCTCTCAAAAAAATAAGGGCATTCTTGTAAATCGGTTTATCAGGGGTAATATAGTGATTCAAATTTGTGACAGCAGACCAAATAGGTGCACTCAACCATTTCTCTTTGGGGAGTAATATTATTTTATTAATTACAGAATTTTCTTTTCTTTTTTCCAGCCAATATTTCTTATGATTGAATTGATAATAAGGCAAATTTGTTAATAGTTCTCCATGCTTAATCAAATCGTTTTTATTTGGTTTTGAGATAATTCCGGACACCCAAAGCATGGCCTTAATATCTTCTTTGATATCAATATTTCTATGAAATAATGGGTACTCTTTTATTTTATTTTCCTTTAATGAAGGTAATAACTGTAGTGTTTGGATTGAATTATAATTGCTCCTTTTTTTGTACTCATTCACAAAGTTGCTCAGTCCTTTACCAGGACCAGATTCGATGAAGCATAATTTATAATTGAATCGTTTGCTTAAAGTGTTTATTCCTTCGGAAAATTGTACTGTATCTCTAATTTGATTGCACCAATATTCTGTTTTAGTTATATCCTTTTTAGCTATTTTACCTGTTAAATTGGAAACAAAATCTTTTGTTGGTGTACTTAATTTGATACCTTTGAATACTTTTTTAAATGCTTTCACCGCCTTATCCATTGATTTCGAATGATATGCATGAGAAGTATTTAATTTGATAGCAGGAATATCTATTTTATCCAATTCTATTTGAAGGCTTTCAATGTCCTTATCAGTGCCAGATGCAACTATATCTTCAATAGAATTAATAACCGCTATTTCACAGTTATGTTCTTCCACAATTGTTTGGATATTCTCATCTGTGGAATTGATGGCTAGCATACTACCCTTTGGCATGGACTGCATCAATTTACCCCTAGCGATTACGACTTTGATAGCGTCTTCTAACGTAAACACCCCAGATAAGGTTGCTGCAACATACTCTCCTAAACTATGACCAATATATGCCGTGGCCTTTACATCTAAATATTCTAAATATTCTGCTAAAGCATATTCAATTATAAACAAGGAAATTTGAGACCATTGAGTATCATTGATATTATATTGAGAAAATTCTTTAGGGTACATAACTTCAAATAGATTAATATTCAAATGTTGATTGGCTAAAGTAATGCAATGGTCAATCGTACTCCTAAAAGGTTGTTCATTGTTATATAGTGATTTTGCCATATTGGTATACTGAGCACCTTGACCTGGAAACATAAATACTACTTTCTTATTGTCTTCTTTATTTACATATTCATAAAATTTATTTTGCTTCAGTTTATATATGAGTTCGTCTATATTCTTAGCACAATAGACACTTCTATATGCAAAAGACTCTCTTCTTTCTTGTAAGGTATAAGCAATGTCTTTAATTCTTAATGAGTGATTATTCCTATTATTTTCAGTTAAATATTTAATTAATGCTTGTTTGTTAAGCTCGAGGGATTGCCTACTTTTGGCAGAGATAGGAATAATATACGGTAAAACTGCATTTTGCTCATTTATCGAGGATAGGTGATGTTTTTTGTATTCACGATTATTTAGCATATCGGGAATATAACCCTCGATAATCACATGAGCATTGGTACCGCCAATACCAAAAGAGCTGACACCAGCCAAACGTGGTTTTTCTGCTTTAAGTGACCATACTTTATTTTCCTTGATAATCTCAAAATTAGTTTGATCCAAATACAATTCGGGATTAGGGTCATTGAAGTTTACCTGTCCAGGTATAATATTATTTTGCAGCATTAAACATACTTTTATTAGCCCTGCTGTACCAGCTGCAGAATCCGTATGACCAATATTGGCTTTAACCGCTCCTAATATAGTTTTATGATTTGAATTTTTTCTTTTGGATTTATTATATTCAAAAGCTTCTTTTAGGGCTAGAACTTCTATTGGATCACCTAAATTGGTTCCTGTCCCATGGCACTCTACATAATCAATTTCATCAGATGTGATTCCTGCCATCCTTTGTGCATTAATAATACATTCACTTTGGCCAATTACTGATGGAGCAGTATAGCCCGTCTTTCGATCGCCATCGTTATTGGTGGCATACCCTTTTATAACTCCTAAAATTTTATCTTGATCTTTGATAGCATCATCAAGGCGCTTGAGTAATACTACACCTACACCTGAACCCACCGTAGTTCCTGATGCTTCCTTGTCAAATGTCCTGCAATGACCGTCTTCTGATCCTATCATTCCTTTTTGGTATACATATCCCACTTTATCAGGTAGTGAGAGGGATACTCCTCCTGCTAATGCCATATTACATGTGCCTAACTGCAAGTTTTTACATCCTTCGATTACCGAGACCAATCCAGTAGAACAAGCAGTATTTACAGAAAGTGCGGGGCCAGTAAGTCCCAAAAAGAAGGCGGTTTTAGTTGCCAGAGCATCTTTACTATTAGAAGCCGACGCCTCCCATTTGTTAATTTTATCCGACATTTCACTAAATAATACATTGTTAGGAAAATAATTATTAATACCACTGCCGGCAAATACACCAATATTGTAATCAGTCCTGCTTTGCACATGACCAGATGATTCCAAAACATACCAACAATGTTCCATAAATTTTCGAATTTGTGGGTCTATCTGTTTGGCCTCATTGGGTGACATTTCCCAAAATAGTGGATCGAAAAATTCGATGTCTTTGACTTTTCCTGCTACAGGGATATAATCAATCTCTCTCAATATGGCATTATCTACATCTAATTGTTCACATTCATCCCTACTATAGAATTGAATACCTTCCTTTTGACCAACAATTAGTTCCCAAAATTCAACTATATTCTCTACACCACTAAAAGCTCCCGAGACACCAATAATGGCAACTTCATGATTATTGATTTGTAATGAATTGTTCCTTAATTTATATACAGAAAAATTATCTTGATGGACACTTTGAATAAGTTTGCTTATGGTGTTGTATTTAAATAAATCCGCAACTCTAATATGCTTAAATTCATCTAGTTGGTTTATCTTGTTTTTAAGTTTAATACTCAAAATAGAATTTCCGCCAATCTTAAAGAAATTTTGGTATGTACTAATCTGATTATGATCCAATCCCAATACTTCTGCATAAATACGGCACAGTTTCATCTCCATATCAGAAGTCGGTGGAACATATTCCTCTCCTATTGAACCAAATCTCGGATCTGGTAGAGCACGTCTATCCAACTTACCGTTGATCGTCAATGGGAAAGAATCCATCGCTACCAGAGC
>Ga0316209_1000665_pt1 | contig 51984 bp, 37 predicted proteins | sample 6monopyrite_MG_FD_204945 | JGI IMG/M metagenome (GOLD analysis project Ga0316209, IMG submission 204945) | Microbial mat bacterial communities from mineral coupon in-situ incubated in ocean water Damariscotta River, Maine, United States -... | ecosystem: Environmental > Aquatic > Marine >... | reverse complement strand
AGTTAAAAATAGTTCAACGGCTAAAATGCCAACCATTTCAAGTTTAGTAATAATTTTTTCGGCAATCAATCTCGATTTTTCTTCAATGTCGGCATTAACATTAGCAGGAGAAATTAAAAATTCAACCAAATTTGCCTCTGAATTAAATTCTTGTTCAACTACAGGAAAAGAACTGACTTCTCCTTTTTCGTTTCTAGCCACAATAACCGACAATTCTTTTTCAAAATCAACAAATTTTTCCAATACACTAGGCGCATCAAAACCATTTTGAATATCGTCTTCACATTTAATAGGTGTAACACCTTTACCATCATACCCTCCTTTTCTAATTTTTTGCATAAAAGGAATTTCGGTAATGTAACTCGATATTTCGTTTCGGTTTTCTATTAAAAAAAACGGAGCCGTTGCAATGTCATTGTCTTTGTAAAATTGCTTTTGTAAACCTTTGTCTTGAACCATCTCAATGATTCTAGGTTGAGGAAAAACCTTAACACCTTCTTTTTCTAATTGATACAACGCTTCCACGTTTACATTCTCAATCTCAATGGTAAGCACATCTTTACCTTTTCCAAAATAATACACATCTTCATAATCGGTAATGCTGCCAAAAGTAAAGTGGTGTGCCAATTCACGTGACGGAGAATAACCACTGCCGTCCATAATGTAAACTTTAACGTCTAAATTAGCCGCTTCTTGTATAAACATACGACCAAGTTGGCCACCGCCTAAAATTCCTAACTTAAAATGAGGGTGATAAAAATGTTTCATGTGCATTTGTTATGCCTGCAAATGTAGTTATAATATAGTAAATCTTAATAGTGTGTATGATTAATTGTTTTAGGCTGTTCGAGCGCGCTTTCCATTATAGTTATTTCTTAAACACCAAAAAAAAGTAAAACGCTAAAGGGCTTCTAAGGTCGCCTTTATCGTTCAACATTTTCTAAGTGTTTTTCAAAACAAGCTCTCATTTCAATCCCTAACAGTAAGGTTTACGCCATAAAAAGTAAAGAGTCAATATTACTCACTCCTCAGTCACATCTTCATATTCGGTAAAGCCTTCTTCATCAACATTGGTTGTTGATTTTTTTACGTATTCATCTTCAACTGTAGAACTGTTTTGTTGATTTTGAAATCCACGACTAAATCCACCCATATTGCCAAACGGAGATTTTTTTTGTTCTTTTTTAAAACTATCTGTTAAAGATTCACCACTAATCAATTTGCCTAAAATATTTGAACCTCTCATAAAAATATTAATAATCGAAAAGAAAGCAATAATATTAAAAATAAATCCAATAAAAAATGCATTTGATAAACCTTTAATGGCATTTGTAAACCAGTTTATTAAGCCATTGTCAACTATTGAAGGGAAAAATAAACAAGCAATAAAAAAAACAATAGAACCAATAATTAAAAAGCGTTCTACTTTAGGATCAAAAGTTGAGGTGAGGCTTTTAATTAAGTCGCCGCCAATAGCCGAAAATTGAGAAAACCTATTTCTGTTTTGTAATTTTCCTAATAAATAGAGTCCTAAAACAATAGAGCTGATGATTACTCTTGCCGTAAATGACTGTATAAGTTCATTTTCTTGATTAATACTGTGAACAAAATTAGCCGTAACCGCTACTAGTAAAATGTATTTAGAAACCCGTAAAATATACTCACTTTGTGGACTTTTATTAATGCCTCCGGTTACCATTCGGAGTAGCATCTTAAATACCCCCCAAATAAATCCAAATATTACAAAGTTGATTCCTAATAAGAAAATAAAATATAAAATATTCATTTGTTTAATTTAAAAGGAGTATCAGCAAATATTATACAAAACTAAAAAACATGTCATAATGACAATTTTATTAGAAAATAAATGTTTTAAGTGGCGAATTATTTTTCTGGTGATGCCATTTCTTCACCATCTTCATTATAATAATGTTCTTGTTTTAAAACACCTTTTTTATACACGCCTTCATATTTTAAACCCCCTTCAGGATAAAATTCTTGCCAAGTGCCTATTTTTGTGCCGTTTTTATATTTTTCAATAATCCAAGTATTACCGTTTTTATACAGCCTTTTTATTTCGCCATTTTTTCGTCCTTTGCTGTAGTTTTCTGTGTAAAATAACTTTCCATCATCATAATAATATTTAGACAACCCATCCTTTTGATCTTTGATAAACATTTGTTCTGATTCAACTTGCCCGTTTTCAAAGTAAGTGATGTAAAGACCATCAAACATTCCATTTTTATAATTAACTTCTTTTTTTAATTTTCCTTCTTCACCATTTTGTCCTTTATAAAATTCCTTTTTTACACCATTCAACTTTCCCATTGACCAAAGCTCAATTTTGTAAATTCCACCTCTGGGAAAATAATAAATATGTTCTCCTTCAGCTTGTCCAGCCATGTAATTTTTTTCCCATTTTATGGTGCCGTCCTCTCTATAAAAAGCCCATTTTCCATCTTCTTTACCTTGATAATGTGAGCGTACTAAGTTTTTTGTTCCATCTTCATAATAAACAGTGTCTTGTCCGTCAGCTTTACCATTGACAAAATGTAAAAACATTTCAAGATTGTCATTACCCCAACATGTTTTACAATCTCCCGTAAACGGCTTTCCTGATTTTTTGTGAAAAACGGCATCAGCAGTTTCGTCATAATAAACTGTATTGGCACAATCCGACACCATTCTAAATCTCGGGTCACGGCACTGAACTGCTTTAACTTCTTTTTTATCTCCTAATATTTTAATGTCATCATTTTGAGCAGATATTAATGTTGTTGCAAAAAATGTAAATAGGCTGAATAGTAGTGCTTTCATAATTTGAATTGATTTGTGGCTTAAAAATAATATAATTATCTGAAATAATTCAATTATTGTACCATTTTAATAGTGTCATAAAACTAAGGTTCGTATAAAAATCACTAATTTCGTATTATGGAAAAAATTAAGCTTAGAATTGGAGGCGTACCAGAACACTTTAATCTACCCATTCATTTGGCTATTGAAAATGGAATGTTTGCCAGTAGAGGGTTAGAGATTGAATGGATTGATTTTCCTGGCGGAACTGGTCAAATGACAAAAGCGTTGAGAGCAGGAGAGGTTGATATTTGTATTTTATTGACAGAAGGAATGATTGCTGATATTATTAAAGGTAACCCGACTAAAATTTTAAGTGAATATGTTACTACACCATTAACATGGGGAATTCATACAGCAGTTGATAATTCTTTAGACCGGTATCAAGATATTTTCGACAAACAATATGCGATAAGTCGTTTTGGTTCAGGATCGCATTTAATGGCAATTGTAGATGCTGATAGTAAGGGGCATAAGCTAAATAAAGATCAATTTACAATCATAAAAAATTTAGATGGTGCTATTCCGTCAATTGTAAATAAAGAAACGGATGTTTTTTATTGGGAAAAATACACCACAAAACCATTGGTTGATAACGGAACGTTTAAAAGAATTGGAGAATATAACACCCCTTGGCCTTGTTTTGTGGTTGCCGGTAGAGATGAAGTCCTAAATAAATATCCTAACGGAATTATTAGAATGTTACGTACTATACATGACAGTTGTGACATGTTTATGCACAGTAAAACTGCAATTAAACAAGTTAGTGAGCGTTATGGTTTACAAATAAAAGATGTTGAACGTTGGTATAATTCTACTGAATGGGCAATACATGGTTGGGTGAGTGATAAAATGATGCGTTCAGTCATTTATCATTTAGAAACAGCCGATATAATTGAAAAACAAACAACACAACCCGATTTAATTTGGAAAAGAAATAAAACTTTAGACGCTTGAATTATTTGAAGTCTAGATAGATTTAAATAACTTAAAAATGTTTTATTACATTAATTAAATAACTTGATTTTTTTAATTGGTAACCCTTTATTTAAATTTGAGACTGAAAATATACTTGGTACATCAGTTGTCCAGTTTTTTAATTTTAAAATAATAGCAATAATTTCTAATCTTGAAATAATTCCAACTGCGACACATAAATAGAACCAAAAATGTGAATGAGATGTAAGTCCCAAATCAATTAGAAAAGCAAGCAGGGTTAAGGTCCATAGTTTAGCTAAAAGACTATGAGTAGCAATGGTTTTTTTAAACTTAAAAAAGCTAATAATATAAGCCAATACTTCAAGTCCTAAAATAATTAAAATGAATAAGTAATTGTGTTCAATAAAATCAAAATTGAGATAGAAGAGTGAAAAAATGACACACAGCCAAAAAATAACATCAACATTACTGTCCCATATTCTTAATTTTTCAGTTGCAATATTTAATCTTCTTGCAATAATACCATCAAAAATGTCAGTCAATAGTCCAATAACAAGTAAAATGACTATGATAACGTTTGTGTGCTCATAAGGTGTGAAAACTAGCCCAATACATATAAGCCCAATAATTAGCCGGCTTATAATTAATGCAAATGGAATGTTTTTCATTGATCTAATTTTAAATCTATTAACTTTTTGGCTGAATTTAATAATTCTAAAAGTGTTTTGATGTCAATATCTTGATTTGGGTCAACTCTAAAAATTTTAAATTGAGTTCTGTTTCCTGCTTCCAATGCTTTGTGATTCATGTTTTTTCCACCTGAAAAACTAACATAAGGCTCTTGTGTTTTTTTATCTTTCCATAAATAGCAGCACATTTTATTTCGGTACATAAAAAAAGGTAGTTTATATTTCCAATCTGACTTCATTTCAGTGTCAAAATCTAAAATAATATCTCTCAAAGCTAAAAAGCAAGATTGATCTGGCTCGTGCAAGTTAAGATAAAAGTTTTCTAGTTCGTTTAGCATCATTAAATGTAAATATAGCATAAAATCGGTGTAAAAATATAATAATCTCTTCCGTTTATCACCAAAAACACATCAATTTATAACCTCTTTTATTTATAATAATTACGCATTATTAAAAAATAGGCACATTTTATTTTAAAATAACAACACTTTAAATAATAGAGCGTGTTTTTAGACTTGTAAATAATTGATTTTGATTGAGTTATTTAATATAGTTTACGATTTGTATATTTAGTAAATTGCACTTAAATAAATCCAATTCCTATGAAACAATTGATATTTTTATTTAGTATTCTGATATTTTCATTTTTTGTAAAATCGCAATCTTTTATCGAAAATAAAGGACAAATTTTGAACCAATCTGGTAAAATAAATTCGGATGTTCTATTTCTTTTTAACGACCAGAGAGGTTTAAACTTTCAACTCAAACAAAATGGGTTTAGTTATGATATTTATCAAAAGGCGAATGGCAAAATTGATTTTAACCGTATTGATATTGAATTTGTAAATTGTAATTCAGATATAGCAATTATTGCAAGTAATCAACGAACTGATTATTTGAATTATTATAAATCAGGTTTACAGGCAAGTGTAGGCTTTATCATTAACCAATACCAAACTATTACGTATAAAAATGTATATCCCAATATCGATATCGTTTTTAATGTTTCAAATCAAAATCAAGCCATAAAATATGACATTATTTTACACCCGGGTGCAAATATAAATGATATAAAATTTCGATACACAGGGATTGACGGTTATGATTTAGACTCTAAAAATGGATTGGAATTAACAACCCGAATTAGAACATTGACAGAACAAATTCCACTGAGTTATTATGAGGGTAATCAAAATGCAATTGAGAAAATAGATTATAAAATTATTGAAACTAATATAAATACAATATTAGTTGGATTTGAATCGAAAAGTCCGTTAAAATTATCTAAAACTTTAATCATTGATCCTGTTCCTACTTATGTTTGGGGAAAATATATTGGGGATTCACTTTCAACATCAACCAATGGTGTCATAACAGACAGATTTAGTAATGTTTACATTTGTGGTTCAACTCAATCGCTACAAAATATAGCCACATCCGGAGCATATCAAACCACAATGAGTGATTCTATTAATGATGCTTATTTAACCAAATATAATAAATTTGGCTCAAAACTTTGGAGTACATATTTTGGGGGGTTAGCCAATGATGTTGCCAATGATGTTTATGTTGATACTTCATTTAATGTGTTTTTAACAGGGACAACTTTTTCAAATACGGGTATTGTGGATAGTCTTGGTAATCAAGATTCATTATACGGAAATGGAGATACTTTTTTGGCTAAGTTTAACTCAAATGGCGGTTTAGAATGGTCAACTTATTTTGGAGGTGATTCTACAGATGTTGGAACAAAATTATCGACAGATTTTAACCAAAATGTGTATGTATGTGGTCACACTTTTTCAACTAATAATATTGCTGTTAATGCTTTTCAGCCTGTTTTAAATGGGAATAATGACGGTTTTGTAGCCAAATTTGATTCGGTAGGCGTGTTGCAATGGTCGAGTTATATTGGTGGAAGTGATGTTGATGTAGCTACAGGAATTTCATTTGGAGATACGTCAGTTTATATTTCTGGATACACTTTTTCGACTGATTTAATAGTCAGTAATACAGTGCATCAAAGTTCTTTAAATGGGATAAAAGATGGCTTTTTAACACATGTGTCTGAAAGTGGAAATTTATTGTGGACAACCTATTATGGCGGTGAAGGTTTTGATAATATTCAAAGTGTAAAAACCTTTAATAATAATGTTTATTTTGTTGGGAGTACGTCTTCAGATTCAAGTATAACAGCAGGTAATAGTTTTCAATTGATAAAAGGGGATACAATTGATGCTGTTATTGGGAAGTTTAACAGGGAAGGTGATTTAATGTGGTCATCATATTTTGGGGGAGATAGTATTGATATTGGTGCGGATTTGTTTTTTGAGTTAGATTCTAATATTATTGCTGTAGGATCAACCAACTCGATCAATTTACCATTTATTGACACAACTAATAGTTATCAAACACAATTAGGTGGAGAATCGGATGCGTTTTTAACTAAAATTTCAAAAACGGGTCAAATGATTTGGTCAACCTACCATGGTGGAGAAAACAATGAAAAAACAGAAGCTGTTGCTGTGTATGGAAATACAGGAATATATGTAGTAGGTTCTACCTTATCAGATTCAAGTGTAGTTCAACCCAATCAAAACTACGGAGAAAATGTATTTAATAGTTCGAAAGAAGGATTTTTTACTAAATTTAAACAAGGCAAATCAACTTATCCATCAGGTTTATCTAGTGGAGGAGGTTCTGGTAATCAAGAAGTCTATCATTGTCCTGGGGATTCAGTTTTATTGACTATTCAAGGCGGTGATTTAGGGACTGATGCAAATTGGATGTGGTATGCTGGTCAATGTGGAAATACGAATTCAATTGGTACAGGAGATTCGTTATGGGTTACGCCAACGGTTTCAACAGCATATTTTGTTCGGTCAGAAAGTGTAACAAATGCAGGTGATTGTGTATCAAAAATTGTGTATGTTGCACCAATTAATCCTGTTCAAATTGTAAATGATACTTTAGCTTGTGCGCAATCTGATTTTGTTTTAGAAACAAATTATCAGTCGGGATCGGTACAATGGTCTGGACCAAATGGATTTTCAATTATTACTTTTGATACAACTTTAATCAATATTGATCAAACTTATGAGGGAGTCTATTCAGTTGTTGCAACCGATACTTTTGGATGTGTTTATACTGATAGTATTGAGTTGTTTGTTGTAGATGGGCCTCAAGTAAATATTGATTATTTAGATGTGAGTTGTTTTGGCTATAATGACGGTGAGATTATTTTAACTGGAGATTCAATTTCAAATTATCAAATCAATTGGAGTATATATGTGGATTCTACTCTTGTTGACTTTAGTACTCACGATTCACTATTGAACCTTTATGCAAATGAATATTTTTTAACGGTAACGGATAATAACAATTGTTTTATTACCGATTCAATTCTCATTTCTCAGCCACCTTCTGTTTTAATTGATACCTTAATAACACCCACTGCGTGTTCCGATTCTACGGGAACAATATTGGTTACCTTAGATTCTTCTGTTACTGGTGGTTATACCGTAATATGGTCGCCAACAACCCAGTCGGGATTATTTGCTACAGATTTGAATTATGGTTGGCATAATGTAACCATTATTCAAGAAAATAAATGTTCAGAAGAGCATTCGTTTTTTGTACCGAATATTAATAAATTAGAAGTGTCAATCGACTCTGTTTTACTAACTTTATGTGAAGGCACGCCAACAGGTTCTGCTACGGCAATTGGTCAAAATGGTTTGCCACCTTATTGGTATGAATGGAATGGGGTTTCTCAAACTAATCCAACTATAAATAACCTTGACACAGGTTTATATATTGTTGTTATTCATGATGATGCAGGTTGTATTGCTATGGATTCTGTAAATATTCAAAGTCAATACAACATGAGCATCAATGCACAAATTGTAAATGCGTTATGTAGTGAGGCTACAGGCTCTATTTTGGTTAATATTCAACACGACTCAATTCCATTTAATTTTACGTTTTCAAATGGAATATCAAATGAGTTTTATTTGGATTCTTTAACTGCAGGATTCTATACATTGTATGTTACAGATTCAATAGGTTGTGAATTTGAACGTTCTTATACAGTTGATTTAATTAACGACTTAAATGTTAGTATTACACCGTCTGATACTACTATTGAAATGGGAACGTCTGTACCTTTAACAGTTAGCACAAATTATTTTGGTAATTTTTATTATGCTTGGTCTCCATCAACTGATTTAAGTTGTGACGCTTGTCAATCTCCAATACTTACCCCAATGAATGCCGAATTTTATGAAGTAATTGTAACTGATAGTTTGGGATGTACTGACACAGCAAGCGTCAATATTGATATTTCTATTCCTTGTATAGAAGTGTTTATACCAACTTTATTTTCACCAAATGATGACGGCTTAAATGATGAATGGCATATTATAGGAACCTGTATTTCGTCAATAAACACAAAAGTATATAACCAATGGGGAGAACTTATTTTTGAATCGAACAACCAAAATAATGGTTGGGACGGAATCTATTTAGGTCAATTGGTGCCAAATGATCAATACACATATTCGGTAAATGTAATTTATGAAAATGGAAATACCGAAAACTTTTCTGGATTTGTAACCGTTGTAAATTAATGAAAAATTTAATCTATATCTTAATTTTGATATTGCATTCGGCAGTGTTTGGGCAAGATTTGCACAGTTCAAACATTCAGTATTTATCAACCATTTACAATCCGGCATTAACGGCATTAAAAAATGAAACAGAAGGGATACTGACTCACCGTAGTCAATGGCGAAAAGTTGGTTCGCCTTATACTGCCAATATGGTATCTTTTGGAACAACTCTAATGCCGAACAGACGTAAAAACCAAGGTTATTTAGCTTTAGGATTTAATGGGTATAATGAGCAAATGAATAAAACGTCAAGCATTTCTTCATTTGTAGTGAATAGTGCATACCATGTTTATTTTACCGAACAAATTAAATTAAGTACGGGAATAAATGCGGGTTATTATGGTTTTAAAATGGATGAAGCTAAAGGTAGCTGGGAAAGTCAATTTAACGGCTTATATTACGATAGTAATTTGAATAGTGGAGAAAACTTTGCAACACAAAAACAGTCAAAATTTGATGTGGGTTCAGGGGTAGTTTTCACAGTTTTGAGTAGAAATAAACGTGTAAATTTATTTCAAATGGGAATTTCGGCTTTTCATCTTAACCGTCCTAATATGTCTTTTTTAACAAATGGGACAAACCGTTTACCAATTAGATATGTTGGGTTTGGTTCATTTGCTATTCCTTTAAAAAAGAGAGGGGCGTATATTGAAAGTAGTCTATTGTTTCAACAACAACTTAAGTTTACTTCTTTAACAATGGGTGCTATGTTAAAAATTAAATTAATTGAAAAAGCAAAATATACCAGTCAATATTCAAAGTTAAATGAAGTTTTTGGAGGGATTGGGGGTTATTTGAGAAACAAAGACGCAATTATTATTAATATTTCATTACAAAAGTCTAATTGGACAGCATCTTTAGCCTATGACGCTAATATTTCAGGATTAAAACAAGCCAATAATAACAATGGTGCAGTCGAAATCCAAATGAGTTTTACAATTCCAACTTATGGAGTAGGGAGGTAATATTTGGTGATTTATAAAAATATTTCAATTCATACCTAATTAACATTAAAATGCGCTTTTTTTCATTTTGATCAAAAATCACTTCAAAGTATAATCGGTATAGTATTGTTTGAATAAAGTAAATTAATAAAAAAATTATCGGATTATTTTTTAGCGCATTTCAAAAACAAATTGGTATCACTTCTTAAACTCTCCAATCAAAACACGTTCGTATTTTTGAAGTATAATATCATTCCCTTTTTCGTCAAATTCAATTTCACCAAATTCGCTATCTATTTGATATACTTCTTCTCTAATTCCATAAATTTTTCCATCAACTAATTCAAAATTATCAAATTTTATATCGCATAAGGCTTTACCGTTGTAATCAATAAAAAAACAATTTGCATAGCCTTCAGCAGTATTCCATTTTGTTTTATCTATAACGGGACAAATTTTATAGCCAAAACCTAAGTCTTCAATTACGTCAAAATTGTAATAATCAGAATAACCAATTGGTTTCAGCGTTGAGTCAAAAATCACAAAATTTGAATCAATAAATTTAGAGTCATATATGTTTTTTTCGGGAAAGCCAATAACTTCAAGTATTTTGTTGAACTTATAGAATCCTGTCTTACAAATGTATCCAAACTCAGTTTTTATAATTTTTGCATAATTGGTTGTCACTTTTTGCCAAACGCCATCAATTTTTCTCCAAATTTCAGATTCTTCTGTTTCAAAATCCCATTTTTGAATAGCATATTCCACATCTAATTCGTACATATAATCATTATAAATTCGAGCATGCGGTTTTTGCTTGTTAATTATAATTTCATTGTTATTTTTTATAATGTTTACCCTGTAATCATATTTAATTTTTTTAGGAACAAAGTCAAAGAGCTGTTCTCCGTTTAAATTATAATAATTATACGTTTGGTTTGAGTCTATGCTTAATAACATATAATCAGCATTTACAATATAGTTTATCTCATAATTATGACTAGTGAAATTAAAAGATATACTGTCGTTTAAACTAAAATAACTTGAGTCATTATCAATGTAAAATAAAAAAGATTTGTCAAAATCATAAAGTACAAAATCATGATAATTCGTAAGTTCAGAAAAATCTAAATAATATTTTAAAGCAGAAATTTTATACTCTTTGGAATTAAAGATGTAAAAATATTTGTCGGAAATTAAACTGTCATCCAAATAATGATTTGAATAACTTCCGGTATTTGCAATACTAAGTTTTTCATTATTTTTTGTCAATAATAATTCAATGTTTTTGTTATTTAAAAAAATATCATTTGAGTTTAAATTTCGTTTAATTTCTTTTCCGTTTGCAGAGTAAATTGAGTAATTATTTTCATTTTGAATGAGATGATGTTCATCAAAAATTGGTTTTTGAATCAGTAATTTGCCACCAAAATACTGAATATCATATTCATTTGGTTTAATTACCCACTTGTTTTGGTTGAGGTTGTAGATTCCGTTTTTGAAATTAGAAGGTTGAGGAGCGTAATACACAACATCCCCATTCACATCTACGGAATCTTCACCTAAATATTCAACACTCATTAAAGCGGGTATTTCAACTGGATTTTCTTCATATATTATATCATGAATTTTAATTAAACTATCATTAATTGGTGATATGCCAAACCTTGAATAAAGGTATTCAATTGCGTATTGATTTATTATGTTTTTGCGTTTTTGAAGGTCAAATAAACCAATACTATCCCTTACAATATCAAAATCTGAACCTTGGTAGTCGGTTAATGTATATAATTTGCCTTTTTTTAAAACCGACATATCTTGTGCGGTGCTGTAATACACAAAATCATAAATAGGTTCGGCTAAAATATCAATATTAAATTCGGGCCATTTAGTAGAATATGTTAGACTATAAGCATCAAAATAGGTATTAAATAATTGATATTTAATTAAACCTTGTTTCCCTTTTTTATATGTGATGTAATGGGTTTTATCGTCTAATTGTTGAAGTGAATCATAATTGTTCATTGATTTAGCTACATTTATATCGTTGTTTATTATGTTTTGTTTTGAAATGAGTTGACTACCATTTTTTGTAAGTTTAAACATTTGGTAAAAACTTGTACTATCCATAAATTCATGTTTAGTATTTAATTCAGTTGACACCAAAACATTATTTTGAAACGTTTGTATTTCACTATATTTAGGTTGAATTACCCATTGTTTAGTTTTAGTATTTAAAATACCTGATTTTGCCACGCCAAAAATGAGTTCAGGTTGATTATAAATAGCGTTACCTTCAAAATCAATTGAATCGTAACCTTGAGAATCTGTAAGTACTATCTCATTCCCATTTGTATAATCAGAATTTAATTTATCAACCACAATTAAATTTTTATTTTCAAATTTCATCCCAAATTTTCCAGTGTTAGAATTTGATACTTCACAAGCTGTAGAGTCATTAATATCGAGTTGAATATTTCTGCGGTAACCATCAAAACAAATTGTTTTTTCTTGAGTTTCTCTATCCCTATAAATATCGGCTTTAAAATTATTATTTGCAATGTAAAATCTTTTAAAACCTCCTAATTCTTGATTTTGAACAATAGCATAAAAGTCTTTGTGCTTAAAATCTACTTCAACTAAAAGTTCAGCAGCTTCCAAAAAAATAAAATAATTTTTAGTTGGTTGAATGACAAAAAAGTTAGCATCATGCCACACGGCTGTTTTCTTTTTAGAATAAATTAAACTTAAATCAGAATTTGGAATTTTTACGATTGAATCATATTTTAGGCCTTCTAAAGCTTGAGCGCTTGAATCAAAGCTCGCGATAATAAAAAAAAGTAAAAATAAAATTCTCATCTGCGTTATGTTTAGTTCAAATATAATAGTTATATAACAAAAAAAACTACATTTGGTAACGTAGCTCTCAACGCAATGCGTCATTTATTATATTTTTACAGGTTTTTAGTATTACTTCAGTCTTTTCTCTTGCGACTAAAAGTCTTGCTTCTAAATTATTAAGAAATTCGTCTAATGTCAGCCCCTAAATTGTTAAGTCTAATGTCTATATCTTGGTAACCCCTGTCAATTTGTTCAATGTTGTGAATGGTCGATTTTCCTTCAGCCGACAAAGCCGCAATTAATAATGATACACCCGCTCTAATATCAGGAGATGTCATTGAAATACCTTTTAGCATTTGTTTGCGATCTAGCCCAATAATTGCCGCACGGTGAGGATCGCATAAAATAATTTTCGCACCCATGTCAATTAGTTTATCTACAAAAAACAAGCGAGATTCAAACATTTTTTGGTGTACCAAAACTTCACCTTTTGCTTGAATGGCTGTGACTAAAATTATACTCAATAAATCAGGCGTAAAACCCGGCCAAGGCGCATCCGAAATGGTCATGATAGACCCATCAATAAACGATTCAATTTCGTAACTGTCTTGTTTTGGAATGAATAAATCGTCACCTCTTAATTCCATTTTTATACCCAATTTTTGAAATACATTAGGTATTATTCCCAATTCTTTAAATGCCACATCTTTTATGGTGATTTCTGAGTTTGTAATGGCTGCTAAGCCAATAAAACTCCCAATTTCAATCATGTCGGGTAAAACACGGTGAAAACATCCCCCCATTTCTTTAACACCTTTAATGGTGAGTCGGTTAGATCCTAATCCGGTAATTTTAGCCCCCATTTTATTCAACATTTTACACAATTGTTGCAAATAAGGTTCACAGGCGGCATTGTATATAACTGTTTCGCCCTTAGCAAGCGCTGCAGCCATTACAATATTGGCTGTTCCTGTTACAGATGCTTCATCTAAATGAATATAAGTGCCTTTTAATTTTTTAGCTTCAATCGAAAAGAAAGAAGTTTTTTTATTGTATTTGAATTTTCCACCCAACTTCATCAAACCATCAAAGTGCGTGTCTAACCTTCTGCGTCCAATTTTATCGCCACCAGGCTTAGGAATTAATCCTTTTCCAAATCGGGCTAAAAGCGGTCCAACAATCATTATAGACCCTCTTAAACTTGCTGCTTTTATGGCAAAATCTTCAGTGTCTAAATAGTTTAAATCAATATTTTTAGCATTAAAAATGTAGGTTCCTTTTTCAACTTTTTCAATTTTAACGCCCATTGATTGCAATAAATTAATCAATTTGTTAACGTCAATTATATCAGGTAAATTACTAATAGTAACCTTTTGGTCAGTCATTAATACGGCACATAAAACTTGTAAAGCTTCATTTTTAGCCCCTTGCGGAATCAATTCTCCTTTGAGTTCATTTCCTCCGTAAATTTCAAAAGTTGCCATAATTAATATCTTTTTCGGTTATTATTTCTGTTTCGGTTATTGTTGTTGTTTCGGTGACGGTTATTGTTGTTATTTCGGTTTTTATCTGAATTTGATTTTTTATAATTTGGTGTTCCAATTGTTTTTAATAAATCTCGTGTGTCTGTAAAAAAGCTTAAATCCTCAATTGTTAATTCACCCTCACTTAATTTTTTTAAATGTTCCATAATCACCGATTCGTCAATTGAACTTGAATTAAACATGAGGTGAAACTTTTTCATCATATTGGCAATCACTTTTGTTAAAGCCAATCTTTCTTCACCTTCATCTAAACTACGCGCAACAGCAATTAATTTCTCAACGGTTTTTCCATAATGCCCAAATTTAATTTGATTTTGAGGATAGGGCATTCTCTCAGGCTTTTCAGCCAGTTTTTCTCGTTCTGGTAGTGGGTATGGAGAATCTACATCTAATTGAAAATCAGACATGATAAATAAATGCGTCCAAAGTTTGTGTTTATAATCTTCCGCATCACGTAAATGTTGTTTCAGTTCACCCATTACCGCAATTATAGCTTGAGCAACCTTGTTACGTTCGTCTCTGTCAGCAATAGTGATGGCAAAATCCACCATTTTTTGTACATTTCTTCCATACTCAGGAATCAACATTTTAGGGCGTTCTGTATTGTATTCTAAACTTGTGTTTGCATTCATATTTTCAAAAATAGTAATAATTTGCGTTAATTAATCGAGTAGGGGAAATAAACTATTAAATAAAGCCCGTTAGTAAGTTTTATTAGGGCGTTTTAACAGGCTTTACATTTAAGTTATTGGATAAAATTAAAGTTTCACTACATTTACAATGTGCTCCTAAAGTCGCAACCGTAAAAGTAGTTCAATCTAATTAATTCTAATCCAACAAGCTATCATTTCAATCCTTAACGTAGTCTATTAGCTAATCATAATATTCGTAACGTCTGTCTTGTTGAAATACGAGTATCCGTTTTGGATGATTTCCTGTTTCTTTAACATACATTTTACAAGTTTGCCAATTCCTTTTTTTAGAGGAAAAACGATTTAAAAGTAATGTTTTTTTTGACAAACTCTTTTTTTATAGAAAATGAACGTAAATTAAAAACAGCTAATAAATAAATATTAGCCGTTTTAATATAATAATAGGTTACAAAATATCACATTACAAGGTAAGTGAATTTGCCGCGTTGTATTTTTCTAATAAAATGCAATTGAGCGTAGCAGTGAAAGGTAGTTGAGCGTAGCCCTTTATGGGTGGGTGAGCTTGCCGAACTCAGCCCATTCTTTGTCTCAAAGATTCATACAATACAATTCCAGCAGATACAGCCACATTTAATGATGCAATTTCTCCAGTCATTGGTATTTTTGCTTTTTCGTTACATTCTGCTAATAGTTTTGTTGAAATACCATCTTCTTCACTTCCCATAATAATAGCTGTTGGTAAGGTTAGGTCGGTATCTTGAATAAGATTTTTGGTTTTTTCGGTACAAGCCACCACATTTACGCCACTAGATTTCAAAAAATGTACTACTTGCGATAAATCTTTAACCTTGCAAACCGGAATTCTCATCAATGCACCTGCAGAAGTTTTAATGGCATCTGAAGTTACTAAAACACCACCTTTTTCAATAATTACTATGGCATGCACACCTGTACATTCGGCAGTTCTAGCAATAGCACCAAAATTACGTACATCAGTCAATCTATCTAAAATCATGACGTTTGGTATTTCACCATTTTCAAAAAGATTTGTCACAATGTCTTCAATATTTTGATAAGCTATGGGAGCTATAAATGCAATTACACCTTGGTGATTTTTTCGCGTCAATCGGTTTAATTTTTGAATGGGTACGAATTGAAGATTGTATGTTTTGTTGGCTAATTCTTCTTTTAATTCTTTAAAGAGTTCTTTATTCATTCCTCTTTGAATCATTATTTTATTGATCTCTTTACCAGCCTTAACCGCTTCAATAACTGATCTTACGCCAAAAATAATATCGTTATCTCTGTTGTCATTAGCTCGTTCACGACTTTGATTGAAGCTTTTACCTCTGTTTCCATTGTCTCCGTTGTCTCTTCTGTCGTTATCTCTTTTTTCGTACATGCTGCAAAGTTAACTTAATTTTCGGCAAAAAAAATCTGCTCACCTATTTTTGATGAGCAGATTAAATAATTTTGTTAAAACTTATATAATCATGATATCAGCTTCTTTTTTAGCTGCTAAATCATCAATAGTTTTTGTATAAGTATTGGTTATGTTTTGAACTTCTGTTTCTAAATCTTTTTGTCTGTCTTCAGAAAGGCCATCATCCTTTAATTTTTTAATATCACTAATGGCATCTTTTCTGTGATTTCTCAAGCTTATTTTAGCATGTTCACCTTCTGATTTTGCTTTTTTACCTAAATCGCGTCTTCTTTCTTCTGTTAAAGCAGGTACATTAATAATGATCATTTCACCATTGTTTTGGGGGTTTAATCCCAAATTGGCATTCATTACACCTTTTGAAATCTCATCTAAAGTAGATTTATCCCAAGGTTGAATTGACAATGTGCGGGCATCAAGTGTACTCACATTTGCCACACCAGATAAAGGTGTTAATGAACCATAAGCTTCAACTTTAACGCTATCTAGCATTGATGGTGTTGCTTTACCGGCTCTAATTTTTTGTAATTCAGACTTTAAATGCTCAATTGCCTTATCATTTGCTTCTTTAAGTCCGTCAAAAATGAAACTAATTTCGTCTTCCATAATGTTTTAATCTTATTTTACAGTTACTAAAGTACCAATTTTTTCTCCTTTTACAACTTTTTCAAGGTTTCCTTTTGTATTCATATCAAAAACAATAATTGGAACATCATTTTCTTTACATAGTGTAAATGCAGTCATGTCCATGATGTTTAAACCTTTATTGTATGCTTTGTCAAATGTAAGTGTGTCGTATTTTGTAGCTGTTGGATCTTTCTCTGGGTCGGCAGTATATATACCATCAACACGTGTACCTTTTAAAATCACATCAGCTTGCATTTCAATTGCTCTTAATGCTGCAGCAGAATCTGTAGTGAAATAAGGATTACCTGTTCCTGAACCAAAAATAACGACTCTTCCTTTTTCCAAATGTCTTACAGCTCGTCTTTTAATAAATGGTTCTGCAATTTCTTTCATTTCTATTGCAGAAATTAATCGAGTATACATATCTTCTTTTTCAAGAGCAGCTTGGAGTGCCATACTGTTAATCATTGTGGCTAACATTCCCATATAATCTCCTTGAGTTCTATCCATTCCACCTCTTTCAGCTTGAACACCTCTAAATATATTCCCTCCACCAATTACAATTGCAATTTCAACTTTTTTATACAGTTTTTTTATTTCTGCAGCATATTCGGCTAGTCTGTTATTGTCTATACCAAATTGTTTGTCGCCCATTAAGGCTTCTCCGCTAAGTTTTAAAAGTATTCTTTTGTATTTCATTGATTAAGGTGTTGAGTTGTTTTACATGACAAAGATAAAATGTAAAAAGAAAATATAAAGCAAAAAAAAAGAGAATAATTAAATTCTCTTTTTTTTAAATTTATTTTAAAGCAAATCGCTTAAAATCAGATGCTGTTAAATCTTTTTCAGTTTCGTTTAAAAACTGTTCAACAGATTTTTTATTGTCTTTAATGAAGTTTTGACTTAATAAGGTATTCTCTTTAAAGAATTTATTTAATCTTCCCATTGCAATTTTCTCAGCCATTTCAGCAGGTTTCCCTTCTTTAATTGCTAATTCTTTTCCAATTTCGATTTCATTATCAATCGTTTTTTGATCAATTCCATTTTTGTCTAAAGCAATAGGAGCCATTGCAGCAGCTTGCATAGCTACTTGTTTCCCTGCATCTTTAGCTGCATCAGAATCACTAGTTATTGCAACTAATGTAGCAACTTGATTTCCTGGGTGATTATATGCAACAACAGCTTTGTCTGCGATTATAGCGAAATTAGTAATTTCTAATTTTTCACCTACAACACCAACGTGTTCAGTAATTTTTTCAGAAACAGTTAAAGTATCGTTATATTTTGCCGACATTAAATCTTCTTTAGAAGCAGAATTGTTCGCAATTGCAACGTCAACTAATGAGTCAACAAATGCATAGTACTCAGAATTCATTGCAACAAAATCAGTTTCACAGTTTAATGCTAAAATTGCACCTTTAGAGTCGTTGTCAAATGTTTTAGCGATAACTAATCCTTCAGACGCTTCATTGTCACCCCTTTTAGCAGCTACTTTTTGTCCTTTTTTTCTAAGAATAGTGATTGCAGCTTCTTCATTACCTTCAGCTTCAACTAAAGCTTTTTTGCAATCCATCATACCTGCACCAGTCTTCTTTCTTAAATCGTTTACTTGAGAAGCAGTAATTTTCATTTTATCTTAAAATTATAAAATTTATAAATCTTTTTATTTTTCTTCTTTAGCTTCTTCAACTTCAGCTTTCACTTCTACCTTAACTGCTTTTTTTGCTTCAGTTTTGGGTTCTGTTTTTTCTTCAGTTTTTGGCTCTTCAGCTTTCGCTTCTTTTGCTGCCTTAGTTTTTTCTTTAGATGCTTTTCTTTCATCTAAACCTTCAGTAATTGCTGCAACTACTTTGTCCATTATGATAGCAATAGATTTAGTAGCATCATCATTCGCAGGTATTACAAAATCAATATTTCTTGGGTCAGAATTAGTATCAACCATTGCAAAAGTTGGAATATTTAATTTATTCGCTTCTCTTACAGCAATAGTTTCTTTTAAAACATCAACAACAAAAACTGCTGCAGGCATTCTAGTCATGTCAGCAATTGTCCCGTAATTTTTTTCTAATTTAGCTCTAGTTCTTGATAATTGTAATCTTTCTCTTTTAGATAAAGTTTTCAATGTACCATCTTCTCCCATTTTATCAATAGAAGTCATTTTTCTAATTGCTTTTCTTACAGTCCCAAAGTTAGTTAACATTCCACCAGACCATCTTTCAGTAACGAAAGGCATTCTAGTTGGTTTGATTCTTGTTTCAACAATGTCTTTAGCTTGTTTTTTTGTTGCTACGAAAAGAATTTTCTTTCCAGATTTAGCAATTTGTTTTAAAGCTGCACATGCTTGGTTTAACTGTGCTACAGTTTTATTTAGGTCGATTATGTGGATACCTCTTTTTTCAGAAAAGATATATGGCGCCATGTATGGATTCCATTTTCTTTTAAGGTGACCAAAATGCACACCAGCTTCTAATAATTCTTCAAATGTCGCTCTTGCCATTTTTTTAATTTTTTTAGCTTCAGTCAATTTTATTTAACTGAAACGGTTTACGTTCTTTTTACTTTTTTCCTATTTGTTGGAAAGCAATTGTTAAGTAGCACTTTTTTAAGTAGTCTCAACAATTTAGATGCTAAACCAATCGGGATAGAAGATATTTTATCTTTTCGAGAATTGAAATTTCTTTCTCGCTTTCTTCTGTCCAGGTTTTTTTCTTTCAACCATTCTTGGGTCTCTAGTCATTAAACCTTCAGCTTTTAAAGCTGGTTTCCATTCTGCATTAATCTCTACTAATGCTTTTGAAATACCAAGTCTAATTGCTTCAGCTTGACCATTGATTCCACCACCGTTAACATTAACTTTAACGTCATATTTATCAACATTGTCAGTAATAGTAAAAGGTTGTTTAACCTTTCCTAATAATACTTCAGTTGAGAAATACTCGCTTAAATCTCTTTTGTTAACTGTGATTTTCCCAGTTCCTTCTGAAAGATAAACTCTAGCAACAGAAGTTTTTCTTCTTCCTAATGTGTTAATTACACTCATGTTTTATTGCTTGTTTAAAATTTTCTCTAAATTTACTTTTTCAGGTGTTTGAGCATCATGCCCATGTTCTGTTCCCGCATAAACTTTTAAGTTTCTGTATAAAGCAGCACCTAATTTGTTTTTTGGTAACATTCCTTTAACAGCTTTTTCAACCATTCTATTTGGTCTTTTCGCCATTAATTCCTTAGCTGAAAGAGTTCTTTGACCGCCCGGATAACCAGTGTGACGCATATAAATTTTATCTTCCCACTTGTTCCCCGTAAGGTGAACTTTTTCTGCATTGATTACAATTACGTAATCACCGCAGTCAGCGTGAGGAGTGAAATTTGTTTTATGTTTCCCTCTGATCATAAAGGCTACTTTACTTGCTAATCTACCAAGAGTTTCTCCCTCAGCATCAACTAACAACCACTTTTTATCAGCAGTTTCTTTGTTACCTGAAATCGTTTTGTAGCTTAATGTATCCACAATATTAATCTTTTTAAGTTTACTATATAATTACCCCAATTTGGGGGTGCAAATGTACAAACTCTAATTTTATTAACAAACTTTATTTGAATAAATATTAAATTTCATTTTTTTAGTGCTCAAATAGGATGCTTTTTTTACTTTTGCAAAACTAACTATTTCTTTTACATAAAGCAATGAGTGATTCAATACAACACGAGTGCGGTATCGCCTTTTTAAGGCTGAAAAAACCAATGAACTATTACCTTGCAAAATATGGGAATGCATTTTATGGGCTAAATAAGATGTATTTACTCATGGAAAAACAACATAATAGGGGGCAAGATGGTGCTGGAATAGCTAACATTAAGCTAAATATGGAAGCAGGCGAACGCTACATTAGTCGTGTGCGCTCAATTGACCAAAAGCCTATTCAAGATATTTTTAGTAGAATAAATTCTCGTTTTGACACAATTAGAGAAGAAAATCCTGCTTTATTAAAAGATGTTGATTATTTAAAAAAGAACGCTGGGTTTACTGGGGAAGTTTTTTTAGGACACTTACGTTATGGAACTTATGGCAGAAATAGTATTGAGAGCTGTCACCCATTTTTAAGGCAGTCTAATTGGATGACCAGAAACTTAATTGTGGCAGGGAATTTTAATTTAACAAACAATGATGAACTATTTAAGGTTCTCCTAAAACTAGGGCAACATCCTAAAGAAAAATCGGATACGGTTACAGTGATGGAAAAAATAGGTCATTTTTTAGATGTAGAAAATGAAGATTTATATAATGAGTTTAAGCCAGCCGGTTTATCTAATAGAGATGTTTATAATAAAATTGGAGATGCTTTAAGTGTTGAAAAAATACTAAAAAAATCATCTGAAGATTGGGATGGTGGCTATGTGATGGCTGGAATGGTTGGGCATGGTGATGCGTTTATTTTAAGAGATCCAAATGGAATTAGACCGGGATTTTGGTATGAGGATGATGAAATTTGTGTAGTTACTTCTGAAAGACCAGTGATTCAAACCGCTTTTAATGTAAAATCAAATTTGATTAAAGAAATAAAACCAGGGCATGCTTTAATCATTAAAAAAGATGGAGATGTGTCGGAGGTGATGATTAATGAGCCAAAAGAATTACTTCAATGTTCGTTCGAACGTATATATTTTTCAAGGTCTGGTGATAAAGACATTTATAATGAACGTCAAGAATTAGGTAGATTAATGATCCCGCAATTGTTAAATGTGATTAAAAATGATGTTGATAATTCTGTTTTTTCATTTATTCCTAACACAGCTGAAACTTCATTTTACGGTATGGTCAAGGGATTGGAAGATTATCAAAATGAAGTGAAATTTGATTTGATAAAAAACAATCCTAATTTAACAGAAAATGAATTAAAAACAATATTGCAAAAGCGTACACGAATCGAAAAAATAGCGATTAAAGACACTAAATTAAGAACGTTTATTACTCAAGATGACGGGAGAGATGATTTAGTGGCCCATGTGTATGATATAACTTATGGTACAGTCAATGAATATAAAGATAATCTTGTAATAATTGATGATTCAATAGTAAGAGGGACAACTTTAAAAAAGAGTATATTAAGGATATTAGATAGACTTAATCCAAAGAAAATTGTCATATTGTCAAGCGCACCTCAAATTAGATATCCAGATTGTTATGGAATTGATATGGCAAAAATGGGGGATTTTATTGCTTTTGCAGCTACAGTTGAACTTTTAAAAGATAATAATAAAGTTGATGTTTTAGAATCAGTTTATAAAAAATGTAAGGAACAAGAAAATTTGCCTAAAGAACAGATTGTTAACTATGTTAAAGAAATTTACAAGCCATTTACTGCAGAGGAAATTTCAAATAAAATTTCAGAAATGCTTACGCCAAAAGGTATTAAGTCTGAAGTGAAAATAATTTATCAAACCATAGAAAACTTACATGTAGCTTGTCCTAATCATAAAGGGGATTGGTATTTTACAGGTAACTACCCAACACCTGGAGGTAATAAAGTGGTAAATAAGGCTTTTATGAATTATATAGAAGGATCAAACGAAAGAGCCTATTGATAGAAGATATAATTTTATAGATTAAGTCTCTTAGGTTGATTGTGTTTTATTTGAATCGCAATTTATTGTCGTATGATAATGGTTTTAAGATAAAAAACGTTTCAAGGATTATGTGTTTACGACTTAAAGAATGTCTTTTGTAAGGGCTAATTCAAGTAAAGTATATTAAGCAAATAATTGTTATATTTGTTTGGTGAATTTTGGTTGAATGAAAAAACTTTTTCTAATATGTATTGTCTTAATTGCAACTTTTAAAGTAAAGTCGCAGATTTATGGAAATGTTAAAGAATTAAGACCATTTACATCAGAATTAGAAGGGTTAGAAATTCTTTTACGGTCTGACCCTATAAAGTTTTCGGAACATTATAGCCTAATGTATGCTCGGTCTGTTCAAGAAAAAAATGAACATTTAAAAAGTATATTGCTCATTTACCAAGGCTCTAATCATTATTATGTTAATGCAATAGACAGTGCTATATTTTATTTTGATGAGGCAATTGAATTGTCTAAAAGTATTAAATGTCCCCAATTAGAATTGGCTGCAAAAATCAGGAGAATTTTTTGTGATGAAGATAAATTATCAATCATGCGAACATCCAGAGAAATGCATCAAGTATTTATTAAGGCTTATAATCAAAATGACACAATAAATATGATTTATAGTTTGAATGGCTTAGCATTGTTTCATGACAGAATGGATAGTACTGAAAAGTCGTTACAGTATTATTACGGAGCGTTACAATTAGCTGAGCAAAGTAATAACAAAGCTCAAGAAGGATTTGTATTAAATAACTTAGGTTTATTAAAAATGAATTTGGGGGCAACAGATTCGGCTTATGCAGATTTTAATAAAGGATTAGAAATAGCAAGAAGCATTAAAGATTTGAGACTAGAAAGTCATTTAAGAATTAATATGGGGGAATACTACCTAGATTTAGACTCATTAAAACAAGCTGAAGAAGAATATAACTATGTACTTAACATGGGAATGGAAAATGGATATCGAGATATGGTTATTGCTGCCATAATCAACATTAGTAATTTAGAACATCTTAAACAAAATTATTCTAAAAGTGATTCATTATATAAGTATAGCTTAGAGTTTGCAAAAAAAGAAAAAATCTTAAATACGATATCCGTTATTTATGTGAATCAAGCAAATTTATACCGTGAAATGGGGAAGTTTGATGAAGCTTTACAAATTTTAGATTCAAGTTTAATTTACGCAGAATATTTGTCCATTCAAAAAGTGGAGTTAATTTACCATCAATATAAATTTAACATCTTAAAATCTCAAGGTAGATACAAAAAATCACTTGAAGAGTTTGAAATTTACAATGCACTAAAAGATTCAATTACAGAAATTGGTAATAGCCAAACTTTAGATGAGTTACAGTACAGATATAGAGACGAAAAAAAAGAAAGAATTCAGCTACAAAAACAAAAAAAATATGAACTTCAAATCAAGCAAAATGAAATAAACTTAGCTAATTTTAAATTAAAAATACTGTTGTTAGTCGGTTTTTTAATTATTGTTGTTGCTTTTGGATTGATTATGTATTTTAGACTAAAACAAAAAAGCGACAATTTATTTAGTTCAACAATTGTTAATAAATTAGAAGAAGAAAGAGGTAAAATAGCGCGTGACTTGCATGATGGACTTGGTCAAAGTATGATTATTTTAAAAAATAAATACGGTAAAATTAAAAATAATGATTTTGAAGATACCAATGAATTTAGTGAGAATATTTCTGAAATCATTGAAGAAATTAGAGGGATTTCAAGATCATTAATACCACCAGAATTGAGACGTTTAGGGCTTGTTAAATCTATTGAAAAAATCATGAATGAAATTGAAGAATCTACTGATATTTTAGTGACTACGGATATAGAAGACTTAAATAAAATCAATTTAGAAATTCATCAAAATTTAAGATTGTATAGAATTATACAAGAATTAACAACTAACACCTTAAAACATTCTGGTGCAGATGCCGTTAAATTAGAGGCTGTGATTGAAGAATCAAACACTTTAACTGTGATTTATCAAGATAATGGAACAGGGATTAATATTGAAAAATGGAAATCTGCAAAAAACTCTGTTGGATTTAAGAGCATTGAACAAAGGTTAAAATATTTAAAAGGGAGTATTAAAATAGAAAAGCCTAAGAAAGGATTTAAAGTCATTATAAAAATTAAAAAAGTATGTTAAAATTATTAGTTGTTGATGATCATCCGATTTTCAGAAAAGGATTAGTAGCTTTAATTTTAAATGCAAAAAGTAACTGTGAAATTACAGAAGCAGATGATGGTAAAGTGGCAATTGAAGCTTTAAGTAATTTTCATTTTGATATGACCATTTTGGATATTGATATGCCCGAAAAATCAGGAATTGATGTGTTGGATTATATCAAATTAAATGAGATTAAAACACAGTCGGTTATTTTAACAATGCACAATGACGAGCTATTTTTTAATGAAGCCTTTAATAGAGGCGCAAAAGGTTTTGTGCTAAAAGAAGATTCAGGTCATGAAATTATTGATTGTATTAATGAAATTGAAAAGGGGGAAGTTTTTGTAAGTTCAAAGCTAAAACCGTTTTTACTAAATAGAACTGCTTTTAATCGTGAAATGAAGAGGTTTAATGAAGCATTATCATCCCTCACTAAATCAGAATATAATACCATTAAACTGGTTGCCGAAAATAAAACATCAAAAGAAATAGCAGAAAAATTGTTCGTCACCGAAAAGTCAATTGAAAATTATCGGGGTAGAATTTGTAAAAAATTGGGAATTTCAGGCGGAAGTAATAGCCTTTATAAATGGTGTATAGAAAATAAAGATAAGATATAAAAAGAATAAAAATCCTCAATTATCTAGTTTAATACTTGAGGATTTTATTTTAAAATTTCATTCTTTGAATTCTAACAGAATTTAATATAGCCAATAATGCTACACCAACATCAGAAATAACGGCTTCCCACATTGTAGCCATACCTAACGCGCCTAAAATCAATACTAATATTTTTACACCTAAAGCTAGGGTTATATTTTGCCAAATAATTTTTGTAGTGGCGTTTCCAATTTTTATGGCAGTTGCAATTTTTGACGGCTGGTCAGTTTGAATAATTACATCTGCAGTTTCTATTGCTGCATCACTTCCTAGTCCACCCATTGCCATGCCAACATCAGACAGTGTAATTACTGGCGCATCATTAATACCATCACCTATAAAAGCTATGGTTCTGTTTTCGGCCTTAAGTTTTTCTACCTCTGTTATTTTTCCTTCAGGTAAAAGTCCTCCTATGGCTTTTGTTATTCCTAATTGTGCCGAAACTTTATCAACTACCGCTTGTTTGTCACCTGATAGCATTACTACATCTTTAATTTGAGGTAGTTTCAATAAGTTATCGACTGCCAATTGAGCATCTTCTTTTATGGTGTCGGCAATGGTAATGTAGCCTGCATATTTTCCATTTATTGCAACAACAACAATCGTTTCTGTATTGGTTTTTAACGATTCATCATAAGTGATGTCGAATTTTTCGAGTAAGCGTGTGTTTCCGGCTAAAATATCATAACCATCCACTTTTCCTTTAATACCGTGCCCCGAAATTTCTTCAACATCAGTCGCTTTAATTAATTTAGATTCTCCTGCATATTTAACAACAGCATCTGCTATTGGATGAGTTGAATTGTGCTCAATTGATGCGGTTAATTTTAAAAGTAAATTCTTATCAGTGCCGTTAGCCGTAACAACGTCTTGAACTTCAAAAACACCTTTGGTTAAGGTACCTGTTTTGTCCATAACAACAGTATCTACTTTGGTCATTAAATCTAAAAAATTAGAACCCTTAAATAAAATTCCGTTACGAGACCCAGCCCCAATTCCACCAAAATAACCTAAAGGAATAGAAATAACCAAAGCACAAGGACATGAAATGACAAGAAATATTAAGGCGCGTTGTAGCCAATTTTGAAATTCGTAATCGTTACCTAAAAACAACATTGGCACTAAAACCAGTGCAACTGCTAACCAAAATACAATTGGCGTGTAAACTTTTGCCAATTTGCTAATTAACAATTGTGTTTTGGCTTTCCTGCCAACGGCATCTTGTACAAGTTTTAATATTTTAGACAATTTTGTGTCGGCATAATCGCTAGTTGTTTTAATTAAAATAACAGTCTTTAAATTAACCATTCCTGCTAAAACAGACTCACCTTTTTTCTTGTTGTCCGGTGCAGATTCTCCTGTTAACGCAGCTGTGTTTAATATGGCATTGTCGGATATTAATTCTCCATCTAGAGCTATCTTTTGACCAGCTTTAACTTGAATCACTTGACCAATATTTACTTCTTTAGGGTGTTTTATGACTGATCTTTCATTTTCAATCACAGTTACTTCCTCAACTTGAACTTTTAAAAGGGCTTCAATTGATCGTTTTGCACGACTGACTGCCGCTTCTTGAAACAATTCACCAACAACATAAAATAACATCACTGCGATTCCTTCAGCATAAGATCCAATTAAAAAAGCACCAATTGTAGCGACTGACATCAACACAAATTCATTATAAACGTCACCTTTTGCAATCTTTTTTATGGCTTTCCACACAATAGGTCCACCAACGGCTGTATAAATTAAACCAAACCAAATGAGAGGTATTGGTGCTTTAAAAAAAGGTATTTCATAAAAGTCTAAAGCTATACCAATTGCTAAAAAAACGAAACTAACAATGGGAATAATATATTCAGTATTGATTGAAACCTTCTTTTTTTCAATCACTTTTTCTTCTCTAGAAAAATCAACGGCACAAGCTGTACCTTCTTCACAATCTTCACTCATAAATTGTTTGGTTTAAAACTGATTTAATGTTCGTGCTCCGTTTCTCCTTTTCCCATTTCTGCTAATAAGAAATAAGCTCCGTTTCCTGCAATTTTAGCGTGAGGTTTAAGCGGAGTTAATAATTTAATTTCAGTATAACCATTGACACTAATCCCTTCAATAACTTCAATTTTCTCAAACGCATAACCTTCATCATGCCCATTTGAATCTCCATGTCCATGCCCATCATCTTTTTTAGCTGGTTTTTCATCATGTCCATGCCCGTCATCATCACCATGTCCGTTTCCATGATCGTGCGCATCTTTTTTTGCAGTGGTTTGGACAAAAATGTAACTTTTACCTTGGTCTTGTACTACTGCATGATCTGGTAAAGCAGTGGTAGGTGCATCATCAATTATAATTCTTCCACTGATATACATACCTGGAATTAGTTTTGATTCAGTTTCATCTATGTCAACATGCACGTGTAATGCTTTTGGGTCTGTTTCAAAAACAGGACTTATATTGTGAATTTTACCTGAAAATTCAGATGTCATACTAGATGTTGAAAAATAGACGGTTTGACCAATTGCTATGTCGTTTATGTCTTTTTCATATACCATAAAATCGGCATGCATTTCGTCTGAGTTTACAATTTCAAATAACCTAGATAAAGGTGCTGCATAGTTTCCTATATTTGTTTCAACGGCGCTGACAAAACCATTAAAGGGTGAAGTTATGTTAATTGAAGCATAAATTTTACCTTCTTCTATTGATTTTACATTTAACCCTAAAAGTTGTAATTTTATTTTTTGTGCTGCAACAGTAGCTTTTAGGTTTTTATATTCGGCAGTAATTTTTTGAAAAGATTTGTCAGATGTGACTTTTTCTTTATTTAATTTTTGCTGTCTAAAATATTCTTTTTCAGTATATTCAAAATTATTAATATTGGTATTGTAGTCATTTTGTAGTTGAATAAAATCAGGATGTTGTAAAGTTGCCAATACTTGACCTTTTTTAACTCTATCTCCTTCAATCACGTAAATTTGTTTAACAATCCCTCCCATAATTGGACTAATGTCTGCTTTATGTTGAGGTGGGATTTCTAATGTTCCATTGACATGTACGCTAGGTGACATGTTTTTTTCTTCTAACTCAACCAAATTTAGATCAATTGATTTGATTTGCAACTGGCTTATTGCAACCGTATTTTCACCACCCTCCTCATGACCATGTTCTTCTTCACCATTATGTTCATTAATTGTTTCACCTGATCCACAGGCAGTAAAAAGAAGCCCTAAAAAAAGTAATCCTATTGTTTTATTTATTGTTTTCATATCTATAATGTTTTATTTGGAGAGTGAGGTTATCAAAACTCCAATAATTAATAATGTTTATTTTTCTCCAACCAAAAATTCTATTGCTATAATTGATTGATTATAATTGTTTAATAAATTAATATAATTTGTTTTCATGTCAATTGCTGCAGTTATATTTTGGACGTATTCTAAATAGTGAATATTTCCATTCAAATAACTTCTATAAGCGTTGTCTAAAATCAAATCGGCTTGCTGTAATGCTGAGTTTTCATAATAATCTAGCATTGCTTTGTATTTAATATAATCTTGTACAACACGCTCAAACTGACCCATTAAATAGGTTTGATAGTAGTCTGCGTTGGTTTGTGCAATTTGTTGATCGATTTTACTTGCATTAATTTGAGCTAAATCTGCTTTTACAAAAATGGGAATCGAAATACCAGCTTGTAAGCTTTGAAATCTAGTATTGCCACCATAAAATTGTTCAACACCATTTATAGTATAATTTCCAATGAGCGATTGATTTGTATAGCCAATCTTAAATTCAGGTAACGCTTTAGACTTATATACTGCTGTTTGCTTATTTTTAACTTCAATCAAACTTTTTAAATACTTAAGTTGTGGATTGTTTGCCACAGCTGATGTGTCAAGGTTTAAACTTAATTCCTTCTTTAAAACAGAATTATCAATCTCCTTAATTTCAGATGAGTCATTAATTAAAGTTTGCATGATTTTTTTGTAAATCTTTAAATTTGATTCATTCTCAACCAATAAGGCTTTAATATTGATTAACTTTGTTTCGGCAGCCAATTGTTCCAAATAAGTGCCATCTCCAGCCTCATATTTTAATTTACTTGCGTTAAAAACTTTAGTATATAAACTGTCTTGAAATTTCAATAATTCAGTTTGCTGATTGAGGTAAATAATCTGAAAATAAGTTAATTTAATCTCTTTAACCAAATCATTTTGTGTTATCAACTTTTGACTTTCTCCTATTTTAACATAAGCATTGTTTAGCCCTTTTTGATTTTTATAAACAGTTGGGAATTGGAAATTTTGTGAAATTGAAAATGCAAAATCATTTTCAAAGCTATTATATTTTCCATATTGTACGCCAAAGTATGTTTTACTGATATTAAAAGAAGATTTTTTGAGTGTATTTAAACGCTCAATCTCTAAATTAATGGCTTTCATGTTACCATTGTTTTCAATTCCATAACTAATGGCTTTTTCTAAAGTCATTGAAGCAGAAGAGGATTGTGCAAAAGATTGATTTCCAAAAAATAATGATCCACCAATTAATGGAATCCAAAGTAAATTAGCAAGTTTCACTGATCTTAATTTCCTTTTTTCTTCCCGACCTTCAACAATAGAATATAAAATAGGTATCACAAAAAGAGTTAAGAGTGATGCTGTTAACATTCCTCCAATTACAACTGTAGCAAGTGGCCTTTGAACTTCAGCTCCTGCACCGGTTGAAATTGCCATGGGTAAAAATCCTAATATGTCAGTTGATGCAGTTAAAAAAATAGGTCTTATTCTTTCTTTTGTTCCTTGAATTATTCTCTCTTTAAGTCCAATCCCTTCTTCTTTCAGTTCATTCATAGATGTGATTAAAACAAGTCCGTTAAGAACAGCAACGCCAAATAAAACTATAAACCCTACTCCAGCAGAAATACTAAATGGCATATCTCTCATCCATAATGAAAATATACCACCAATAGCAGATAATGGTATCGCCATATAAATCATGATGGTTTGTGTGAATGATTTTAAAGCAAAATATAATAAAACAAAAATAAGAATCAAGGCGATTGGAACAACAACCATTAATCTTGATTTTGCGCGTTGAAGATTTTCAAATGACCCTCCATACTTAATATAATAACCTGGCGGTAAGTCTAATTGTGCATCTAATTTATCTTGAATTTCATTTACAATTGTTTCAACGTCCCGTCCTCTTACATTAATCCCTACATAGGTTCTACGATTTGTGCCTTCACGCGAAATTTGCATTGGTCCAGGTACGTAGTTAATGTTAGCGACTTCACTTAACGGTATTTGATTACCGTCAGGTAGTGGTACAAAAATATTCTTAAGGTCATTTATGCCTTGTTTATGTTCATTTTTAAGCCTAACCACTAAATCAAATCGTTTTTCACCTTCAAAAATAATTCCAGCAGTTTCTCCACTAAAAGCTGTTCTTACAATTGTGTTTAAATCAAGAATGTTTAGTCCATATTTAGCCACTTTAGCACGTTCATATTTTACAGTCATTTGGGGTAAGCCTTTTGTTGCTTCAGTCTTAATGTCTGCCACACCGTCAACCGTACTTATAATTTGACTCATTTTTTGCGCATAGGCAGCAAGTAAATCCATATCCTCACCAAATAATTTAATGGCAACATCTTGTCTAACTCCTGTCATTAATTCGTTAAATCTTAATGCTAATGGTTGAGAAAATTCGTAATTTACACCAGGTATAAACGCGAGAGATTCCTTTATTTTATCTATTAATTCCTCTTTAGTTTCAAAATTAACCCATTCTGATTGAGGTTTAATGATAAGATACATGTCAGCTATATCCATTGGCATTGGATCGGTGGGGATTTCAGATACACCAATTTTGGAAACAACCTGGGTCACTTCTGGGAAGTTTTTTAGAATAGTTGTTTCAATTTCTTGACATACTTTTTTAGTTTCTTCTAATGAACTTCCTGGTTTTAACAATGCTTGCATAGCCAAATCGCCCTCATCTAATTGCGGAACAAATTCTCCTCCCATTCTTCCGAATGTAAATATAGCCATCACTAAAAATACAAATGAAATTGATAAAATAATAACTTTTCTTTTAAGTGCTTTGATTAATACCGGTTCGTAAATACGTGCAAGCCAATTAATAAAACGATCACCCCATCCATCTTTCGTTGATGGCTTTTTACTCATAAATAATGCTGCCATCATTGGAACGTAAGTCAAACAAAGTAACATGGCTCCAATTACCGCAAAACTAAATGTCATAGCCATTGGTCCAAACATCTTACCTTCAATACCTTCAAGGGTTAAGATAGGAATAAATACAATTAAGATAATTAATTGCCCAAAAAATGCAGCGTTCATCATTTTAGATGAAGATTTGTAAGAAATATCATCTAGCTCTTCTTGCGATAATTTGTGGTCGGTTAGTTTTCTTACTCTTAATACTGTATAAAAAACAACACTTTCGATAATAATTACAGCGCCATCAACAATAATACCAAAGTCGATTGCTCCAAGACTCATTAAGTTTGACCAAACACCAAAAATATTCATCATGATGTAAGCAAATAAAAGTGAAAGAGGGATTGTTGAAGCAACGATTAATCCACCTCTAAAATTACCTAAGAAAATGACAAGTACAAAAATGACAATTAATCCACCTTCTAATAGATTTGATTGTACTGTTGAAGTTGTTCTTTGAATTAAATCGGCTCTATCCAAAAAAGGTTCTATATGAATACCTTTTGGCAAAGATTTATTGATTTCAATTATTCTTTCTTTTACCCTAAGAATGACGTCTTCAGAGTTTTCTCCTTTCAGCATCAGTATTGCACCACCAACGGCTTCAATACCATTTCTACTCACCAAACCATATCTAATCGCTCTACCATATTGCACCAAAGCAACATCTCTAACTAAAATTGGTTTTCCATTAATAGTTTTTACAACTGTATTTTTTATGTCATCTAAAGAAGTCAGCAAGCCTTCTCCTTTTATAAAGTTTGCTTTATGGTTTTTAACAATGTACGCCCCTCCTGTGTTTTCATTATTGGCTTCAACGGCTCTAAATATATCAGTTATGGTAACGCTCATGCTTTTTAATTTGTTGGGTTCAACAGCTATTTCATATTGTTTTACATTACCACCAAAACTATTGACTTCAACAACACCTTGCAGCATGGCCATCTGCCGTTTGACAATCCAATCTTGATAGGTCCTTAAGTCTGTTGAGGTGTATTGATCTTTATGTTCTTCATCAACCTGTAAGGTGTATTGGTAAATCTCACCTAATCCTGTTGATATTGGTCCCACAAATGGTTCTCCGAATTTTGGAGGAATTTCACCTTTAACACTTGCTAATTTTTCTGAAACCAGCTGACGGGGTAGATAAGTTCCCATGTCATCTTCAAAAACAATGGTTACTACAGATAATCCAAATCTAGAAATTGATCTAATTTCGATTACATTTGGTAAGTTGGCCATTGCTAATTCCACAGGATATGTTACAAACTGTTCAATATCCTCTGTCCCTAAATTTGGAGATACTGTTATGACTTGGACTTGGTTATTTGTAATATCTGGCACGGCATCTACCGGGACTTTATTCATGGAGAATATTCCTATTCCTACCCATGCAATCATCATAAGTCCAATGATGAGTTTATTCTTTATTGAGAATAAAATTATTTTATTAATCATATTTAATGTGTTATATTATGATACTTGTGATTGTTTAGATTTAATTAATTTATGATTTACTTAACAAATTAAAGACTTTGAAATAAATCAATATTAATCTAAATTAAATATCGCTATAGTAAGCGACTTTGTTTATTATTTTTAATAAACTTAAACTAAAAACGGAGGTCCTCTGTGAGGTGAGTCCTGAATAGGTGGACTCGAATAGTCAATTAAAAATTGAACATTAAAATTAATTTTTTCATCAATAGAAAAAATAGATGGTCCAATAAAATTAATGAAATTTGAATGTCCAAATTTTGAAGTGAAATTTGAAGAACGGTTGTCTAACCTTTTATCGTTTGAGTTTACATTGATTTCAATATCACAATCTTGATGTTGAGAATCAAAATCGCTCAAAAAACAAGCGATCAAATCTAATAATCCATCATCACAATGATCGTTGTGGTCTATACATGATTCATTTGGACCCTCACATACGTGATGCTCGTGGTTATGATGGTCTTTTGATTCAGAAACAAGTTCAGGCTGATGCTCAGCATAAAAACTATGCTGATGTGGCATTATACTATGTGCAAATCCAAATGAATATACAAATAGTAGAAAAAAAGATATAGTAATGTTTTTAATTCTCATTAATTGAGACCAAAGTTAAATAAAAAAATAAAACCACAAAAATATAGTATTACCTTTTAGGCTATTAATATGAAGTTTTCACAAAAATTAACAACTACTACTTTATAAAAAGTAAAATAATTTATTACATTTGTCTTAGTATTTTAGAATAAAAAATGAAAAAGATTAGTCTCACATACCGTTTAAGTGCATTATTTCTGACTTTTTTGATGTTGTTTTCGTCAATAGGGTTTTCTATGGATGTTCATTTTTGTAATGAAGGTTTAAGAAGCGTTAGTTTTTTTGGGAAAGCAGACGAATGTGCTGATGTTATAGAGGATGAAGAACTTACTCACGATTGTTGTGGAAGTCATGAAGTTGAAAAATCACATTGTGAAAAAACTTCTACCGATTGTGAAATTGGAGATGAGGACTGTTGTCATAATGAAAGCTTTACATTTCAAACCATGCATGATGCCAGTCATTCAAATTCATTAGAAATAGCAAACATTGACTTAACCTTTGTAACCATTTTTATTTTTAATCATTTTCATTTATTTGAAGGTGAATCTACAGTTGAAGATTTCTTTTATTATTCTTCACCACCCATTGTAAATGATGTAACTGTTTTACATCAAGTGTTTTTAATATGACATTTTATTTTCCTGCTTAAATTTAGGAGTGGCTATATTGACTAAGCCATGCTTGAGTCTTTAAAAGTCTATTCATTAATTAGTAATTAATTTCAATTACTAATGTATAACCGAATAAATAAATACTGAATGTTTTTTCATTCAATCAAATTAAAATAAAATGTTAAATAAAACAATAAAATTTTTCCTAGACAATAAATTAGTCGCATGGTTATTATTATTTGTAATTGTAGGTTGGGGGTTAGTTACGGCTCCTTTTGATTATAATATTGACGGACTACCAAGAGATCCTGTTTCTGTTGATGCTATTCCTGATATTGGTGAAAATCAACAAATTATTTTCACTAAATGGATGGGGCGTTCTCCTCAAGATGTTGAAGATCAAATTACTTACCCTTTAACGTCTTCATTGTTAGGGATTCCAGGTATTAAAAGTGTACGATCAAACTCAATGTTTGGATTCTCTTCAATCTACTTGATATTTGAAGATGATATAGAATTTTACTGGAGTAGAAGTAGGATTTTAGAGAAATTAAATTCTTTACCTGCTGGGTTGTTACCTACAGGTGTACAGCCTGCATTAGGACCAGATGCAACGGCTTTAGGACAAATTTATTGGTACACGCTTGAAGGTAGAGACAAAGATGGAAATGTTGTTGGTGGCTGGGATTTACAAGAACTCCGATCTGTTCAGGATTTCTACGTCAAATACGGTTTGCAATCTGCAAGTGGTGTATCAGAGGTTGCTTCAATAGGTGGATATGTAAAAGAATATCAAGTTGATGTTAACCCTGATAAAATGAAAATATATGGCATTACTTTGCAAGAAGTGATGAAAGCAACAAAAGAAAGTAATCTTGATATTGGGGCGCAAACTTTAGAGATTAATATGGCTGAATATTTTGTGCGTGGTTTAGGTTACGTTAAAAAGGTAAGTGATATTGAAGAGGCTGTTGTAAAGGTTGTGAATAATGTACCGATAAGATTAAAAGATATTGCTAATGTTCATCTAGGACCAGCAACCCGTAGAGGGATTTTAGATAAGTCTGGAGCACCTGCCGTTGGGGGAGTTGTAGTTGCTAGATATGGTGCTAATCCTTTAGCTGTAATTAATAATGTAAAAGATAAAATTAAAGAAATTGAAGCCGGACTACCGTCTAAAGTCCTAGCAGATGGAACGGTTTCTAAAGTGACTATTGTGCCTTTTTATGACCGAACTGAATTAATTCAAGAAACAATTGGTACGCTTGAGGAAGCATTATCGCTTGAAATTTTGATTACGATTATAGTGGTGATCCTAATGCTATTGAATTTAAAGTCGTCATTATTAGTTTCGGCCTCTCTTCCTGTTGCTGTGTTAATGTGTTTCATTGCAATGCGTTATTTTGGAATTGATGCCAATATTGTTGCCCTTTCTGGAATTGCCATTGCGGTCGGCACCATGGTCGATATGGGAATCGTATTGACGGAAAGTATGATTACTGAAATGAAGAATGCACCAGAAGGACAGACTTTAAAAACAACAATATATAATGCAACTGTAGAAGTGGCATCAGCAGTTATTACTGCTGTTATGACAACAATTGTAAGTTTCTTGCCTGTGTTTACTATGCAGGCCTCTGAAGGGAAATTATTTAGACCCTTAGCATTTACCAAATCATTTGCATTGTTGTCTTCTGTTATTCTAGCAGTCACTTTAGTTCCACCATTCGCAGAAATGCTTTTTAAAATGAAAGCTAAAGGTAAAGTCTCTGCCTATATTTCTAACTTAGCTTTGGTTGTACTTTCTTTTCTTTTAATGTTTACATCATATTCGTTTTTTGGTGGATTTGGATTAATTGTAGGGGTAACAGGTCTAATATCAACTTACACTAATGGTAATAAATCTGACGCATGGAATTTAAGATTTGATTATATAAAAAACATCCTTTATGCATTTGTGGTTGCTTGGCTACTTGCCGAAATTTGGATGCCGCTTGGTGTAACAAGAAGTCTGATTGTTAATTTTCTCTTTGTATCTCTTATTATTGGTGCATTAATTGGATTTTTCTATGTTGTGATCCATTTTTATGAACAAATTTTAAGATTTTTATTAAGAATTAAATATTTGTTTTTAATAGGTGTTGGATTTATTTTAATGTCTGGCTATTCAGTATTTAAAAATACAGGACAAGAATTTATGCCGTCTTTAAATGAAGGTTCATTTTTATTAATGCCCACCTCAATGCCTCACTCCGGTATGCAAGCAAATGAGAACTATTTGCGAATGTTAGATATGGCAGTGACATCTATACCAGAGGTAGAACTTATTGTTGGAAAAGCAGGAAGGGTAGAAAGTTCTTTGGATCCTGCACCAATGAATATGTTTGAGAATGTTATTATGTATAAATCGGAGTATAAAACTAATGAAGATGGTCATAGAATTAGATTTAGAATTGATGATAATGGGAATTATGTGAAAGACAAAAATGGAGAATTAATTCCAGACAATAAAGGTCAGTATTTTAGACAATGGCGAGACCACATAAAATCACCAGCTGATATTTGGAAAGAAATTGTGAAAGCAACTAAAATTCCAAGTTTAACATCAGCACCTAAATTACAACCTATTGAAACACGTTTAGTGATGCTAGCAACAGGAATGCGAGCACCTATGGGGGTGAAAGTTAAAGGACCAGATTTAAAAACCATTGAAGAATTTGGACTAAAAATAGAAATGTTCTTAAAAGAAGTAGAAGGGGTTAAAAAATCTGCTGTGTTTGCCGATAGAATTGTAGGGAAACCATATTTACTATTAGATATTAATCGAGAGGAAATAAGCCGTTATGGTTTGTCCATAATCAATGTACAAAATCAAATTCAAACGGCAATTGGTGGAATGATAATGAGTAGTACTGTTGAAGGACGTGAACGTTATTCAATAAGATTAAGGTATCCTTTGGAACTAAGAAATAATCCCGATAAAATAAAAGAAATTTATTTGTCAACACCTACTGGAGTGCAAATTAGATTGGGAGATTTAGTAGATATTAGATATGAACCCGGTCCGCAATCAATAAAATCTGAGGACGGATTCCTTATTGGGTATGTTCTTTTAGATAAAGAAGATGGCTATTCAGAAGTTGAGGTTGTTAATAATGCTCAAGATTATTTACAGTCTAAAATTGATGAAGGAACTTTAGTTGTGCCAAATGGAGTATCTTATAGATTTGCAGGAAATTACGAACAACAGGTTAGAGCCAATAAAAGATTAGCTATTGTTATTCCAATTGCCTTGGGATTAATATTCTTGATTTTATATTTCCATTTTAAATCAGTCACAACGTCAATTCTTGTATTTTCAGGTGTGTTTGTTGCATTTGCTGGTGGATTTATAATGATTGGGCTATATAGTGAAGAATGGTTCTTAAATTTTGACTTTTTTGATACCAATATGCGAGATCTTTTTCAAGTCAAAACAATTAACTTGAGTGTTGCTGTGTGGGTTGGTTTCTTAGCATTGTTTGGTATCGCTACTGATGATGGTGTGCTTGTAGCTACTTTCTTACAAGAGAGTTTCAAAAAGAACAAACCAAAAAATTTAAAAGAAATACAAGATGCTGTTGTTGAAGGTGGAAAAAGAAGAGTAAAACCAGCTATGATGACTACAGCAACTACAATTCTTGCATTATTACCAGTTTTAACATCAACTGGTAAGGGAGCTGATATAATGCTGCCAATGGCAATTCCTTCTTTTGGAGGAATGGTGTTAAATATGATTACCATGTTTACCGTCCCAATTTTGTATTGCTTATGGCAAGAAATGAAATTTAGATTGTCAAATTTTAAATCAAAACGATAATACTATGAAAATTTTAAAATATATAATTGTAGTTTGTACATTGTTAATTGCAAATTGTAATTACGCTCAAAGTTTAGATAGCTTACTTCAACTCGTTGTTGAAAATAATCCAGAACTAAAAGCACTTGAATTAGAATATGAGTCTGAGTTACAAAAGGTTGACCAAGTGAGTCAATTACCCAATCCTGAAATTGGATTAGGTGTGCCGGTTTTAAGGCCCGAAACTAGATTAGGACCACAAGTATTAATGGTGTCGGCAAGTCAAATGTTTCCTTGGTTTGGAACTTATAAGTCAACTAAAGAGGTGGTTATTTCAATGTCAAAAGCTAAATTTGAAAGAATAGCAGCAGTTAAACTAAATTTATTTAATAAAGTTAAAATTGCGTACTATCAAATTAACTTCTTAAACGAAAAGGCTGAAATATTAATTGAGTTTTTAGAAATTTATGAGACGTTAGAAAGTGTTGCGCTTGCTAAAGTAGAAAGTGGACAATCTACACTTGCTGATGTGTTAAGAATTCAATTAAAGTTGCAAGAGTTTGAACAAGAGTTAAATTTAATTGAAAATCAGAAATTAATATATGATGCTCAAATTAATGATGCAACTGTTCAATCATTTGATACTAAAATTAAAATTTTAGATGATTTAACAAATGCACCAATTTTAAGCTTTAACCTAGATGAATACAAAAAACAAATTAGAGCACACCATCCATTAATGGTAAAAATTGACTCTGAAATTGAAGTGTCAAAAAATAAACAAGTGGTAAATAGTAATGTCAACAAACCTAAAATCGGCATTGGAATTGATTACAGTTTGGTTGGACAAAGAACAGATGCTAATCCTGAATTTAATGGAAGAGACATTTTTATACCTAAAGTAAAAGTGAGCATTCCAATATATAGAAAATCATATCGAGCTAAAAATGAAGAAGAAGCATTGTATCAAGAATCATTGGAAATGCAAAAACTATCAATTGAAAATAAATTTTTGGGTCTTTTGCTTAAATATAAATCTGATTACGATAACGCAATATTAAGGGTTGAATTAAATAATCAACAAATAGAAACAACTCAAATGGCGTATGAAGTGCTTTTAGCAAAATATAGCTCTACGGGTAAAGGTTTTGATGACTTATTGCAAATTCAAAATCAACTATTATCTTATAAATTAGGACTAAAAATGGAAAAATTAATTGCATTTATGGCAGTTTCAAATGTGGATAGATTAACAGATTACTAAATCAATAATTATGAAAATGACACATAAATATAAAATTAGTGGAATGACTTGTAACCATTGTGTAGAACAAGTCACAGAGCGCCTATCAGCTATTGATTATGTTGATGAAGTGAAAGTTGATTTAAAAACAGGAACAGCAGAAATTTCAATGAGTCAACATGTTGAATTGGAAAAATTAAAACTTGCTTTTACAGATTCAAGTTATATGATTCATAGTCTGAATGATGTAATTGATACAGCTCAAAAAAAGAATGAATCAAATAAAATACCTAAAAAGAAAGGTGTTTTTTATTGCTCAATGCATTGTGAAGGCGATAAAACTTATGAAGAATCAGGAAATTGCCCAGTATGTGGAATGGATCTGATTGAAGAAATAAGTTTAGCAACAGCTTCAACTTTAGAATATACATGTTCAATGCATCCTGAAGTGATTAAAAGTGAACCTGGTGCTTGCCCAATTTGTGGTATGGATTTAATACCCTTAGAACCATCAGAAAGTGAAGAAGAAAAAACGTACAATAGCTTATTGAAAAAAATGAAAATTTCATTGGTTTTTACTGTGCCAATTTTTCTTATCGCTATGGCTGACTTAATACCAGGGAATCCGTTAATTAAATTATTTGACTTATATACTTGGAATTGGATTCAATTGGTAATGTCCATTCCTGTTGTGTTTTATGCGTGCTGGATGTTTTTTGAACGGGCGTGGAAATCAATTGCGACTATGAATCTTAATATGTTTACATTAATCGGAATAGGAACCGGTGTGGCTTGGGTATTTAGTATTGTGGCCATGTTTTTTCCAGATGTTTTTCCCGATCAATTTAAAACAGAATCAGGAACTGTATTTATATATTTTGAAGCAACAACAGTTATCTTAACTTTGGTTTTATTAGGTCAGTTGTTTGAGGCAAAAGCACATAGTCAAACCAGTGGAGCAATAAAAGAATTGTTAAAATTTGCACCTACAGAAGCAACTTTAGTAACAGATGAAGGTGACAAAGTAATCTCCATTCACGACATTGTAAAAGGTAACTTATTGCGTGTAAAACCAGGCGATAAAATTCCAGTTGATGGTATTATTACTGATGGACAAAGTAACGTTGATGAAAGTATGATTACTGGTGAACCAATACCTGTAAACAAAAAAGAGGGAGATAATGTAAGTTCAGGCACTATAAATGGGATAAGATCATTTATTATGGAGGCTGAAAAAGTGGGGTCAGATACACTATTGTCGCAAATTATTCAAATGGTAAACAGTGCCAGTAGAAGTAGAGCGCCAATCCAAAAATTAGCCGATAAAATTTCAAAATTTTTTGTGCCAATTGTTATTGCATTATCTTTAATTACATTCTTTGTATGGTACATCATAGGACCAGAACCTGCAATGGTATATGGCTTTGTTAATGCAATTGCAGTATTAATTATCGCCTGTCCTTGTGCATTGGGATTAGCAACGCCAATGTCTGTTATGGTGGGTGTAGGTAAAGGCGCTCAAAATGGTGTGTTAATTAAAAACGCTGAAGCACTTGAAAACTTGAATAAAGTGGATGTGCTAATTACCGACAAAACAGGTACAATTACTGAAGGAAAACCATCAGTTGAAAAAATTGTGAACTTAAATGGTGAAATCGATCAGCAGTTAATAGCGCTAAGTGCTTCAATTAATCAATTTAGTGAACATCCTTTAGCTGAAGCAATTGTAACTTACGGCGAAAAAAATGAGATTAAATTATTAGAATCTCAAAATTTTGAAGCCGTAATGGGAAAAGGTGTGACGGGCTTGATTGATGGAAAAAAGGTCGCTATTGGAAACGATAAGTTAATTGAACAAATTAATGCTGAAATATCTGATGATTTTAATAATAAAGTGATTGATCAGCAAAAAAAGGGAAAAACTGTTTCTTACATCTCTGTTAATGGAAAAGTTGAAGGTTATGTAGCTATTACAGATGCCGTTAAAGAAACTAGTAAAGAAGCTATTCGCATTTTACAGGCTAAAGGGATTGATGTGATTATGCTAACGGGTGACAATAAAAACACAGCTAAGACAGTTGCAGATGAATTAAATCTTGCCAGCTTTCAGGCTGAATGTTTGCCAGAAGACAAGCTAAATGTCATTAAAGAATTACAAGCAAAAGGTAAAGTTGTTGCCATGGCTGGTGATGGAATTAATGATGCGCCAGCACTTACACAAGCCGATATTGGAATAGCAATGGGTACTGGAACAGACGTAGCAATAGAAAGTAGTGAGGTTACACTTGTAAAAGGTGACTTAATGGGTATTGTGAAAGCCGTTAACTTGGGACATAAAGTAGTGAAAAATATAAATCAAAACTTGTTTTTTGCGTTTGTTTACAATATTCTTGGTGTACCAGTTGCAGCAGGATTATTATTCCCAATATTTGGAATATTACTGTCACCAATGATTGCAGCTGCAGCTATGAGTTTTAGCTCTGTTTCAGTAATTGCTAACGCATTAAGATTAAGAACACAAAATTTAAATTAGAATTTATAAAATAAACATAAAATGGAAAAGAAAAATATATTAATAATCGTGGGAGCACTTTTAGTTGGATTACTAATTGGTTATTTGATGTTTGGAGGAGGTGCAGCCTCTGAAGATCATTCAGAAGGAGACGGACATGATCATACAGCTGAAGTAACAGCTGAAGGGGAAACAATTTGGACGTGTTCTATGCATCCACAAATAAAAATGCCCGAACCTGGTAAATGCCCAATTTGTGGAATGGATTTAATTCCATTAGATGCAAACGCAAACGATAACCCATTAGTTGTAGAAATGACAATGGAGTCCGTTAAATTATCTCATATTTTAACATCAATTGTTGGAGGTGAGTCTTCATCAACAGCAAATGGAGGGAAATTAAAATTATCAGGTAAAATTCAAGCCAACGAAACAACAACAGCAAGTATTGTATCTCATATTCCTGGCAGAATAGAAAAATTATACATTAGCTTTACGGGTGAACGTGTGTCTAGAGGTCAAAAAATTGCAACAATCTATTCCCCTAATTTAATTACGGCTCAAAAAGAATTGATTGAAGCGAATAAAGTAAAAGATGTTCAGCCATCACTATTTGAAGCAACTAAAAACAAGTTAAAATATTGGAAAATAACTGACAAACAAATTGATGAAATTTTAGCCGAAAATAAAGTGAAAGAGTATTTTAATATTTATGCTGACCACTCTGGTGTTGTAACTAAACGTAAAGTTTCAGTTGGCGATCATTTGATGGAAGGTGGTGTTTTATTTGAAATTCAGAACTTAAATAAATTATGGGTAGTTTTTGATGTGTATGAAACTGATTTGTCAAGAATTAAAAGGGGTGATGTGGTTACATTTACAACACCATCTGTTCCCAACAAAGAATTTACTGCAGGTATTTCATTTATTGACCCAGTTATCAATCCAAAAACTAGAGCAGGTACAGCAAGAGTTGAAATTACAAACCCAAAAAATCAACTTATGCCAGAAATGTTTGTGAATGGAATGTTAGCTTTAGGAGGACAAAAATCATCTTCAACTGATCAAATCTTAACCATCCCTAAAGCAGCTGTGCTGTGGACAGGAGAACGATCTGTGGTTTATGTTAAGTTACCAGACACAGAAATTCCATCTTATGAATTTAGAGAAGTGTCGATTGGAGAACCTGTAGGTGAAAACTTTGTTGTGTTAGCTGGTTTAAAATCAGGTGAAGAAGTGGTAACTAATGGCGCATTTGTTTTAGATGCATCAGCACAACTTAATAACCAAGCCAGCATGATGAATAGAAATGTAAGTGTTGATCACACAAGAATGGATATGGATGATGAATCAACAGGAAATGAAGAAGAAATGAAATGTGATGGAAGTATGGATATGGATTCTGAAAAGAAAACCCCAAAGCAAGAAGAGCCCATGAAATGTGAAGCCGGTAAATGTGGTGACGGAATGTAGAATGAATTAAAAAACAATAATTATGAAAACAAAAAAAATTATAAAAGCAATCGTATTAATGACATTTTTGCTCGTAGCAAGCTTGTCTAATGCGCAACACAATCATGGTGGAGGTGGAGGAGGTCATGATGATGGTCATACTAATCACTCACACCCACCTCATAACGGAGAAGTAAAAGAAGCTGGAAAATATAAAATAGAGTTGGTTAAGAATTTATTTCTTAAAAAAAATCAATTGATGTTTTATGTGTTCAAAGGTGAATTTAAAGCAGTTTCGACTGCTGGAATTACCGGAACTGTTACAATTACTTATGCTGACGGAACAAAAACAACCAATAAATTAGTTGCAAGAGGTAATGAACAATTTGTGGCTCAATTAACTAAAAAAGGGTCGTTCACCGCTAAAGTTTCTATTCTTGTTAAAGGAAAAACATACAGTACCATGTTCTCTCATAAAAGTAGTGTAAAATCAACTACGACTGCTACACATGTTTGTCCTATGCATCCCGAAATTGTTGGTGGAGCAGGTGAAAGTTGTCCAAAATGTGGAATGACGCTACAAAAAAAGAAATAAAAGATGTCAAATTCAGCTAAAAATAAATCAGTAAATCCAATTTGCCTGCCAAAGTCAAATCATCCACGACTTGTAATCGTTGGAGGTGGATTTGCTGGTTTGGCATTGGCGCAAGGTTTAAAAAAACAAAACATACAAGTTGTTTTAATTGACCGAAATAATTTTTACCAATTTCAACCTCTTCTTTATCAGGTTGCCACAAGTGGACTTGAACCAGATAGTATTGTTTTTCCTTTCAGAAAGCAACTATCACGTCATAAAAATGTGGTTTTTAGAATGGCTGAAGTCGAAAGTATTGATGTTAAAAAAAATATTGTTCAAACCGATAAAGGAACACTTAGTTTTGATTACTTAGTAGTCGCAACAGGAACAAAAACTAATTTTTTTGGCATGACAAATGTTGAAGAAAATAGCATTGGATTAAAAAATATTCGAGATTCACTGAATATTAGACATAAAATGTTGCAAAACCTAGAGCAAGCAACAATAACTTGTAATGACAATGAAAAAGATGCATTGACTAACTTTGTAATTGTTGGGGGTGGACCCGCAGGGGTTGAAATGGCAGGTGCGTTAGGTGAGTTTTGTAAATATATTTTACCTAAAGATTATCCTGAATACCCATCTTCAATAATGAAAATTTATCTCATTGAAGGGTCAGGGCAATTATTGTCAGTGATGTCGGATAAATCTTCTGAAAAAACACTAAAATATTTAAAAGAATTAAACGTAAATGTGATTTTGAATGAAGTTGTAACCGACTATGATGGTGAAAAAGTACAAACTAAAACCGGACAACAAATTTTAGCAAAAAACTTGATTTGGACTGCAGGTGTTAAAGGACAATTTCCAAATGGAATTACAAATGACACCAATGTGGTAAGAGGAAATCGTTTAAAAGTAGATGAGTTTTTACGAATTAATGGTCATCAACACATTTTTGCTATGGGTGATATTGCTGCAGTTATTACTGATGATAACCCAAATGGTCATCCACAAGTGGCGCAGCCTGCTATTCAACAAGGGCAATATTTAGCAAAAAATTTAATAAAAATCGCCTCAGGACAAAATGTAAAACCTTTTAAATATAAAGACAAAGGTTCTTTAGCAACAGTTGGTAAAAGAAAAGCCGTAGCAAATGTGGGCAAATTTGATTTTGCTGGGTATTTTGCTTGGTTACTTTGGTCTTTAGTGCACATAATGTCAATTAGTGGGTTTAGAAATAAACTTTTAGTTGGACTTAACTGGACCATGAGCTATTTTAGCTATGAAAAAAGTAATAGATTAATAATAAGAGAATATAATAATAAAAAAAATAAACAAGATGAAAAATAACATTTTAAAATTGGCATTAGTAGGAGTAATATCTTTTGCAAGCCTTGGAACTTTTGCATTAATTAATAATGTAAATAAAACTCAAACTGTTAAAAGCACAGTTAAAACCAAAACATTTAAAGTGTATGGTAACTGCAATATGTGTAAAAATAGAATTGAAGATGCTTTAAAAAATCTAAAAGGTGTTAATAAAGCAAATTGGAATGTTGAGTCAAAAATGCTTACTGTAACGTATGATGAAACCAAAGTTTCTTTAACCCAAATTAAGCAAAAAATTGCTGATGTAGGGCATGACACTGATGCTATAAAAGCAAATGATAAAACGTATAGTAAATTACCTGGGTGTTGTCAGTACGAAAGACCAAAAATTGAAACGCATAACTCAGAAATGAAATGTGAAGCCGGTAAATGCGGTGGAGGAATGTAATATAAAACGAATAAAAATTAAATAACTAAAATATAATGAAAAATTTAAGTCTAATCTTATTGGTATTCATAGCAATACTTTTTGTAGGAATTAAAACCTATGCGCATGGAGGTGGTCATGAGAAAAAAGAAACAACAGAAGTGGTTCAAGTTTTTGATAATGTAGAGGCACCTTTAGATGATTTTCCAACTTTACACCCTTTAGTGGTTCATTTTCCAATTGTATTATTACTAATTGCAGTAGCGAGTCAGTTGGGAAGTTTATTTGTATTTAAAAAAGAATTAAGTTGGGTAACTTTATTTCTTTTAATTGGTGGGTTTGCTGGAGCTTATGCCGCAAGTAATTTTGTACACCCGCACACAGCAGCATTGTCTCCTTTTACCCAGCAAGTGTTAGAAGAGCATGAAGAATTTGCCTATCTCACAGTCTGGATTGCAGGAATAGCATTAGGATTAAAAGCATTAAGCCACTTTGTTTTAAAACGAAATGTTATAGGAGAAATTGTAGTCACTCTTTTACTTTTTGGATCGGCATATACAGTAAGTACAGCCGGACACTATGGTGCACAATTAACACATGTTGAAACCGTTGGGTATGAAGATGAGTCTGCTGAAGAAGGGGGACACGGACATTAATTAATTTAATTAAGGAAATAATAATTTTTAAACGTATGGACAGAAAAGATTTTTTTAAATACAGTGCATTAGGCGTGGCAGGATTAGCTATGTTTCCAGCAAATATTCTTGCTGAAGAAACTAAGAATAATAATAAAAAACTATTCCCTAAGCCTTTAGATTATAAACAAAACGGCGAATGGAAAGAATTCGAAATTTTTATTGATATCACAGAACAAGAGTTAGCACCCGGAATGAAAATTCACACTTTAGCTTTTAATAATATGGTTCCAGGACCAGAAATTAGAGTTAAAGAAGGCGATAAAGTTCGAGTGAAATTTAAAAATAATACTGAATTAAATCACACCATTCATTGGCACGGAATATATGTGCCTTGGAGAATGGACGGAGTTCCTTATGTTACTCAAATGCCTGTGATGCCTGGTCAAGAATTTATTTATGAGTTTGAAGCCAAACCGTATGGCACACACTTTTATCATTGCCATTGGGGAACATTGCTACACATGCAGTCAGGAATGTTTGGAAGTGTTATTATTGAAAGTGATAATGATCCAATTAAAAAAGCTTTTCCGTATGAACGTGAATATACTTTAGTGTATTCTGCTCATGACACAAATTTTATTAGAAACGAATTAAATGCAATGCTTGAAAGAATGAAAGAGCGAATGTATTTAATGAAAAATGATAAATTTGATGCCGAAAGATTTAATTTATTTAATACAAAAGAAGAGTTAGAAGCAGCGATTGAAGGTGGCTATCAACCTCCCTATCTAGTAAATAGAAGGTCAAATTCAGAATTACCAGTGCCAAATTGGTTTACTGTAAATGGAAAATCTTACCCATCTACACCTTATATTTATATTAAAACAGGCGAATTTATTAGAATAAGATTAATAAATGCCGGAACAGAAAATCATCATTTACACATGCATGGACATGATTTTTGGATGGTTTGTGATGATGGTGTACCGCTTCCGAAACCGTGGCAAAGAAATACAGTGTCTTTAAGTCCCGGAAAAACCTATGATATTATTGTAGAAGGTAACAATAGAGGAATTTGGACTTTCCATGATCACGATACCAGACGTGTTACAAATAACGGATTATATCCAGGTGGAAATTTAATGGCTTTAGTGTATGAAGATTTACCTAAAGAAGAAAGAATGGTGAAACCAATGAAAATGGACAAAATGGACATGGATAAACCTAAAAAAGATAACGGGAAAATGAATATGTTACCAAAAATTGCTTTGGACGAATAATAGAAACAATATGAAAAAAATATTTACAATTGGATTAGTTTTTTCCGTTTTTAGTGGACTATCCCAAGTTTCACCCGAAATAGAATTGGGTATAAAAGGTGTAACTTCTGGTAATTTTAATATTAATAGTGTTGGCGCAACATCTGCAGTTAGTGATTTTTCTGACAGTCAAATATTATTAGGGTTTAAACAAAAACTCTATAATAATTGGCGAGCTCAAATGGTATTTGGAATGCAGTTTCCTGATGCCGATTCTGATTTAGGACAGGTGTTTTACAATCATGTTTTTATTAAGTTAGAAAATCAAAAAAATATCATAAAAATTGGCCGATCTACAACTCAAACCATTTTAAATGAGTTTTCAACCTTAAGAGATGATGATGCATTACAATTTAATTATTCGTTAAACCCTTTTTCAGCAGGAGAAAACACACAAGACAATCAATATGGTAATGTTATTGAATATACACACATTTTCAAAAAACGATATAGATTATCTTTTCATGGTGAAAATTTTGCCAATTTATCTGCACCAAATAATTTTGAATTAAATTCTTTTGGAGGTTCATTTATTTATACTGTTCCCGAAAGTCAATTGTGGAATAGAAATATTTTGCAACGTGCTGGAATAAGTTATAACAATTACATAACAAATCAAGCAGGAGATCCATTATTGAAAAATATTTTAGGAACATTTACAGTTAACCTTAAAAGAGATCCTATTCATTTTTTAGATTTTAAATTTCAAGGCATTTATAATGTAGGCTTTGAATCTGTTTACAGTTTAAATACATATTCTGACTATGTGCAAACACCATCAATTTCAACTTTTGGAACAATCAGATATTTGTATCGAAAATATGAACGACCAGCTATTCAGGCTTCTTTGAGTATTGGGTACAAATCATTTTCAAATTTTAGTGGAAGCGAACAATTGATTGCCATAGGAAATATGTTTTATCGTGTAGGCGAAAACTTTGACATAGGGTTTCAATACAGATATACAAATAATAATGGGCTCAACGGGACATTGTTTGGAAGACAAACTCATAGATTTCAATTAGCCTTAGTTTATTCGATTAGTCAAATATTTAATAATCAATTTGATGATAGAAATTCTATTTTGAACTTAGAACATAAGTATATACCTTAAACATTTTAAATTATGAAAACAATATTCAAAAGTGCATTTTTAGTCTTGACCTTTTTTTCTGCATCAACTGCATTGAGTCAAGATATATATCGTACTCAAAACGGGAGTATGATTGTTTCTGTTGTTTCTTCAGATACCGTTTTAACCCTAACCACCCACGAATTATTGGTGCTTTTGGATTATCAAAATGCAACATTCAATATTAAAATGGATAAGTCAACATTTTATACTGGAAATGATTCATTGGACAATAAACTAAAAAAGTTAAAATTTGATATTATTTCATTTACTGGTGAACTAGATATTGAAAACATTAATACCAATGGTCATCCTCCTTTGGATTTTGGAGTTGAAGGCATTATTTCTACTAATGATAATTCCATTTTGGGTAGTGGTCATCTTCAACACTTGGCAAGTGGCGGTGTATATTCTTGCCTGTTGACTTTGACGTTTAATATTAAAATATCAGATTTGGGAATTACAATTCCAGGCTTTGATTTAAAAGATGAAATTAAAATAGAAATCATTCAAATTGTTCTAAATCAAGAAGAAGATTAACTTTTAGGAATGTAATATTGTTATTTTAAAAGATTCTAAATAACAAAATAAATGATTAAATTAGCTACATAAAAATAAAACAAAAAGTATGAAAAAACTTTACATTAAGTTATTTGCCGGAATGTTACTCATATCTGGATATGGAATGGCACAAAATCACAATGAACCTTGTGCGTTTGATGCAAAATATAATAATGAATCCTTAAGACTATCTGAACAACGTATTCAAGAAGGGTTGTTAAATCTTGACAGAACACACGACATTAAAACAATTCCGGTTGTGGTGCATGTGTTTCATGAAGGAGGATCAGAAAACATATCGGATGCTCAAGTACAAAGTGCCATACAGGTTTTAAATGAAGATTTTGGAAAACTACCTGGTACAAACGGTGATGGTGCTGGAGTGGACACAGAAGTAAGGTTCAAATTAGCTAAAATTGATCCCAATGGTAATTGTACTAACGGTATTGTTAGAATTAATTCAAGTTTAACCAATCATAAAACTTATGAACGTCCTTTATTAAAACAAGTTAGTTTTTGGGACAATACAAAATATTTGAATATTTACATTGTAAAATCTATACCAGGCGGTACTCTAGGGTATTCATCTTTTCCAGGTGCGCCTGCAGATGAAGACGGATTAGTAGTTCGTCATAATTATTTTGGAACAATTGGTTCAGCAAGTGGATCTTTAGGTAGAACCGGAACTCATGAAGTTGGGCATTGGATTGGTATTTATCACACCTTTAATAATGGATGTGGAACTGATGTTTGCGCAGATGGAGATTATGTGTGCGATACACCGCCAGTTTCATCACCTAACTATACTTGTGCAACCAGTAATTCTTGCTCAAATGATTCGCCAGATGTAAATGATCAAATTGCAAATTATATGGATTACACTCCAGAATCTTGTAGCGATATGTTTTCTCAAGGTCAGGCTGATAGAATGTTGTCAACTTTAACCACCATTAGAACAAATATTTGGACTGCCTCAAATTTAATAGCTACCGGAACAGATGATGCTTACGTAGCGCCTGCAACTTGTGGCGTAGTGGCTAATTTTACCTCATTAAATCCTGATATTTGTGTTAATAATGCCGTTAATTTTATCGATATTTCTTTAAACAATGCCACATCTTTGTCGTGGTATTTTACAGGTGGAACACCAGCAACATCAAATACACAAAATCCCTCAGTTACCTATTCAGCATTAGGAATGTATGATGTTAAACTAGTTGTTTCTGACGGTACAGAATCAGATTCAATAACCTTAACAAATTTTGTAAATGTTACAAACCCAGGAGTTGGAGATCCATTACCATATCAAGAAAGTTTTGATTCTGGAATTTTTCCTCCTCCAGGTATTACTATTAATAACCCTGATGGAGGCATTACATGGGAGTTAGATTCAATAGGGTACAATAGTCCCGGATATTCTGTGAGATTAGATAACTTAACAAGTACAAATTATGGAACAATTGACGAAATTATTTTGCCATTTTTAGATTTGTCATCTAACGCTACAACCCCATATCTAAAATTTTATTGGGCGTATGCAAAATCAGTTTCAACCTACACCGATCAATTAATTGTTCAACTGTCAACCGATTGTGGTGCAACTTGGAATCAAATTGTTTCAAAGTCAAATTCATCATTAACATCAGGACCAACTCAAACCACCCCTTTTATTCCTACGGCAAGTCAATGGCGAAAAACATCAGTTAATTTATCTACTTATGCCAATGAACAATATGTACTTATCAAATTTATGAATGTAACAGATGGTGGTAATTATTTGTACATTGATGACATAAATATTGGAGATATTGAATTGTCGCTTGAAGAACAGACTGATTTGCAAAAACTCTCAATTTATCCTAATCCAAATTCAGGTCAATTTACAGTTGATTTTAGTAATGTAAATGTTAACACGTTTAAAATTATTGGGCTTGATGGTCAACTCATCACGCAAATTAACCTAACAAACTCAATTCAAAATATTGATTTAAGTTCACTTGCAAAAGGAATTTATTTTATTCAATATGAGGTGAATGGATTAAGTCAAAACAAAAAAATTATTATACAATAAACTAGAAAATAAAGAAGTAAAATGAAAAACGCATTAAAATTAACAGGAATATCAATAGTAATTTTACTCATGAGTTGTGGGGGAGAATCAACCGATAACACTACAGAACATGAAGCAGTAAAAGAACCTGTATTTACCTTAAATGGAATGGTACCTGATCAAATCAGCCAAATTTATATGTACCAAGTGATTGATGACGCACTTGAATTAACAGATTCAGCTAAAGTTGAAACTTCAAAATTT